>Ga0209121_10002942_pt1 | contig 16895 bp, 11 predicted proteins | sample Cruoilmetagenom3_FD_187292 | JGI IMG/M metagenome (GOLD analysis project Ga0209121, IMG submission 187292) | Oil polluted marine microbial communities from Coal Oil Point, Santa Barbara, California, USA - Sample 3 (SPAdes) (version 2) | ecosystem: Environmental > Aquatic > Marine > Oil seeps ... | reverse complement strand
AGTCTGAGTTCATGTGCATGTGAATGTGTGAGTTCATGTTCATGTGTGAGTTCATGTGCATGTTCATGTGGAATAAGCTTTCAGCCAAGAACAATGAATATTGAATAGGTTAGAGGTAAGTGGTTAGAGGAAAGTGGGTTGAATTCGTTTTTTTCTACCCATTCACCCATATACTCATTCACTCATTTACCCATCAACTTAAAACTAAACACTGTTTAATTTTTACCTTGCTACTTTGTTGCCCTACTTCTAAAGATTGCCCCTTTTTTTCTTTCCATTTTTTTCAAAAAGCTAACTTGCACTTGCACACACACATGCACTTTTTACTTTGGGTTTGATTATTGTTCCATACTTCCAAAATCATCATTGCAAAGAGAGTTGAACCAATTATCCAACCTATCTTCATTGTTTAAAAAATCATCAAAAAAATCTGATAAAACGGATTTTGAATATACAGATTCTGATATATAAATTTTTGATCTATTTTTAAGAGCAATTGCTATAGCATCAGAAGGTCTTGAATCAATAATAATAACTCTATCATCTTTTTTTAAATATAATTCAGCATAATATGTATTTTCAAGAATATCTGTAATAACTACTTTTTCTACTCCTGAATCAAGATGAACTAATATATTTTTTATCAAATCATGAGTCATTGGGCGAGGTGCTGATATTGATTCAAGCTCCATTGTAATTGCATCTGCTTCAGCTTTTCCTATCCAGATTGGGATGATTTTTTCATTATCTATTGGTTTCAATACCATAACAGGGCCTTTTGAAACAGGGTCCAAAATTAAACCAACTAATTTAACTTCAATTAATTCTTTCATCTTCCTTTATATAATATCAAAATTCCTATTTGTCAATTTTTATTTTAAAAAATTCAAAAAGTCATAAACCAATCTTACTCCAAAACCTGTTGAACCCTCAGAAGAGTAAAATTTATTCTTATTTGAAAGAAATGCAGTTCCTGCAATATCAATATGAGCAAAAGGTATATTTTTAGTAAATTCATTTAAGAATAATCCTGCTTTTATAGATGATGCACCTTTATAATCTGCATTTTTCAAATCTGCTACTTTTGATTTTATACTATCTCTATAATCTTCAAACATAGGCATTTCCCACAAATATTCACCAGTTCTTTTGCCTGATTTAATAAGATTTGATATAAGTTTTTTATTATTACTTATCAATCCAGCAAAACTATCTCCCAATGCTACAATAACAGCACCTGTTAAAGTCGAAAATTCAATTATATAATCAGGCTTTTCCTCTGCTGCTGAGATTAACGCATCAGCGAGTACAAGCCTTCCCTCTGCATCTGTATTAACAACTTCAACTGTTTTTTTGTTTCTATAAGTTATTATATCTCCTGGTTTATATGCTTTTCTCCCTGGCATATTTTCTGCAATAGCTGCATATCCATATACTTTTACAGGGAGTTTAAGATCTGAAACAGATTTAAGTATTCCCAGAACAGCAGCTGCACCTGCCATATCTGATTTCATTTCAAGCATATAATTTCCTGTTTTTATATTCAATCCCCCTGAATCAAAAGTAATTCCCTTGCCTACTATGGCAACACTTTTATTATACTTTTCAGGTATATAACTTAACTTGATTAGAGATGGTTCATAAGAGGAACCCTTTGCAACTGAAACCAAACCATTAAATCCATTTTGCTCTAATTCTTTCTCCCTCATTATTGAAATATTCAAATTGTTTTTATCTGAAACTTCCTTAAATAAATCATTCATATAATCAGGATTTACTTTAGATGGGATCTCATTTACCAGGTCTCGCACAATGTTAACACTTTTATTAATTATAGTTCTGTTCTTGATTATATTGTTTGTTAAATTATTTTTAGATTCAAAAAAGATATCAATTTTATTTAGTTTCTTCTTTTTATTATCCTTTTTATAAAAATCAAAACAATAACTATTTATATATAAATAATCAATAAAATTTAATACAAAATCAAAACTTAATTCTATTTCCTGTATGAAATGAATTAGCACATTTTTTACTCTGTTTTCATTTAAAATTTTTATAATATTCTTTGCTTTTTTTCTTGCATCTATCAATGATCTATAATCTCCAGCACCAACAACAATTATTAACCTTTTATGCTTAACTGAATTAAATACAATCTCTTCGTCTATTTCACCCTTAAATTTATACTCTTTTATAAAGAATCCAATTTCAGGATATTTTTTAATAATTCTTTTAAAACTTTTATTTTTAAATGCAGGGATAACAATTCCATTTATGCCTTTTAAATCAAATTTACTCATCTTTTCAATTCTCATAATATCCTCCAGAATTCAAATCATAACAAAATATAAGAGATTCTTCAATATTTTTTTCAAAAAAGGAAACAAAACCTTATTGTGTTTCGTATTTACATAGTAATATAAAATAATTAAGAATGGAGAAAATTTAAATGGAAAAAGTCAAGAAAAAAAAATCAAAAAAGAAAATTATAATACTGAGCATTATTGGTTTTATAATTCTTTTAATAATTCTGTCCAATATTTTTAAGGGAGACAAAGAACCTGTTATAACTGTTCAGATTGAGAAGATTGAAAAACGCGACATTACCCAGATTGTATCAGCAACAGGTAAAATAAACCCTGAATATCAAGTTATCATTACACCAGAGGTTACAGGAGAAATCGTTGAACTTCCTGTTAAAGAAGGAGACTCAGTAAAAAAGGGTCAACTTCTAATAAAGATAAAACCAGATACATATGTTGCTCAGAGAGATAGAGCAAGAGCAAATTTAGAATCATCTAAAGCTACATTAAAGATGAAAATAGCCCAACTGGATCTGGTTAAAATTGATTATAAAAGAACAGAAAAACTTTTTAAAAGCGGAATATCTAATAAACAGGAGATGGATAATATTATATCCAATCTGGCTTCAACAAGAGCTCAATTGGATGCTCAAAAAGCAATTGTCTCACAAGCAAAAGCATCTTTAAAAGAAGCTGAAGAGAGTTTATACAAAACAACAATTTATTCACCTATGAATGGTACTATAAGCAAGCTTAATGTTGAATTGGGAGAAAGAGTTCTGGGAAGTGGTTTTAGCCAGGGGACTGATATAATGACAGTAGCTGATTTATCAAAAATGGAAGCTAAGGTTGAAGTTGATGAAAATGATGTTGTGTTAGTTTCTATTGGAGATAAGACTAAGATAACCTTGGATGCATTTAATAACAAAGTATTTACAGGTATTGTAAAACAAATCGCAAATAGTGCTAAAACAATAGGATTGGGAACTCAAGAAGAGGTGGTTAATTTTGATATAAAGATAACATTAGAAGATTTTGATAAAAAAATCCGGCCTGGTATGTCATGCAATGCAGATATAGAAACTGAGACAAAAATGAATATTATTGCTGTTCCAATTCAAAGTGTTACTGCAAGATCTGAAAAAGAGGAACAAGAAGAAGATAAGAAAAAAGATGAAAATTTTGGAACAAAAAGAGCCAAGAAAAAAAAGATTAAACCAAAAGAGGTTGTTTTTATTATTGAAAATGGTGTTGCAAAGATGAAGGAAGTGAAAATTGGAATAAGCGATGATACATATCTTGAAATCAAAAATGGCCTTAAGAAAGGAGAAAAAGTTGTAATAGGTCCATACAGGGCAATCTCAAAAGAACTTAAACATGATTCCAAAATCATTGTAAAAAAAAAGAAAAAGCCTTTTAAAAAGGAAAAATAATTCTTTTGGAAAAAATAATTATGAATATTATAAATTTAGAAAATATAACAAGAATCTATCAAGTTGGTTCAGAAGAAGTCAGGGCTTTGGATGACATTTCTCTTAGAATAAATAAAAATGAGTATGTTGCTATTATGGGGCCTTCTGGTTCTGGTAAATCAACTCTCATGAATTTATTAGGGTGTCTTGACACACCTACATCAGGAAAATATGATTTTAAAGGTATTAATGTTAGTGATATGAGCGATAATGAGTTAGCTGAAATAAGAAACAGAGAAATAGGATTCGTTTTTCAAACCTTTAATTTATTGGCCCGCTCGAATTCTTTTCATAATGTTGAACTTCCTCTTATTTACTCAGGTATGCATTCGTTAAAAAGAAAGGAAATCGCAAAAAAAACTCTTACAAGTGTTGGTCTGGAGAACAGAATGCATCATAAACCAAGTGAACTCTCTGGTGGTCAAAGACAGAGAGTTGCAATTGCAAGGGCTTTAGTTACAACACCTTCAATCATCTTAGCTGATGAACCAACAGGAAACCTGGATTCTAAGACTGGTGAAGATATAATGTCATTGTTCAAAGATATTCACAATAAAGGTAATACCATTATACTGGTCACTCATGAAGAATATATTGCTAAACATGCAAAACGTATTATTAGACTGCTGGATGGCAAAATAGAGAGAGATGAGGAAAATGAGTAATTACCTATTTGAGCTTAAAGAGGGATTAATTATTGCTTTAAAAGCAATAAAAGCTAATAAAGGAAGAGCTATTCTAACCACTTTAGGAATTGTTATTGGGATTTGTGCAGTTGCACTGATGTCAACAACAATCAAGGGAATGGATATTGCTTTTGAGGAAGGAATCAGCTCTCTTGGTTCAGACAATCTATATATTGACAAATGGGCATGGTTTTCAGATGAAGAGTTCTGGAAAATGCGAAACAGGAAAAATTTGAAATTATCAGACTATGAAAAATTCAAGAATCTGGCTCAACTCCCTATTGCAGTTGCACCCACATTATGGATTGTAAAAAAAGTAGAGCATGGGGACAATTATGTAGAAGGTACTCTAATAACAGGTTCTACAAATGAATATTTGAAAACAACAAATTTTGATTTTGATGAAGGTAGATTCTTTTCAGCAATTGAAAGTAGAAGTTCAAGGAATGTAGTGGTTTTAGGTAAAGAAGTTGCTGATCATTTATTTACGTCTATCAATGCCTCAGAAAAATATATAAAAATAAAAGGTATTAAATTTAAGGTTGTAGGTATACTAAAAAAACAGGGTAGCAATCTATTGGGTAATTTTAATCCTGACAAACAGGTTTACATGCCAATTGGTGCTGTTTTTAAACATTTCGAAAGAGCATCACATAGAAGTATTGCAATTATTGTAAGGGCACAAAACACATCAATGATTGAAAAAACAAAAGAGGAAGCTGAAGAGATAATGCGGAGAGTTCGGGGTTTAATGTATGATGAAGAAAATAATTTTTCAATAAACCAACAGGAAGGTTTAACACGAAATTATGACAATACTGTTGGTGTTATAAAAATTGCAGGACTTTTTATTACAGGCTTATCTTTATTGGTAGGTGCTATTGGAATTATGAATATTATGTTTGTATCTGTAAAAGAGAGAACTCGAGAAATCGGAATCCGTAAGGCAATTGGTGCTAAAAAACGTACTATATTAACACAGTTTATCACAGAAGCTTCAATTATCTGCTTAATGGGGGGGGTAATTGGTCTTATACTTGCTATTTTATTAAGTATGGCAATTAATAAATTTTTACCAACAAGCATTCAATTTGATACAGTTATCCTTGCAATAATAATTGCATTGATCACTGGTGTATTAGCTGGATTTGCTCCTGCATATACAGCAGCAAAAATGGATCCTGTTGAAGCATTAAGGTATGAATAATGAGATTCTGGGAAACAATAAAAGTAGCTTTAAACTCTTTAAAGGCGAATAAGCTACGATCATCATTAACTGTTTTAGGTATAGTTATAGGAATTTTTTCTATTATTTCAATAAGTACAGTTATTTCGATGATGCAGAATTCAATTGAAGAAGGACTCTCAATGCTTGGGAAAAACACATTTCAAATTCAAAAATTCCCTGCAATGAGGTTTGGTAGACTGAACGATAAAATCAGGAATAGGAAGAATATTACTATTGAAGATTACAATAGATTAAAAAAGTTGTTGGTTGAAGCAAAATCAGTTGCTGCAGAGCAATGGCAATTTGGAAAAATGATCAAATCAAAATATGAATCAACAAATCCCAATGTTCAAATAGCAGGTGTTACTCCTGAAGCGCTCCCAAATAATCAATGGATAGTAACAGATGGCAGGAGTATCAATAATAATGACCTTTTAAGATATAAAAGGGTATGTATTCTTGGGTCTGATGTTACAAAAAAATTATTTAAATTTATCTATCCAATTGGGCAGGAAATAAAAATAGATGGATTAAGATTAAAGGTCATTGGTGTATTTGAACCTCAGGGGCAGGCGTTTGGACAGAGCAGTGATAATTTTATTGTCACACCTTTGACAACATTTCAAAATAAATATGGGAAATATAGCCGTAGCGTAAATATTACTGTAATGGCATATAGTGCTCAAACTTATAATGATACTATTGAAACTGCAATAGGTTATATGCGCACCATAAGAAAAGTACCTCCTGGAGAGGATAATGATTTTGATATATTTTCAAATGAATCTTTAATCATGCAAGTGGGTAATATAACTCAATATGTAGAATTGGGTACAATAATTATAGCATTTATTGCTCTTCTGGCAGCTGGTATAGGAATTATGAATATTATGTTGGTTTCAGTTACAGAAAGAACCCGTGAAATCGGAATTCGCAAGGCAATTGGTGCTAAAAAAAGAAATATTCTTTTCCAGTTTTTGATTGAAGCAATTACATTATGCCAATTTGGTGGGCTTATAGGTATTGTTCTTGGAGTAAGCGTAGGAAATATGGCTGGCTCATTTTTAAATGCACAACCTACTTTACCTATGGATTGGATAATAATCGGGGTTAGCCTCTGTGTTCTTATTGGAATAACTTTTGGTACCTACCCTGCTTATAAAGCAGCAAACCTGGATCCAATTGAAGCATTAAGATACGAATAAGTTTTTCAAATTAAAATTAATTCTTTAAAACAACTCTTTTCTTGACACACAACTGGATTTGTGTTAATAATTTTTATTATAAAATGTTTATAAATCATCTAATTATAAGGTAATAAATAAAGGAGATAAAAATGAGTATCAAAAAATCAACAATCGATGGAAACACAGCAGCAGCTCATGTGGCATATGCATTTAGCGAAGTTGCTGCCATATATCCTATTACACCATCTTCACCAATGGGAGAATTGGCTGATGCATGGTCAGCTCATGGAAGAAATAATATTTTCGGACAACAAGTTGATGTTATAGAAATGCAATCTGAAGGAGGCGCTTCAGGTGCTGTTCACGGGGCTTTATCAGCTGGTTCTATGACAACAACCTTTACAGCTTCTCAGGGTTTATTACTTATGATTCCAAATTTGCATAAAATCGCAGGTGAAATGCTTCCAACTGTATTCCATGTAGCAGCAAGATCTTTAGCTGCTCAAGCACTTTCGATTTTTGGAGACCACTCAGATGTAATGTCAGTTAGAAATACAGGATGGTCATTAATGAGTGCAGCATCCATTCAAGAAACAATGGACCTTGGTATTGTATCTCACCTTTCAACTCTTGAAGCAAGGATACCATTTATAAATTTTTTTGATGGTTTTAGAACTTCGCATGAAATACAAAAAGTCGAAATGATTGATTATGAGACAATGGGATCAATGCTTGATATGAAATTTGTTGAAAATTTCCGTAAACTGGCTTTAAATCCAGATAAACCATTTATGAAAGTTGGAGCACAAAATCCTGATGTCTATTTTCAGGGTAGAGAAACTGTAAATAAATATTATGAAAAAACCCCTGCCATTGTTCAAAAATATATGGATCTTTTAGCTAAGAAAATTGGGAGACATTACCATCTATTTGATTATGTTGGCGCGCCAGATGCAGAAAAGATAATTATTGCTATGGGTTCTGGTAGTGATACAATCGAAGAAACAGTAAACTTTCTTTGTAAAAAGGGTAAAAAGGTTGGAGCAATAAAAGTCAGACTTTACAGACCATTTTCAGTTGAAGCATTTATTAAATCTATTCCCTCTACTGTTAAAAAAATCGCTGTACTTGATAGAACAAAAGAACCTGGTTCAATAGGAGAACCATTGTATCTTGATACAGTGGTAGCTCTTTCAGAAAAAAATATAAAAATTATTGGTGGTAGATATGGTTTAAGTTCAAAAGAATTTACACCATCAATGGTAAATGCTGTATTTGATCATCTTGATGGCCCGGCTTTCCATAACTTTACAGTTGGAATAGATGATGATATTACAAATCATTCAATAGAAATTAAAGAAAAAATTGATACTGAAGCAAAAGACATAAAGAGATGTATTTTCTGGGGACTTGGTTCTGATGGAACAGTTGGAGCTAATAAAAACTCCATTAAAATAATTGGCGACAATACTGATATGAATGCTCAGGGATATTTCTCATATGATTCGAAAAAATCAGGAGGAATTACGATCTCCCACTTAAGGTTTGGAAAAAGCAAAATTCAATCCCCATACCTTATAAAAACAGCTGATTTTATAGCTCTACATAATCCGGCTTATATTGGTAGATATGATATTTTAGAAGGGATTAAAGAGAAAGGAATTTTCCTGATTAATTCAGAATGGCCGAGTGATGAGGTTTTCAATCATTTAACAAGAGATATGCAGGAAACAATAATAGAAAAAAAGATTAAATTCTATAACATAAATGCAATAAAAATCGCAAAAGAATTGGGCTTACGTGGCAGGATTAATACTGTTATGCAAGCTGCATTCTTTAAAGTCTCAGGTATCCTAAAAGAAGATGAAGCAATAAAATTGATAAAAGATAGTATTAAAAAAAGCTATATGAGTAAAGGTGAAAGTGTTGTAAAAAAGAACTGGGATGCAGTTGATAGAACAAGTGCAGCATTACAGGAGATAAAATACCCGGAAAGCATAGATAAAATAGAAAAATCATTTGAACCTAAAAAACTTATTCCTGATAATGCATCTAAATTTGCAAAAAATATAATAGAAAAAATAATGCATTTAAAAGGAGATGAAATACCTGTTTCTTATATGCCTTTAGATGGAGCAGTTCCAACAGGAACTATGAAACTGGAAAAAAGAGGCGTAGCTCCAATGGTTCCTCATTGGTTAGCAGACAAATGTACTCAGTGTGCTATGTGCTCAATTGTTTGTCCACATTCAGCAATCAGGCCAAAACAGATAGAACCTGATAAATTGAAAAATGCTCCTTTAACATTTAAAACATTAAAATCCAAAACCAAAAATGATAAAGATCTTCAATACAAATTACAGGTTTATATAGAAGATTGCACTGGGTGTATGAACTGTGTAAATATATGTCCAGTAAAAGCCCTTGAAATGAGACCTATTGAAGAGGAGAGAAAATCAGGAGAAAATGAAAATGAATTATTCTTTGAAAACCTTCCAGACAACATTACAGATGGCGCTCCTATAGCTTCAATCAAAGGTTCCCAATTCAAAACTCCTCTCTTTGAATTTTCAGGTGCATGTGCAGGGTGCGGAGAAACGCCTTATGTTAAATTAGCAACTCAATTATTTGGTGATAGAATGCTCATAGCTAATGCAACAGGATGTTCATCAATCTATGGTGGTACTTTCCCAACCATGCCATATACAAAAACAAAACAAGGAAAAGGACCAGCCTGGGCAAATTCATTATTTGAAGATAATGCAGAATATGGATTTGGTATGAGACTTGCTGTTGATTCAAACAGGAAACAATTGAAAAACAATATTAAAGAACTTCTTAAAACTGACGTAAATAAAGAACTCAAACAAGCATTAAATAAAAGCCTTGAATTATGGGAAAAAACAGATAAAGATGCACAATCAGCAGCACAAAAGGTTAAGGATCTACTTCCAAATGCTTTAAAGAGAGCACATGAACAATTAAAACCTATAATACAAAAGATCATAGAACTGCAGGATTATATTGTTGACAGATCTGTATGGTGTATAGGTGGAGATGGATGGGCTTATGATATTGGATATGGTGGGCTTGACCATGTACTTGCAGCAAATAAAAATATAAATGTGCTTGTACTTGATACTGAAGTTTATTCAAATACAGGAGGCCAGGCATCCAAGGCAACTCCCCTGGCATCTGTTGCAAAATTTGCAGCTGCAGGTAAAAGAACAGGTAAAAAAGATCTGGGACTTATGAGCATGAGTTATGGATATATATATGTTGCTAATATTAGTCTTGGCGCAAATCCAAATCAAGCTATCAAAGCATTTTTAGAAGCTGAAGCATACAATGGACCCTCTATTATAATTGCTTACTCCCCATGTATTGCACATGGATTTGATATGACAAAAACATATTTAGAAGAAAAAAATGCCGTACTCTCAGGATACTGGCCAATTTACAGATACAACCCTGACCTGACTAAAGAGGGTAAGCTTCCATTCATATATGAAACAAGGGATCCTAAATCAGACATGCTCGATTTTTTAATGAATGAAGTGCGCTATAATGTTTTGAAAAGACAATTTCCTGAAGTTGCTGATGATCTATATAAACAGGCTATAGAATTTAAGAAGAAAAAGCACGAATTTTATAAGAAGTTCAGCCAGATATAAATATTAGATCATTAAGGCTTCTTTTTGGGACATGATGAACCTGATTCTCATCCCTCCAGTATTTTATATCATTATCTTTAATCTCTTCTATAACAACCTTTTCTTTAGGTTTTCCTATAGCAATTATGGGTAAAATATCATAATTTTCAGGAATATTAAATAAATTTCTTATATTATCTTTATTAAAAGATGCAATTGTACATCCGCCATACCCCATTTCAACTGCACTTAAAAGTATTGTTTGAAGAGCTATACCAAAATCCCATTTAATGTAAGAACTAATTTCTCTATTACCCAATACAACAATATAGGATGAAGGTCTCTCGCCCTGTTCAGGACCATCCCAATCTTCGATATAACCTGCCCATTTTAAATTTTTAAAAATGGATTTGTTTTTTATTTCATTATTCACAAGTATAAATTCCAGAGGTTGAAGGTTAGCTGCAGATGGGATAAACCTGACATTTGAAATCATCTCTTTTAAATCTTGTATATCGACTTTTTCTTCCTGATAAAATCTTCTGTAACTACGATTTTTTATTAATAATTCTTTTAGTTTCAATTTAACCTCCTGAAATTTCATTAAAATTATATCATAACTACATTCTGAATTCATTAAAATAGGATTGATTTTACTAATAAGCTTTTCTATTATATAATACTAAATAAATAACAGAGGCAAAAAATGAAAAGAGCTCCGAAAGCATACAAAGATATTGATTTTTTAAAATCAAGAGAAGCAAGAACAGTACGAATTCTTGCAGAATATCTTGAACCTGAAAAGAGATTTTATAAGCATAATGTAAAACACACAGTGGTTTTTTTTGGTTCAGCAAGGGTCAAACCTTATAGAGAAGATAAATTTAACACAAAAAAGTATTACTGGGCTGCAGAAGAATTGGCTTTTAAGCTTGCAAACTGGGCAAAAGACCTTCCTGACAATGGTAACAGCTTCAAAATCTGTACTGGTGGAGGCCCAGGTATTATGGAAGCAGCTAATAGAGGTGCAAAGAGAGCAAATAGTAAAACAATTGGCTTAAATATATCTTTACCCCATGAACAGGAACCAAATAATTTCATAACTCCTGAACTTAATTTCGAATTTCATTACTTTTTTATGAGAAAACTCTGGTTCATATATTATGCTAAAGCTCTAATATGCTTCCCAGGAGGGTATGGGACATTAGATGAACTCTTTGAAACTTTGACACTTATTCAAACACATAAATTGGAAAAAACCTATCTACCCGTACTTTTATATGATAGAACATTCTGGGAAGATCTAATTAATTTTGATAAATTAGTTGAAATGAAATTAATTTCTCCTCACGATGCCAAATTATTCCATTTTTTTGATACTCCTAAAGAGGGAATGGAATATCTAAAACCCCGTCTTGAGAATATAATAGAAAATTTCCGTGAACCTTAATAAAACAGGACTCTTATATAAATTCAAAAAATATTTTGTTAAAACTTTGCTAATATTGACATAATTATCATTTTATGATAAATTTCAAAATTAAATGGTCCCTTAGCTCAGCTGGCAGAGCAATTGACTCTTAATCAATAGGTCGAAGGTTCGAACCCTTCAGGGATCATTTTTTTTTATTAAAAAAAAACCACACATAAACTTTTATACAAAAAAATAAAAATTTTATTGTATAATAATTCTATGCTTGATAATTCTAATATATTCAAGGGAAAATGGCTAATAAAATACAACCCGGATGAATTCAATTATATAGACATATTTGAATTCTTATATGATATTATAGAATGGATTGAAAAAAATAATTTACAAACTAAATATAAATATATCTTATTTGATAAAGATATAAATGAAAATAGATTTCATATAAATAGAGAAAACATCTCTCAAGATAACGCATCTTTATTTATAAAACTTAAAAACAAAAAGCTTCTGGATCTAAAAGAGGTTGGTTCCCAAAACTATAGAAAAATTGGTTTTATAAAAGAGAGAAATATAAAAAATATCCTTCTTATGTATCCTGCTTTAACAACAGACAAAAGATGGGATACAATAGACTTAACAGCCTCATCGCTCTTTCTCGGTTCATCATTAAAAAACAACAAATTCAATATTGATATAAAAAAACAAATTCTTCCATACATAAACATTAATAAAGAATTAATAAAATATGACCTCATAGGTTTTACTCTATTTGAAGATACTTTTTTGGAGACAAAAGAATTTCTTTCAAACTTAAAGGAAAACTTTAAAGGATTGATCGCAGCAGGAGGTCCTTTAATAACATTGAATCCTATGCATACAGCACGTTATCTTTCTGAAATAAATTTAATAGTAAGAGGTGAATCCGAATTAATTATATCTGATATATTAAATTCAATAAATAAAAAGAGCCTGAATGAATTATTTGAATTCAAAGGTTTATTTTTTAAAGATTCAGGGGTCATTTTAATTTCAGATATTAATAAAATAAATAGACCGGAAAATTTTAATGATTTTATATTTAATATTGATTTCTTAAAAAAAGAACATATTAAAAATGGGCTTGAAATTAATCTTTCAAGAGGATGTAAAAGAAGTTGCATATTTTGCTCAAAGGTTCAGGGCAAAACTTTAAGGAAATTGCCTGAAGAGAAATTCGAATATCTTATAAAAGAATTTGCTAATAAAATTAAAAAATTCAGACTAACTTCCTCGTTATCAAAAACTATAAATATAAATGATGATGACATATTGCAGGATATTGATTATGCAAAAAATATTTTTTCTTTAATAAAAAGATTTGATTTTAAATTGTGGGGAATCCAAACATCTATCAATTCTTTTTTTAACAAAAAAAATCAAATAGAAAAAAATATAATTGAATTAATTGATGATAAAGATATGTTTGTAAAGGATCAACCTCTGGTATGGTTGGGAACTGATACTTTTTTAAGAAAAAGAGGCCTAAGGTTAGGTAAATCAATTCCTCATAAAAACCAGATAGAAAATTTAATATATGAATTTGAAAAAAGAGAAATAAAAAATTATCACTTCTGGATAAGCAGTGATTATAACTCAAATTGGCAAGAGTTTATTGATGAATTCGTTTTTATATATAATTTATATAACAAATTCAAAAGATTTGAAATTCTTGCACACTCTCCATTCCTGATACCCTACTCTACAACACCTTTATACAAATTGCTAAATAAATCAAATAATTTAATAGAACAGATCAGGTATAAAAAAATTCTAAAATCAAAAAAGGATATTTTGTGTCTCCCTTTAGTTGAAAGATTGGAAACAAGATATATTTACTTAAACAGACTATTGAAAAACGAAGCTATTATAGATAATAATGGTTTTTTTACATATCTAAAAAAGAAGGATTTTCTGAATGCATTTTTAACAGCTTACGATTTTTTAAAAAAGGAAAGGATATATTTTGAATCTTCAAATATTTTAAAGGAATCATCCAGATTAATAAAAATCGAAAATAAACTTAAACAATTAATTTCGAAAATGATGTACCTGTAAAGTGTAAAGAAACTGATTGACATTATTATTTTGTTTTGATATGTTAAATACAGGTTGTTAGAAAAATCAACTGGAAATTATAATGAGCAAAGGAATCATTTATGATATTAAGAGATTTGCTATTCATGATGGGCCTGGAATAAGGACAACAATTTTTTTAAAAGGTTGTCCCCTCTCCTGTTGGTGGTGTCATAACCCTGAAGGACAAAAAAAAGAACCACAGGAAATCATAAAAATATGGAAAGCTTCAAGAAAAATCGAAATTATTGGAAAAAAGGTCTCCGTAGACTATGTTTTAAAAGAGATAAATAAGGAAAAAATATTTTATGATGAATCAGGGGGAGGAGTTACATTTTCAGGTGGAGAACCTTTAATGCAGATTAAATTTTTAAGAGAGTTACTGAAAGGATGCAATAAAACAGATGTTCATACTGCTATTGACACAAGTGGTTATGCTAATGCTGAAAATTTTGAGTCAATACTTGAATTTACAGATCTTTTTTTATTTGATTTAAAAATAATGGACTCAATAAATCATTTAAAATACACTGGAGTATCAAATAAAACTATATTGAATAACTTAAAAACACTTCAAAAGTTTGATAAGCGAACCTTCATTCGATTCGCAATAATTCCAGGAATAACAGATACAAAACAGAATATAGAGGATATTATTGAATTTATAAAACCAATGAAAAATATTGAGAGGGTAGATATACTCCCCTATCACAAAACTGGAATAGATAAATATAAAAGGCTAAATAAAAGTATTAAAAAAAAAGATATAAAAATCCCAGGGAAAAATCTTCTAAATAATATAAAAAGATCTTTTCTATGTTCAGGGCTCAAAGTTAATATTGGAGGTTAGCATGGAGGAAAGAATAAAAAAGCTAAGAGAGCAGAGTCTTAAAGCAAAACCTGTAATTTCAACAGAGCGTGCACTTCTTCTTACTGAGTTTTATCAAAAAAAAGAGGCGATTGGAGTGTCAATTCCTATGCAGAGAGCAATGGCATTTAAATATATACTTGAAAATAAAAAAATATGTGTTAATAAAGGAGAATTAATTGTTGGGGAGCGAGGACCTGAACCAAATGCAACACCAACTTACCCTGAGATCTGTGTCCATTCAATTAAAGACCTGAATATACTTGGTTCAAGAGAAAAAATATCATTCTCTTCAAATAGTAAAACAAAAAAAATTTATATGGAAAAAATAATTCCTTTCTGGAAGGAACGTTCTATCAGGAACAGAATATTTAATCATATGAATGAACAATGGAAGGAGTCATATAAAGCAGGAATTTTCACGGAATTTCTGGAGCAGAGAGCACCTGGCCATACAGTAAATGGAAATAAAATATATAATAAAGGCTTTGATGATATAAGGCATGAAATAAAGGAGAGTTTAAATAAAACAGATTACTTTAATGATCAACATTCACTATCAAAGAGAGAAGAGCTGAATGCAATGGATACTGCAGCTGAAGCTCTTATCAATTATGCAAGCAGGTATTCAGAAAAACTAAAAAAATTAGCTGAAAGGGAAAAATATAAAGAAAGAAAAGCTGAACTATTGGAGATGTCCAGAATATGCAGAAATGTTCCAAAAAAAAAACCACAAACCTTTTGGGAGGCTTTGCAGTACTATTGGTTTGTGCATCTTGGTGTAATTACAGAGTTTAACACATGGGATTCATTTAACCCTGGAAGACTTGATCTACATCTTTACCCATTTTATAAGAAAGGTTTAAGAGACGGAAGTTTAACAAGGGAAAGGGCTAAAGAACTCCTTTGTTCTTTCTGGATAAAATTCAACAATCAACCAGCGCCACCAAAAATTGGAGTAACTGCACAGGAAAGTAATACATATACAGATTTTGCATTAATTAATCTGGGTGGAGTAAAAAAAGATGGTTCAAATGCTATAAATGAGCTTTCATATCTTATCCTTGATGTAATTGAAGAGATGAGAATACTACAACCCAGTTCAATGGTTCAAATAAGTAAAAAAAGCCCTGATAGATTTTTAAAAAGAGCATTAGAAATAATAAAGACAGGGTTTGGCCAACCTTCAATTTTTAATACAGATGCCATTATACAGGAACTTATAAGGCAGGGGAAGAGCATTGAAGATGCAAGGGAAGGTGGTGCAAGCGGATGTGTTGAAGCTGGAGCATTTGGGAAAGAAGCATATATACTTACCGGATACTTTAACCTAACAAAAATAGCGGAAATCACTTTGAATAATGGAATTGACCCAAGAACCGGGAAAAAGATTGGCTTGAAGCTCAAAAGGGCAGAAGATTTCAAATCTTTTGAAGATCTAATGGAAGCATTTGAAAAACAGGTAAATTATTTTGCTGATATAAAGATAAAAGGAAATAATATAATAGAAAGACTATATGCAAAATATATGCCTGCTCCATTTTTATCTCTGCTGATTGATGACTGTATTAAAAATGGTATGGATTATCATGCTGGTGGAGCAAGATACAATACCTCCTATATTCAGGGAGTAGGCCTTGGAAGTATAACTGATTCATTAGCTTCTATAAAATACAATGTGTTTGACAAAAAATTAATATCTCTAAAAAATCTTGTGAAAGTTCTTAATGAAAATTTTCAGGGGAATGAAAATCTGAGGGAAAGATTTATTTTTGATACTCCTAAATATGGAAATGATGATGATTATGCAGATAATATTACAAAGAAGGTTTTTGAGATCTTTTACAATGCAGTTGATGGAAGGCCAAATACAAGAGGAGGATGCCATAGGATAAATCTACTTCCAACGACTGTTCATATATATTTTGGGAAACTTACAGGTGCAATG
>Ga0209121_10002940_pt1 | contig 16902 bp, 8 predicted proteins | sample Cruoilmetagenom3_FD_187292 | JGI IMG/M metagenome (GOLD analysis project Ga0209121, IMG submission 187292) | Oil polluted marine microbial communities from Coal Oil Point, Santa Barbara, California, USA - Sample 3 (SPAdes) (version 2) | ecosystem: Environmental > Aquatic > Marine > Oil seeps ... | reverse complement strand
ATCCGCCAGGCTCCGCTACGCTCCGCCTGCCGGATTGCAGGATAAAGAAAGTGGATAACTCTCTAATCAAGGTTGGTACATAATTCGGGGTCAGATCACAAGCATCTTGCAAATAGCGTTCCAAAATGGTATAATATAATGTTACATGTCAGGAGAATTATATATGGTTTTACAAAGAATCAGAGTTGAGACATTTTTATGCTTGATCCTGCTGGTTATGTTGTTATACAGCCCCGTTAAAGCTGAAAAGGCGATTTCAGCCGAGGAACTTTATGACAAAATGCGGGGAATGTGGTTGGGTCAGTTAATCGGCTACTCTGCAGGAAGGGCAACCGAAGGAAAGTATGCCGGAGAAACTCCGAATCCTGACTCGGATGTTACGTGGATTATTAAGCAGGAATGGGACGGCGATGATGACACCGACATCGAATATGTTGCTTTGCATATACTTGAAACTTACGGCTTTAACTGCCAACCACAGGAAATTGTCGAACAATGGCTGGCTCATATCGGCGATTCAGGTATATACATCGCGAACAAACAGGCTTGGTATCTAATGGGGGATGGCTACTTGCCTCCCGAGACAGGAAGCCGGACTTATAACGAACACTGGTACTCAATTGATTCACAGATAACAACGGAGACTCTTGGGGCAATTTCTCCCGGTTGTGTCCAGTCTGCGATTGATCTGACAGGCAAGTTTGCAAGCATAACAAATACTGGTTTTCCCGTTCACGCCGCTCAATTTTACAGTGCTATGTATGCCTCAGCTTTTTTCGAGCCAAATGTTGTAGATCTTGTGGTTGAAGGTCTGACCGTAATACCGATGACGAGTCGAACGTATCAAGTCATTAGCGACATGCTTTCATGGTATTTAGAGGATACTCAGGATGGCCACCTGGATTGGCGGGCAACGCGGCAAAAACTTTATGACCATTATCAGGGCCACAATAGCTTCGGCAGGTATTATAACTGGGTAGAATCAACAATCAACACGGGAGCGACCGTACTGGCTATACTCTATGGTCAGGGTGATTTCAAGAGCACTGTCCAAATCGGAGTTTTAGCCGGATGGGATTGTGACTGCAACTCGGCCACAGCAGGTGGTTTGATTGGTATAATCAAGGGCTTTTCCAATCTTCCCCCGGACCTTACCGATCCAAACATTTGCGGGAATGTTTATAAGAATGTCCACAGACCATACTTGCCTGATCCGGAGCAGTCTATCCCGCAGTATGATACGATAACAAATATCGCTGCCCGTCTGACTGATCTTGCTGAACAGAACATTCTTAGTAATGGCGGCTACATTACCGGCAGTGGATCCATAAAAACCTACCATATCCCCGACTTTAACGGAATCAATCCCGAACCTGAAAAACCTGATCCCAATGGACCGGGGGGGTTAGTTGCTAAAGCTCTATCGGCAGGCATGACAGTTACTCCAACAGCCACCGTTGAACAATATAATGAACGACATGACCGCCATAACATCCACTCTATTATCGATGGCATAACCGACAATTCCTACAATGGCCACAAAGCTTATTATTCGCGCCAAAGCGATGCTCGCGATCAGGATTGGTATCAGCTGAATTTTTCCGAGCCGGTCGTGTTTGAGACGCTCACTTTTTGGGAGGGCGATGTTATTTGGAACCGAATCAACACCTACTACAGAGATGACGATCCTGAAGGCGGCTTTTTCAAGGATCTTACAGTAGAGATTGTTAGAGACGGAGAGACTGTAGTACCAGACAACCTGATGAGCACCCCTGAACTTGACCGCTTCCAAATGTATCAGAAGATTACGTTCACATTTGCGCCAACAATAGGAGAAGCTATACGTATAAGAGGAACTCCCGGAGGTACCTTGGGTTACACGACTATTATGGAGCTCGAGGTAGAAGGAAATCTCAATCCGAACCTGTATGACTCAGCTTTCGTAGATTTCAGAGATATATCACTTTTTTCTTCATACTGGCTTAATGCACCTGCTAAAATAGGATTGGACATAAATGGGGACAATATCGTTAACTTTGTGGACTTCGCCGAGTTTGCAAGCAACTGGCTCAACCGCTTGTGACAAGAGTTGTAGAGTCGGTTTTGAAATTCGAGATGTTCCCTTAAAAAAATGAGGTGGCCGCAAGTTGCGACCACCTCCGGAAGTCTAAATTCTGTCCTGCTTTATCCTACGCTTTCTCAGCATCCAGGCTGTCGTAGTAAAATCGCAAGTTATTTGCATCATTAGTTAAGAACAAGGTATTGTATTTCAAGCTCCGACAGGGCATAGTTGTAGATTCTCACATCATCGATCCGGCCTTTGAAAGCCTCGAAAACAACTGCATCTACATCTGTACCGGCTGCCCCGATGAAAAGCGGCCGTCCGGTCGTGTCACAACTGTCGGCACCGGCCGTCATGATCAATTCGCCGTCGATATAGAAATACCCGACATTCGCAGGGCCGTCCTGGACGAAGGCTAAATGGTGCCATTGTCCGCCTGCAGCCGGTTGAGAATCATCCCATACATCACCGGCACTCGCGTGCCAGTTGTTGCCGGGACTTACGTAGAAACCGTAAAATGTATCGACATAATCCGTACTGCCGCCTAATTCCGTACGGCCCTTGGCTACTATACATCTCCAGCCGCTGAGTGGATCAGCGAGATCAATAGCCGCCCATGTTGTGAAGGTCAGGCTCTCGTTTGCTTCAAAATTCAAATCGGCCGCGTCACTGACTCCAATGCGGTCGTCTCCGTCTACTTCCAGCACATGGCCTCGCAAAGGATCATTGATAATGGCCGGGTCTCCGAAAGCAAGCCCATCATGACCCTTGTCCGTGGCGTCGTTGAAATCACCTTCAAAATCCCAGTGTGCTACCAGCTTGCTGTCATCGGGAGCTTGACTATCAGGTATTTGTGGAGCCGCCGGATTCAGACGAATGTTATCGAAGTAAACAACACCTGAGCCGCCGCCGTTCTTAAAGCCGATAATAAGCTCGGTGACATTCTGAAGGTCTACGCCGACAAGAGATTCCAGGTTGATATCCCATTGTTGCCATATCCCGTGCGTAATGTCGCTGGAAGCATCGTTGTATGGAACCTCCACGCCGTTAATCTTCACATACATCTGCTCACCGGAACTATTGGCCGAGTCCCCATAGAAGTACAGCGTCAATGTCTTTACACCTGCCCTGGTCCAGTTCGAGCCGACTGCCAATTCAGAAATATCCACCGAGATCTCTGAATAGTTGGCCTTGCCTGATGAGCCGCTGTTGTTGTAGAAATACGGCATAGACTGGCTGCCATCGTGAACAATCTGTTCTTCTACAAAAGGTGGTGCATCATGACCTATAATTGAACCAGTACCGTTGCCGACAGAGTAAGGTGGATTGTCTGGCGTGCCGTAGCCAATCCCGTCTTTCCAAACCAAATATATTCTGTTACTCTGAGGATCATCGGGGTTAAGACCATTGTAGGACTCGAAGTTATCCACAACTATATGATCAGACGTTGTAAAGCTCCAGATTTCGCCTTGCGAGATAGCGGGAATCTCGGCCTCATTGCCCTCATCGATCCGCCAATGATAAGTTGAACCCAATTCAAGCGTACCGACATCATAGCTAACCTCAGTGACGGTCACAGCGTCAACAGTACCGTTTACAACTTCCTCCTCATTAGTACTTAGGTACACATCATGCGTGGCTGCCTGTCTTCCCGGTCTCCAGCTAAGGATTACATCCGGGTGAACACCTGTTGCCCCATCCTGAGGATCAGGCTCCCTTGCCGAAACAGGTATACTGAAGAAGCGGACCTCGCTCAGGCCGTACTGCTGCAGGAGACTCGTCCAGTTGTTCTGGGCTGTAAGTTTGACATATTGTCCCACTACGCCTTTCATGTCAACAGTCGTATTGGCCGTATAGTTAGGATCGCCAGGGGCCTGGTTAAATCTGACATCATCCAGTTTTGTCCAGACTTCTCCGTCCTGTGAATACTCAATTGTCACGTCCATGAAGCCAACACCGAGGTATATTTCAAGCGTCTGATTCGAGTTCCATACCAACAGTTCATGCAGTGAATAAGCTTTATCAAACTGGTACTGTATCCAGGCTGGTAGGGGCTCTAAAGGAGCACTAAGCCACATATCCGTTGATATAGTCGAGTGCTGGTCGTCGGCATCGAGCCCGGAACCGTTTATGGTGTTTTCGGGGCCCTGACCCGCTGCGGACGAGCTTGCTGTGGCAGTTACGTTCGTAATTGGATAGCCAACCGGCTCGGCCGTAAAACTCCAAATCTTTCCCCTATGCACCGTATAATCCGGTGCAGCGTTTACTTCGTCGACACGCCAGAAATAGGTTTGGCCGAGATCAAGAACTATGTCGGGATCATAGCTGGTTGAATCATGCCCTTCAATTAACAGTACGTCCAGGGGATTACTCACTGAGGCACTGTTAACAGTGCTGGCAGAGGTCCCAAGGTAGACATTGTGCGTGGCAGCGTATTTGCCGGATTTCCAGCCAAGGACCGCATCACGTCGCACATCATCGGCACCGTCAGCCGGACTTGGATCGGTTGCGGCGTGAGTAGCGGGCATCTTTATCGTAATATCATCGATACGGGAATAACCGCCAACCACAACGATTGAGTCAATCTTCTGGCCGGCGCCTGCGGTGATTTCGACCCACTGCTCCGGGTGGTCGGCTGGGACACTCCAGATCTCCTGACCACCTGAGTAACCGGCAACTGCCGTCGCAGCCCACGAGTCCTGGAGAATCCAGATACTCGATACTTCCACTTCTGTGTTGAATCCAATGGAACCTTCATTCTCCGTATAGACATAAACAGATGTGGCTGCCTGGTCCCAGGTTACAGTGTGGTCACGCAAACCTTCCCCCGCTATGTCATCATTGAACTGCTGCATACCTGTCCAGGTCGTAGTAATTCCTGTTCCATCCAACTCTGAAGGCTGGTAATCTTCTGCAACAGGAGCTTCACCTGCTTGATCCAGGTCAGAGAAGGTGATGAGGATTTCGGTCTTACCCGCAAGAGGTACCGTGGTAGTTGCTAACGCATCACCCGATAAGGCTTCGTTGTAGATTCGTACGTCTGAAATCCGCCCGCCGAAGGCTTCGAATGGGCTCGTATCCGATCCGGAAGCGCCAATGAAGAAAGGTCGCCCCGGAGTAGAACAATCTGCCGCTCCCCCGGATTGTACTACTTCCAGATTTATATAGTAAAAGTTCTCATTACTGTCCCCGTCCTGTACGAACGCAAAATGATGCCACTCATCGGCCACGGCCGGCCCGACAGCCCCCCCTAAGCTGCCCATATTAGAGGCCCACTCATTATCCGGACTGACAAAAAAGCCATACATCGTATCGAGGTAGCTGGTGTCTCCACCGGTGCCCGTTCGGCCCTTACCACAGGGGCTTCGCCAACCTGATGAAGCCAGGCCCGGATCATAAAGAACCCATGCCGTCATAGTCAGGCTCTCATTGGCAGTAAAATTGAGGTCAGGGGTATCTTCAACCATGACACGGGCACTCCCGTCGACCTCCAGGACCAATCCTTTCTCGGTGTCAACAACAAATTCCGGATTGTCCAAAGGTGTACCGTCATGACCGTTGCCTGTCGCATCAGCAAAATTACCATCGAGTGGCCAATGTGCGATCAAATCTGCCGAGGCTATATTTCCAAGCAGCAGAACCAGCACCAATGCAACCGGAAACAAATAAAGTGATTTCTTACACATAATAATCCTCCTTCCAAAAGGTTAAGAATGTCCATGTTTTGGTTACGCACCAAAACAACAAGTCAATTTCAATTGGCTAATGGTGATATAAATTCAGGGGCATAATCTTTGAAGTTTTTCATCCAATCCGGCCACGTTGGCGTGCCGGCAGCCCGTCTGTCTTCTGGCCAGCCGCGATACCACCTGAGCTCCCAGAGTTCCTTCAATCCTATTGAGCGAACTGAATAGTCAACAAAGACACCATTTACAGTGCCGTTGTGCCGATCAACACAGAACGATCCCATACTCCGGTCTATGAACGTATAGTACCCATCAGGCGGCTGATCCGTAGGCCTCGGTAAAGCATCCACCCAAAGGGCATCGACAAAGACCGGTATCTCGTGGCGATTGCCCGGGATGGTATTGATATTCCGCCAGTGTTTTTCCTCGCGGTTTTCATCACAGAGCCACCAGTTCCAACCATAGCTGCCGTAGTCACCTGCAGCGGCCCAATCCGGGGTCGTGTAACCATCTTCACCATATACGCCCCAACCGACGAATGGGCCGCCCCGGTTACCAGTGTCACTATAGAAATGATGCACCAAAGGGCAATTCCGTATCTCCGGTTCATGACTATAGTAAGGGCGCATGGCGTAGACCCAACTGTATGTTGGACCAGCCCCGGATTCATCGTGGAATTTGCCGTCGAAGTCCTCTGTGTACATAGAAACAACCAGACCCATTTGTTTAAGATTGGATTGACAGGCGGTTTTTCCGGCCTGCTCCCTTACTCGCTGCAGCGCCGGCATAAGTATAGCCATTAAGATTGCAATAATAGCGATTACCACGAGAAGTTCTATCAAGGTGAACCCTTTTGCTTTGTGCATAACAATCTCCTTGGTTAGACCACTTGCCGAAAGCATCTCCAATTGCTTTAATAATCCTATTATTTTTGTCCTGCGATGTCAAGCCAATTTCTTTCGTTTTTTTTCAAAGACCTTACTTGTCCAGTTGTTTTATTGGCCGAAGAGCTTTAATTTGCTCTGGAAATTTTGCCTTATTTGCTATCGTTTAGAATCTCTGCATTAGGTAAAAATAACAGACCGGTCGCTTAAGGCACTATATGAAATGGCAAAGATCGGCGCCAAATTTATCAGGCATCCGAGATATGTTGTATTTCAGATGGCGGAGGCGCTGGAATCAAAATCATTATCCACTGAGATACTTGAGTGTGTTAGCCGCTTAACACTTGTAGCATCGACCCTGGGAGCTGGATAATGGTAAGGAAAGTTCTGGTCAAATTGATACAGGATGATATTCTTAAGAACTGAGTAATCGTAATGTTGACTAAAAGATAATTTGATTTGCTTGTCTATCAGCAAACCGAAAGAGAAAGAATGGAAAGACGCCGAGTTTTATTTTTTTTATTAGTGGTTCTTATATTCAGCCCAAATTTTTGCGATGGTGCAATTAATCTTCAATCTACATATTATGTTTCGAATTACGGCAGTGATGACAATCCCGGCACCAGGGACCTGCCCTGGCGGACTCTGGACAAAATTAGTAATTTTGATTTTGCCCCCGGGGACACGGTTTTTTTTGCCCGCGGTTCAAGATTCAGGGGTGGATTTATAATTAAGAATTCCGGTCAACCGGGAAAACCAATTACTTTCACTTCCTACGGCCACGGGGCGCAGCCGGTTTTTACTAATCCTCGTTACTCGAATCTTAATGGCAATGCAATCCGGATCAGCGGCAGTTACATAGTGATTGATGGATTATATTTTCATAATTGTCCTAAGAGTCCGGTATGTGAAGATATCCGTACACTTGGAGCAGTATTCATTTCTGTTGGAGCAGATCATAATATTGTGCAGAACTGCGAGATGACCAAAACTCCAAATGGTATTCAGACGTATGGCCGGCACACCTTGATTACAAAAAACTACATTCACGATAACAATGTTGCTATTCAGCCGCACTGGGGCCCTGTGTGCGTATTTGTCTGCACATCGAATAACGAGGTATCATATAATCGTTTTGAGAACTATAGTGCTGCCAGCAATGAATACGGACATGATGGTGGTGCCATCGAGATTAATGATCGTGATTTCCCCAAAGACAATATTAAGATCCATCATAACTTTTCTTATAGAAATCAGGGTTTCATTGAGTTTGTGGGTAGGGTTAAACAAAACAATATGATTATTCACCACAATGTATGTGAGGATTATCAGTCTTTTATTGGTTTTACCGGCCCCTGTACGAATATGAGAATTGAAAATAACACAGTAATAAGAACACTGGCACATGAACAACCTGATTCGGAAGATGTCACGTTCTGGTTTTACTATGACAATTCCGACCTTGTTTTCAGTAACAACATTTTTGTTTACGATCCGGCGCGCATAGAACCGGTATTTTCCAGGGGGATATTTACCCGAAAGAATAATCTTTATTACAGACTTGATAACCCTTCGCCCTTTGACTCGGCGAATTATTCCGCATTCATGCGATTGGTCGTCGGAGGCGGGGCATCGCTTGGGAAAGGAGATAAAATCGGGAATCCATTATTTGTTGATTTTAAAAATCGCGATTATCGATTGAGAGCAGATAGCCCGGCCGTGGATGCTGGAGCTGACCTTGGCTATAAATTGGATTTCGAAAATAACCCGATTCCGGCAGGCGGGGCACCGGATATCGGCGCGTATGAAAGGCAAAAAGAATAGAAGCTACTACTTATTCAGGATTGAAAAAATTGTGAATACAAGGCGCGATTTCTTAAAGAAGGCAAGTTTTCACACAGCAGCGCTGGCACTGCCGGGCTTCGGCGTATCTTTTGCAGGCGGGCGGGACAATCCCCCGAACATTCTCTTTGCCATTGCCGATGACTGGTCGTGGCCGCACGCGAGTATCGCTTACCAGATGCACATAAACGGCAGCGATTCGGTTATCCGGACACCTGTATTCGACAGGATAGCTCGTGAAGGGATTCTCTTTACCAACGCTTTTTGTTGTGCGCCTTCATGCAGTCCCTCCCGGTCAGCGATTCTTACCGGCCGAAATATCTGGCAGCTCGAGACGGCGGCAAATCTTCGCGGGATTTTACCGACTAAATTTAAAACCTATCCCGATATCCTTGAAGAGTCAGGATATTACGTGGGATATACAGGTAAAGGATGGAGTCCCGGGCCGTTAGGCGAACGCAAGCGAAATCCCGCCGGAACACAGTTTGACCGTATTCGCGATTACCATTTGCGCATAAGTGATTTTTATGAGTTCTGGAAGACCCGTCCAAAAGAAAAGCCCTTCTGTTTCTGGCTCGGAGGCTGGGATTCGCACCGGCCATATAAGCGGGATAGCGGAGTAAAAAGCGGCATGAAACCTCAGGACGTCTCAGTTCCGGCATGCCTGCCGGACAATATGACAGTACGAAAAGATATATGCGATTACTATTTTGAGGTCCAACGATTTGACCGTGATGTGGGTGCGGTCTTGAAGTTCCTCGCCGAACAGAATGAATTGGAAAACACGATTGTTGTTATGTGCGGCGACAACGGTTTGCCATTCCCGCGGTGCAAGGTTGAGTTGTATGACTCAGGTACAAATATTCCCCTTGCCATTCGCTGGGGGGATAAAATTAAGGCCGGACGAGTAGTAAGTGACTTCGTTAACCTCGCTGAATTAGCCCCGACATTCATTGAAGCCGCCGGGCAGAAGCCCCCGGCAACCATGACCGCGAAAAGTTTAATGAAAGTGTTGGCCTCGAAAAAGCAAGGCCAGGTCGATCCCGAGCGCGATAAAGTTTTCACCGCGCGTGAATATCACGATTTTGAGTGCCGCGAAGGTGACGTCGGGTATCCTGTCCGTGCAGTCCGCACTTCGGAATTTCTGTACATTCGAAACTGCGAACCGGAACGCTGGCCCGCGGGAGATCCTTTCGAATTCCGGAAAGCAAGAGGAATGTATGGGGAAATTGATCCATCTCCTACAAAGAGATTTATGATGGAGCATAAAGATGATCAGAAGATAAGAAAAATATTTGAACTGGGTTTTAAAAAACGCCCCGCCGAGGAGCTTTATGATCTGCGTAAAGATCCGGGACAATTGGATAATGTTGCTGATGATATTGAATATTCAGAGCCCAAACGAGAACTTTCCACTATTCTTATGAAAGAACTGAGATATACTGGAGATCCGCGGGCGCTTGGCTCTAATCACTCGTTCAAATAAAAACAGTAACTGATATAAATTTTGATATATGAATTTGAATTTAAAAAGTCTTAGGCAACAAAAATTCGGCATTCATGAATGCGACAACATTAAACAGCATCAATAGAGAAAACAGTTTTGCAGCTTTGCATTGAATTATAAAGGGACAAATATTAATATGAAAAAACCAACAAGACGCGAGTTCTTAAAAAGAACAATCTCCGGAGCAGCCGGCAGTATTGTGGCCGGGGGTGTTTTATCTCAAACAAAATCGGTTCTTGCCTCCAATATTAGTCGCAAATCCAACCGAACAAATAAACCCAATCTTTTGTATATCTTCTGCGACCAGTTGCGCTACAGCGCTGTCGGCACAAGCGGTAACAAGATTGTCAAGACACCTAATATAGACGCACTTGCCCGGGAGGGAATTGTGTTTGAACAGGCTTTTTCATGCTGCCCTGTTTGCTCACCGTATAGGGCCCAGATTATTACCGGTAGGTATGCTCATAAAAATGGCGTTATTGACAATGAGTATAAACTACGCTCAGGCCAGGTTACAATCCACCAGGCCTTGAAACAGGAGGGATATCACACCGCCCACATAGGCAAGTGGCATTTGGGGTATGGACCTTATGGGGAGGATAAGAGGTATGGATTGGATTATATGTACGCTCACAATTGTGACCATCGTTATTATTCCGTTCAATATTTTGAAAACGAGAGAGGCCCCATTAACACGCGTGGCTGGTCGCCTGAAATTGAAACTTCCAAAGGCATAGAATTTATCGATGAACATTTCAGCAGAAATGATGGCAGGCCATTTTCGCTTTATATGAGTTATGGTCCTCCTCATAATGGGTACGGAGGTCCGCAACACGGTAATTATGATTTATATCCCGGAAAGTATAATATTTACGATCCTGCAAAAATAGAACTACGTCCCAATGTCCCGGCACCACTTGCATATTTTGCCCGAGACGAAATAGCCGATTATTATGCTAACGTTACAGGTCTTGATGAACAAATAGGGCGTCTGCTGAATAAACTCGATGAACTCGGGATTACTGAAAATACCATTGTTTGCTTATCATCGGACCATGGTGACCATCTAAGAAGTTACGGGTACGGCGGACCCGGTCAAATGTGGCTGCATCCCACCAAGCGTGCCAACAAGGGCACACCGCATGAAGAGTCGATTCATATTCCTTTTATTCTAAGGTACCCCCAGCAGGTTAAAGGGGGAAGAAGAACCAGTATTTTATTCAATAGCGTGGATGTAATGCCGACTTTATTATCTCTTTGCGGCGTGAAAATACCGCAAGGCGTTCAGGGCAAAGATTATTCCTTTGCTGCTGTGGGCGGCGATGGAGATGAACCCGATTCGGTTTATTTGCAAATCCTGGGACCGGGTTGGCCGCATCGAGGCCAATGGGTCGGTTTCTGGAGAGGATTGAGAACTCACAGATGGACATATGCACGCTGGTGGCAACCGCAGAAATACGAGTATGGGATATGGTTATTTGACCGCCATAATGACCCGTATGAGATGAAAAATTTGGCCGGAAATGCAAAATATAAAGATATTCAGGCGAAATTGGAAAAACGGTTAAAACAATGGATAAAGGAAACTGATGATCCGTTTGACAGCGGAGAAAGGCATCCGGAAACAGGCATGTTAATACTGGGGCAGGAATTTACTCACCAAAGATATTATAGATAATTTGAATTTTATTAATTATGATTGAAAACTAAAAAACCAGAGAAAAGGAGCAAACAATGGAAAAGAGAATGCATTTTGTATTGTTGATTACGATCAGTCTTATTCTATGCGCCAATTGCGCGGGACAGACCGTGAAAGAAATACCGCTCGAAGTTTTGAAAGACAAAATTAAAGGCGGCTGGGCAGGCCAAACAATTTCGTGTACTTACGGGGGACCGACAGAATTCCGTTTCAGAAGCCGAATGATTCCTGATGACCATGAAATTCCCTGGCATGATGGGTATATGAAAGAGACATACGAGGGAAGACCGGGATTATACGATGATATCTACATGGATCTAACCTTCGTCGATGTATTTGAAAAGGAAGGACTGGATGCACCGGCAAGCTCGTTCGCAAAGGCATTTGCCTATGCCGATTATATGCTTTGGCATGCCAATCAGTGCGCTCGATACAATATCCTGAACGGAATCATGCCGCCTGAATCCGGGCACTGGCTGAACAATCCCTGCGCCGAAGACATAGATTTTCAGATTGAGGCGGACTTTGCCGGATTGATGAGCCCGGGCATGGTCAACACCTCGGCAGAGATAAGTGACAAAATCGGTCACATTATGAACTACGGTGACGGCTGGTATGGCGGCGTGTATGTGGCAGCCATGTATTCTCTGGCTTTTATTTCAGACGATATGCAGTATGTCGTTGAAGAGGCGTTAAAAGTTATTCCAGCAGAAAGCCTTTATGCTCAATGCATGCAAGATGTCATTCAATGGCACAAAGAGAATCCGGATGACTGGAAAATAACATGGCAAAAAGTACATGATAAGTGGGACAACGATATCGGTTGTCCGCACGGCGTTTTTAATGAATTCAATATCGATGCGAAAATCAATTCCGCATGGATATTAGTCGGATTGCTGTATGGAGAAAAGGATTACGGCAAGACAACCGACATCAGCACACGCTGCGGCGATGATTCTGACTGTAATCCTGCAAGTGCCGGCGGTATCCTCGGGACAATGCTCGGGCACAGCAATATTCCCGACTATTGGAAACAGGGGCTTGCCGAGGTTGAGCCCATTGATTTCAAATATACCACTATTTCTCTTAACGACACTTATGATATGTCCTACCGTCATGCACTGGACGTGATTAAGAAAAACGGTGGACTGGTCGATGAAGAAAAGGCCACCATCAAAGTGCAGGAACCAGTACCGGTACGCCTGGAAGTTGGTTTTGAGGATCATTATCCCATTGAGAGGAAGGAGTTGAATATTGAATTAAAGAACAAGGCTTCCTTCGAGTTTGAGGGAGTGGGATTTGCAGTAAGTGGTGCGGCAACGGGAATTAATAAAGGCGGCAATAGGGCTGAATATACGTTTGAGGTGGAAATGTATATTGACGGGGATCTGGCTGTTAAGACAAAGTTGCCGACGAATTATACAACACGGAAATTTATCCCGTTCTGGAAATATCAACTGCCCAAGCGAAAACACACTGTCCGGCTAAAGGTCATGAATCCTACGGACAAGGCAAATATCCGGCTACCCTACGCGATTATCTACAGTGACAAGCCCTTGTAAAATGAGGTGCAGTGACACTGAAAGAAATCTTAGCCTTTATGTTAAAGTAACAATAAAGACGTACGGGTTTCCGGCTCTTTCTCTGACTATGTAGAAGGGCTATATAGGTACAAGAGAATGATAACATGAATATTATTCATGAGGAGGTTCTAACATCAGGTCTTCTATTGTCTGAACATAGGATTTGTTTTCTAATCGCTTTTTCAGATAGCTGCGGTGTCCGAACTTCATTTGCCACTTATATCCATTTCTTAACGAACCGGTCCCTTCGGTTATCTCAGAAAAATAGTCTGACAATCCCCTGACACCATATAAAACAGCAATTTGATCCCAACTGGGACGTCCGCAAAAGTATGAATTGAAAAATTGATAATAGGCCTCCCGAATAGGATTGCCTTGTGGTGAGTTTTCTAATCTTTCACCGGTTAAAATACGAGAGCCTGGCTGACTAATGACCAGAGGTGACGGCCAGTTCCTGATAACATATTCCGATGCGGATACCAGATTATGCCGGCAAAGGTTAAATCCGTCATTATTAACACCACCCATGACAACCAGTTCTTTGACTTTTTGTGTCACCAGGTCCGGCTCTGCGTTTAAGATATCTAAAAGATTGTTTAGAAAACCGACACTGACTATTGTCACAGATTTGTCATCTTGTTTTGATAATACTTCTGTGTAAACATCCACAGCGCTCAATGCACTCTCACTATCAAGATCGTGTGGAAACTTCTTAAGAGCATCCAGATAATCCGATTTGTCCGGATCGGCAAGTTCTTTTTTATATATACCTACCGGAATATCACCACGTCCATACCATGTATTAATGGCGTCAATAGCCGCAGCTCCACTTGGATGCACTTCATTAAAGCATACTGCCAGAAGATCTACTTCTCCATTATTGGCAAGGGCGTGCAGTGCAGCCAAGGCTCCAACATCATCCACATCCAAGCACATGTCCGTTTCAAAAATGATCTTTTTCGGTATACCTGTAATGACCGTCACCAGCCGTGTTTTACTTACCTTCGTTCCTTCACTGTCGGTTACAGTAAGTGTTGTGGAATATTCTCCATCGGAAGTAAAGGGGTGTTTGGCAACAATTCCCTCTCCAGTGGCGCCGTCACCAAAATCCCAGCTATATTTGACAATTTTCCCATTGGGATCGAATGATGATGACGAATCGAAGGTTACCACTTCATTTGGTTTGGAACGGTCGGGATAATAGTCAAAGTGAACGATCGGTTCATTTGTGTACACAGTCACTGTTTTTGTTACCCGTCCGGTCACTCCTGTATTATCGGTTACGATAAGTTTTACATCGTGTTTACCTGCCTCTTTGAAAGTATGGTATGCCGTTGCTCCGCCAGCAGTCTTTTCTCCATCAATTTCCCAGATGTATGTTGAAATAGCACCCTCTGTGCTCGAAGATGCAGATCCATCAAAACGCAGAGTTTCATTCACATTCGGCGCTGTTGAACTGGTACTTATAACAGCTTCGGCTCGTGGACCTTTTTCGTCCGGAACATATTCCAGAGCATTGGTGATTAACAGTTTATCCAGTCTTGTTTGATCCATGCAATAGGTGAAAACGAGCGTATGAGGCCCGGCAGCCAGATCATATACCATCACCTGATTGTTATTCTGGTTGTCATGAACTTGGTCCCAATGCCATTTACAGCCGACCTCAATGCCCTTCCATTTCACCCAGTCATCATCATCCATTTTCACCCAGAAGGCATCTTCATCAGCCATGTCAATTTTTACCCGGCCCCAGATTGTATACGTCCCGGGATTTTCCACGGTGAATTTATAGATTGCATGACCATCTTCAGGGGCATATTCAATATTGTTATTACCCGATCTTACTTCAATGAACTGTCCGCCGGAGGTTTCCTCAGTGTCATGAACCATCATGGGAGAAGATATGTCTCCTGCTTCGGCCTCCATCCATAAAAAAACCTTATCCTTATGTCCTTTTACCACAACTGTTTGGGCCGGCAAAAGACTGGAAAATAAAATCGCAAAAATGAAAAATGTCCCAAATTCGATTTTCATTATATTATTCCTCTTTAGCTAAATCAAAATTTTCAACACAATTAGAAATCCTGCATCATTGTATATCTAAATGATTGGAAATTCAATTTCTGCATTGCTTAATGAATATTATACATCACATATTATATCAAACACTACTGAAATTGTCGGTGCTTCGAAGAGCACACTCATTCCAACAAGGTAATCGGGTTTCTCCTGGTTTTGCCGTATTGATATATCTTAGTGACGTTACGTATTTTGAACAGAAGTTTCTATGCTCTGTGATGTTTTCCACCACTACCTCACAACCGTCGCTTGGCACCTTTCATTGTCCCGAAAATATCCTCCTTCATCGCCTGCTGATCAATCTGACGAATCACACGCACGCTCGTGGCCTGCTCGGTCTTCGTCCAGCGATATCCCTTGTCGGGTCCGCCCACCACTATCGGCTCAGTCTCTTTCACCCAACCGAGCTTGAGCCGTATCGAGATAATCGCCGACAGGCACGCTGGATCGAAAAGCGGCTTGTTGTGCGCCGGCACAATCTTCAATAGATACTGCCCCAAAGGATTGTCAGCATAATAATCTGCCTCTGTGCGCTTGTCGATCCGCACCCGAGCCCCCACTGGAGCCGGCATAATCCAAATCTCGATCCCGCTTTGACAAACAACATACATCGACCAGGGGTCGTTATTCCCGTTGAACTCGTTGGTAATCTCGTTGTTTGATCCACCCAACCACATCACCCGGATGCGCCCATCCAACTCGAATCCCTCCACTCGCGCCAGCAATATCGCACTGGCGACATTCGTTCCCGGCCCCACCGGAACCACCCAAACAGGATTCTCATGCGTCGCACCACGCGCAGCCGCAAGTATCGCATCGCTCGCCGAACTTCGGATCGGGACAGTATCTGACCAGATTCCACTATCCGGCACATCCAATCTCTTGTTTGCCCCATGAAAAACAAACGGCTTGCGATCTTTAGTAAGTCCGCTCTGCAGAGACAGATCGATGATATTCAGAATTTCCGCGTAGTTTACCGGCTCCTGTCCACCTCCGTGATGAACGCTGTTAACGCCCAGAATATCTAAATCGCTAAATAATCCATACCCCAGATAGTGTTGATCGTCCTGCTCGTTCTTCTGGTCCGTATCCAGCAGCACCTGCGGAATATTCAACGTTTCATCCGTATGAACGCGAATAAGCATGAAACATTCATCCGAATATGTCCCATCCGAAACAGTGAGCACAACTTTGTAAATCCCCGCTTTGTCGAACGTATGTCGAGCACGCCTGCCGGCAGCGCTGCCACCATCACCAAAATTCCACTCATATCCTAAAATTTTTCCCACCGAGCCTTTCCCGGCAAATTTCACATTGCGCCCAACCTTCACAGCCGAATCTAAAGGCCGAATCCTCGCTTCGACAGGTGGATCCACAGTTACTGTTCGAGTCAGCTGGCCGCTATCCTTGCCATTCGAGAAAACAACTCGCACATCGTAATTCCCCGGCCTGGCAAACGTATGACTCAGCTTTGCACCACTGCCCGTTGTCCCATCTCCGAAATCCCATTGCCAGGACGTTATATCTCCCAACACCTGTTTTGCCTCGAACGTCGCCGCC
>Ga0209121_10002939_pt1 | contig 16911 bp, 19 predicted proteins | sample Cruoilmetagenom3_FD_187292 | JGI IMG/M metagenome (GOLD analysis project Ga0209121, IMG submission 187292) | Oil polluted marine microbial communities from Coal Oil Point, Santa Barbara, California, USA - Sample 3 (SPAdes) (version 2) | ecosystem: Environmental > Aquatic > Marine > Oil seeps ... | reverse complement strand
TTCTTGGATCACGGGTTCGGTGCCTCATTTCACTCGGCAGGCTGCGCACTCCCGTCGTCGCCTTTCAATCACCAAACACCCCAACCTGCGGGGTGTTTTCTTTCACCTTGCCAACTTTCACCTCACTGCTGCCTGATTGCCTGGTAACTAATTTCCTCATCCCTGATTGCCTAATAACTAATTACCTAATCACCATTCCCCATTCGCATTTCCCCCTTGTCAATTGCATTTCCCAATGGTATAGTATTTATACCGACCGGTCGGTCGGTTAATTTATGAATAAATTAAGGATTTAATGGCACAAACCTCCCAGGCACTGGATACACGCAGTGCCATTCTTGACGCAGCCTTAGAGTTGTTCTCACGTAACGGCTATGAAGCCACAGGCGTAGCCGAGATTTGCGCGGCTGCCCAAGTCAGCAAAGGCGCGGTCTACTATCATTTTCCTTCCAAACAGGAGTTGTTCTTAGCCCTAATGACTACCTGGCTGGAGGGGATTGAGTCATTTTTCAATACCGCAGCTGATTCTGCGTCGACTGTGCCGGAAGCCCTGGAACGAATGGCGGGAACGACTGGCCGAATTTTTAATGATCTTGAAAGCGGTTTCCCGATCTTGCTTGAATTCTGGCAGCAAGCCTGCCGGCAGCCGGAAATCTGGGAACGCGCAGTGGCACCTTACAGACATTATCTTGATTTTTTCGCCGATTTTATTCAATCTGGGATTGAAGAGGGCGCATTTGAAGCAGATCTTGATCCTCACCTCACAGCACGCATTTTGATGGCAATGGTGATGGGGCTGCTGCTGCAAGCATCTTTTGATCCAAACGGCGCAGATTGGCAGGGGATTACCCGCTCCGGTATCAAAACTATTCTAAAAGGTATACGGAGGTAACATGAATCTCGTAACAGGTGGAGCGGGTCATCTGGGAAATGTGCTGGTTCGCCAGCTCCTTGAGCGCGGTGAGAGGGTCAGGGTGTTAACCCTGCCCGGTGAAGATACACGCTCGTTAGAGGGTTTACCAATTGAAAAAGTTGAAGGCAATGTGCTGGATGGTGACTCGCTCATCCACGCCATGCAGGGGGTCGAGGTGGTCTTCCACCTAGCAGCCCTGGTTTCCATTACCGAGGAAAAATCGCATCTATTGAAGGCGGTTAATGTGGACGGCACGCGCAACGTGATTCGTGCTGCACAGGAAAGTGGCGTTCAACAATTAATTTACACCAGTTCCATCCATGCTATTGAACGTCCCCCGATGGGCGTTCCCATCAGCGAATATCTAAATTTTGATCCGGAGAACCCGGCTGGTCCCTATGACCGTACCAAGGCACAGGCATCGTTACTGGTTCAGGCTGCTGCCATGGATGGGCTGGATACGCGCATCGTATGCCCAACGGGTGTGGTCGGCCCATATGATTACCGCAGGTCCGAAATGGGGGAGTTGCTGTTGTCCTGGATGAATAAGCGTGTCAGCTTCCTGATCGATGGCGCCTTTGACTTTGTGGATGTACGCGATGTTGCCCGAGGTCAAATCCTAGCACGAGACAGGGGTAAATCAGGGGAGGTTTACATCCTGGGTGGTGAACGGATTGAGCTGACCCTGCTTCACAACCTGGTCCAAAAAGTACTCGGTAAGAAGTCCCCCGTGATCACATTTCCCCTGCCGATTGCGAAGATTGTGGCGCCTCTGGCTGAACTGTATTACAAAATTACCAAGACAAAGCCCGTTCTAACCCGCTATGCTTTGGAAACGGTGTTCAGTAATTCGGAGATCAGTTCAGAAAAAGCCAGGCGAGAATTGGGATACCAGCCCATGAAACTGGTCAGGAGCGTTACCGATACTGTGAGCTGGTGGCTGGAAAATTTGGATTTGACCAAACGTTCTTTACGACTATGACTGAAAATTGATCGCGACTTCAACAAGACGCTAATTCAGCGTCTTGTTTGCTTAACGGCATCCGATATAATTATTCAAAACGCTGAAGGAGGAGAAGATGCAGCTGCGGGCTTTTATATTTGACCTGGACGGGGTTCTGACAGATACGGCGGTCTTTCATTATCAAGCATGGAAGCGCCTCGCGGATGAGTGGGGTGCTGATTTTAATTGGGAGATCAACCATAAGTTGCGGGGTATCTCCAGGCGTGCTTCAATCGAAATTATCTTTGAGGGGCATGACTTAAGTGAAGAAGAAATAAAAGTTGGGATGGACCATAAGAATGTCTATTACAATTCGTTGATCCAGAGCATGACCCCCGATGATGTCTTACCAGGCGCGTTTTCGTTACTAGAGGATCTACGGAAAAATGGGATCAAGATTGGCCTAGGATCTGCCAGTAAGAACGCCCGAACGGTTTTGGACGCAATTGGATTGACAGGGATGGTGGATGTGATCGGTGATGGATACAGCGTTGAACGCAGCAAACCAGAACCTGATTTATTTTTATTTGTTTCCGATGAGATGAACGTGGACCCCAAAGATTGCGTTGTCTTTGAAGATGCCGCCGCGGGAGTTGAAGCGGCCATTCGCGCTGGCATGTATGCAGTAGGGATCGGTGGCCGTAATCGGCTGCCTGGGGCTGATGTGGTTTATCCTGACCTGAAGGGTTTGACCCTGGAAAAGATTCAGTCAGATCTGGCATTTGCCCGACCGAGTTGATCTTCAGGCGTGTCATTCGGGGAATGGTGTTAAGCTGCTTCTGGTAGCACCTGGCAGTACGGGCAAAAATGTGTCCCACGCTGACCGACGGTGATCTTTTGGATCGAAGAGCCGCACCTATCGCATTTTTCGCCTTCACGCTGGTAAACCCTGAAGGCGTTTTGATATTCCCCGCCGCGATAAATCCAATCCAGGCTGGCGCCAAAGCGGTGAATACCTTCTCTCAAAGTATCCTGGATGGCATGAAAGAGTTCTTGTGCTTCCGATTTTGAGAGTGAATTGGATTGTCGCAGGGGGTGGATTCTTGCATTGAACAGGCTCTCATCGGTGTAAATATTCCCTAACCCTGCCAGGAAGTGCTGGTCCATCAGCAGGGGCTTGATTTGCTGGCTGTGAGTTTGCAGCATATTGTATAGCTTATCAGCAGAGAAGTTTGGGCTCAGGGGTTCAGGACCCAGACCGCCAAAAACCTCCTGGGGGTCTTTCACATACCAAAGACGTCCAAATTTCCGAATATTGCTGAATACGAGGCGCCAGTTGGATGCGAAATTAATGAGGACGCGGTCATAGTCTTCGGGCGGATAAGGGGTGCCGTCTGCATTAATACGCGGTTCCATGCGCATATCACCGCTCATGCGTAAATGCCCAATTAGGTGTCCCGCTGAAAGGGGAAAATGGAGATATTTTCCCCGACGTCGGGCATCAAGAATTGTTTTCCCCTGCAAATTGGCCATAAAAGCTTCGGGATTGGGTCGCGCAATACTGCGGTCCCAGGTGATGTCAACTGAGTAAATCACCTGACCCGCTACTGGGAGTTGGGCTTTGGCGCCATTCCGCAGCCTGCGGATGATGGTTTCAACTTCAGGGAGTTCTGGCACGGCTGTTCTCTTGCTTTTCAATCATTCCGATTATTTTCAGGTCGATGGGGCTGTCTCAGGTCAAATATCCACTGCAACGTGGATCTGACCTCCCAGGTTGGGCCCAATCACAGCTTCATCATCCCTTTCGATGATCTTGATGCGCATGGTCTGGTCGTAAGGCGTGCGGGATAGCAAAGCGATCTCTGCCCCAGGCTGCAATCCACATTTGCCCAAATAGCGCAGAACCTGTGGGTCTTCGTGCGGAACCCGAACAACGCGGCCGCTTTTCCCGATTTCCATGTCGCTCAGGGTGATTTGCTCGATTTCGGGGAGTCTTAAGTTTTCGTCAGGGATGGGATCACCATGCGGATCAAATTCAGGGTGCCCTAAAGCCCGGTCAATACGACGCTCCAATGTGGGTGACATGGCGTGCTCCAGGATTTCGGCTTCTTCGTGCACTTCGTCCCAAGTGTATCCCAGTTTTTGGACCAGGTAGTGTTCGATCAATCGATGCCGCCGAATGATTTTCAGAGCAGCCAATTGACCTTCTTTGGTGAGTTCGACGCCATGGTGTTTTTTGTAGATGACATAGGGCGGCTGTGTGTTGGATAATTTCTGGATCATATTGGTAACGGAAGCGGTAGATATCCCCATCGCCTGCGCAAGATGGCTGGTTGTTGCCTTTCCTTCTGCGGCTAATAGCTGGTAGATGTTTTTAAGATAGTCTTGAATATTTTCGCTTAGTTTTTTGTGCATACCTGAAAACCAATAGGTTACGGGATTAAATTAGGTGAGACTAAATTATGATAGCATAATCGAATTGCTTCGTCAATATGATGGATCAGGTATAGATGAGGAGTAAATGGTGGGATAGCCCGATGTTGAAGACCCCGGGGGTCAGGTCTTGTTAACACTTATTGGGTTTCTATGTCTGGGTAGTTAATGCTAGGATGGGGTGTTTTCCAGCTCAATTCGCGCTGGTCCCCCTTGCTCTCCCTGAGAACGCTCTTTTCCCTCATCCATATCCTTTCCCAGGTCAGCGATTGCAGGAACCAGGAAAGCGACTGCGCCTGCAATGACGGTTAGAATGCCGCCAATGATAAACCAGAGCTGGTTGCTTGTTGCATCCGCGACGGGACCAGCGATAGCTAATCCGAGGGGGCTAGCAAGCGCTGCGCCAGCGTTCAAGAGGCTGAAAACACGTCCTTGAATTTCTGGTTCAACCTTGGCTTGCATCACGGCGAAAATAGGACCGTTGATCATCGGATTGAGAAAGCCGAAGATGGTCATTCCTGCAACTGCCAGAAGATAAAAATTAGCTGGTGCCAATCCGACCATCAAGACAGCAGCGCCTGATATCGACAGGGCTGCAATTGAGGTGAGGATGCGGTTTTTAAAACCGCCCCAAGCACTCAATGTGATCCCACCTAGAATGACACCAATGCCAAAAACGGAATTGATCAACCCGAGTTCGTAAGCGCCTTTATTAAAGTGCTCTGTAACGACCAGAGGTAGGAGCGAAAAGGCAGGGTTGATCAGGAAATTGACCAGCATGGCCAGGAAGATCACGGCCATCAAGCCAGGCCAACCGGTGACATATTTCCAGCCTTCAGCAAAATCTTGGAAGAAGGATGTTTTTCCTATGGCTTTTGGAGATACTTTTGTGCCATTGCGAACAGGATGGGGGATCTTGAAGAAGAGCAAGGGACCGATCGCTAACAATGCAGTTGATACGTCGATCAGCAGGATTCCTTGGATTGGCATGACGGCAACCAGGAACGCCCCCAGAGCGGGTGCAACAATATTCATGATGCCATTCAGGGTTTGATTGGCACCAGCAATCCGGGATAGGTGTTGCTTGGGGACCATCAGGGAGGTTGAAGCCGTCATGGCTGCCCATTGAAATTGACCGCAGGCAGAGCGTACAAACATCGCCAAAAAGATGTGCCAAATTTGAGTCGAGTCGAGAATGAACATGATCGCAACGAACAGCGTGAATAATGCTGTGATGCTGTCAAACACCGCCATGACGGCTTTGCGGTTCCATCGGTCGACCAGTGCGCCGGCTATGGGTGCAATTAACACCGAGGGGAGAAATTGCATCAATGTGCCCAAAGTCAGGATCGTGGCAGAACCGGTTTTCTCGGTCAGATACCATACGAATGCAAAGCCGACCAGACTTGAGCCAAGCATGGAAAACGCCTGACCAATCCAGATCGTAAAGAACCTGGTTTGCCATTTAGATACAGCAAGCTGTTGTGGCTCAGAAGTCATAACTCGTCCTTAATTCTCATTTCAGTAGATCTTGTTTATGAGTAGCACCTGATCAACGCATTGTTGCATTGTAATCCAAACACTGGTTGCCATTTGAAAATCTTAATTTTCATCCTCTCCCGAGGGGGGAATGGGCGAATTTTCAACCTCAATATTTTTTGTTTTTTCAGGGAGTTTGAATTTTAACCAGGCAGGAACCACGGCGACTAAGCTTGCCCAGGCGGTGATCAAAAATGGTAATTTTGGAGAGACGTTCTCATAAATGTAACCGCCAACATAAGGCGCTGGGAGTGAGAACAGCCCCAGGCTGGATTGGATCAGTCCGAAGCCCGTACCGCGTAATTTCTTGGGGAGCACTTTGCTTAGCAGCGATTGGTATGCTGGCTGCATCAAGCCGATACCCAGACCAAACAGAGCCCACACAATGCAGTACTCCAAGAAGGTGTCTACTCGAACGAAGATCAACAGAGCGATAAATTGCAGAATAAATCCGATCACAATATTGATGCGTTCACCTTTTTTATCCGCCAGCCATCCAGCCGGTGTGTTCACCAGCATGCTGGCGATACCAAAGATGGATGTCAGCCAGCCGATTTGGGTGGTACTCAGTCCCCCAAATTGTTCTACATACAGGGGGATATAGGTGAAGGACAGCGAAAAAGCGATATCCCGAACGCCATCTGTCAGCAGGAGCCAGGTGACCAAACCGCCGGAAATCATGATTGTCAACATCGCCCCTAAATTACTTTTTAAGGAACGCAAGGTCAATTTGCCCTCTGCCGTTTCCTGTTCGTGGGCTGCTGCACGTTTAGCCATCGATATCCGAATGATGGTTGCGCTGGTGTAGATCACTGCGGCTACGATAAGCATCGTCGTGAATCCATAGCTGTCTACCAACCAACCCCCAAGCGGCGGACCGATCACATTAACGACCAGGAAAATCGTTTGGGTAATGCCGTAAACCCTGGCACGGTTTTCCTCTGCAGATTCTTCGGCAATGAAAGCGCCGAAACTGGGACCGATCAAAGAACGCGTGATGGCACCCAGGCTTTCCCCTGCGAAAACCCACTGCCAGGTCGGCGCAAGGATTAGGCCAACATACGAGAGCACGCCAGCCATGCTTCCCATGGCAATGCTTCTCAAGCGCCCCAGCGAATCGGATATCCAGCCTCCTAAGATTTGAAGGATTAGCGGTAGGATTTGAAATAATGTAAAGAATAATCCGATTTGAGCTGCGGATGCACCCAACGATTTGAGATAAAGGGGCAGAATGCCGCTGTACATATTCCCGGCGATGTTTGCCAAGATCATGGCAAACAGGAATGTCAGCAGCAGTTTGCTCAACAGGGGTTTTTTCCGGGCTTCAGCCCCGGATATGGTTTGCTCCAAGCCACCAGCCTCACATTGTTCAGATTCCATCATCGCGTTCCATGTTTGATTGGATTAGAATGAGCGCCTGGAATGGACTCCAAGCGCATCTCAACTTCAGGAGGAATATTATTTGATCAGCGATTACTCCAGGAAGACCTCGATGTGTTCGCCATCTTCTTCATCGAAAATGTCGACTATTTGGCCGACTTCGCCTGAATTCATCCAGGCATTGAGATCTTCCATATCCAACCCTTCAATTTCCGGAGCGAAACGGGCACCCATACGGATGCCTGAATTGATTAGAGAGACAGGAAGCCGGACATTCACCCGGGCTTTCCCTGAATCGGTGTCTGTGATCATGACCCGTAAATAGCGCGGTTTTTTCCCTGTTGAGTGACCGGGTGAAAGGGTCGTTGGAGGCTGTGTGGGTTCACCTAGATCTTCAAGCGCCTCAATCAGTCTGGCGCCTTCGGCAGCCGATACTTTCCCTTCCTGGATCATCATTAAAATTCGCATACGTTCTTCTGTTGAGGCCATAGCTAGTCACCTTTCATTGATTCCACTTCAAGACCCTGTATGAGCTGTTGTGCCTGAAGGGGAGAGATTTTTCCCTGTTCGAGGTCGTCAAGAATCCGACGTCGATCTTCGGGGGAGAGGGTGGGTTCCTCATCCTTGCCAGGTTCATACCCTAATGCTCGAATCACATCATAAAGGCGGTTGCGCAGGGTCGGATACGATAAGTTTAATTCTTCCTCCATCCTGTTGAAGCGTCCCTCGCACCGAACAAAGGTCAATACAAAATTGAGCTGATCCTCACTCAAGTCAGAGAAAGGTCCGGAATGTGGTTGAAAATGGCCTTCCACTACCGAATCGCAGCGAGGGCAAAAAAAGCGCGTCACCAGGATATCGGATTTGCAGATGGGACATTTTTCTGGTAATTTTTGCATATAAACCTCCTTCAAATCAGCATTTCTCATTGCCCGAGTGGGAATAATATGCTATACTTTCTTTTGTTCGACATAAAGATAAATTAAAAAATCCAAAATAATTACAATTTATTAAGGGCAATCCTTGATTTGCTAATATATTGTATCATAAAGATTAATTTTGTCAATAGCAATATTGACAAATTTTATTTAATCCCTTCATTCGATTAATATAATTGATATCACTATTGCCAAAATCAAATATTTAAGTAAGAAAATCAATAAATTTTCTTTGTCATAAGTCACTGTATGCTCAGAGATAGCAAATATTATTAACTTTTTTGTTTCGAAAGATTATTTGTGAGGCAATTCGATTTGGATTGTTGATTTGAGTTTATGATATTCTTACATAATATGAGGTAAAATTTATCGATGGATTTAAACAATCCATAATTCAAAATTCTAGCAAAGGAGTAATGTAATAATGATTAGTACAGTTAAGATTAAAGGAGCGTTGAGGGACGGATACCGGGTAGATATTCAGGGCGCAGGTCACCAACTGATCATTGATCAGCCTGAAAACGCAGGCGGAAAAGATAAGGGACCCAACCCGTTAGCCGTTTTCCTGTATGCCCTCGCCGGCTGCCTTGGCGCAATTTCAGCAATTATTGCCAAACAGGAGCGCATCGAACTGCGCGGTGTGGATATCGACATTGAAGGCGACATCGACAAGGCGTTCTTGATGGGAAAAACTGAAGAAGGACGCGCAGGATTCAATGAGATTCGTGTTTCAGTAAACATCGATGCAGATATGAACGCTGAAGAAAAGCAAACTTTCCTCGAGCGCGTGGATGCACGCTGCCCGATTTCCGATAATATGATGAACAACACCAAAATCGTATTCGATGTAAAATAGCGATCTTCGGTTGCTATTATGAATCAGGTCATCCTTGTGATGGCCTGATTTTATTATATTGAGGCATCCAGGGTTATTGGTATAATGGTGGAAAGCGGTGACCAATGGAGAATAAATGCCAAATCAAATTGTTGAATGTATTCCAAACTTTTCCGAAGCCAGGCGGACTGATGTGGTTGATGAAATCCTTGCGGCTATTAAATCCGTTGATGCTATTCGGGTTCTGGACAAGCATTCCGATAACGATCACAATCGAACGGTGGTTACATTTGTCGGTCCACCAGATGCGGTCGAAGAAGCAGCCTTTCAGGGGATTAAAATTGCTGCAAAGTTAATTGACCTTGAAACGCATCAGGGGGAGCATCCGCGGATCGGGGCTACCGATGTGGTGCCCTTTGTACCGATCTCTGGGGTGACTATGATGGAGTGCGTTGAAATATCCCGTCGGGTGGGGAAGCGTGTGGGGGAGGAGCTGAAAATCCCGGTTTACCTTTATGAAGAAGCTGCTACACGCCCCGAGCGGACCAACCTTGAACAAATCCGTCGTGGGCAATATGAGGGACTGAAGAAAGAAATTGCCACCAACCCTGCGCGTAAGCCTGATTTTGGTCCATCCACAATGACCGGGGCAGGTGCGACCGTGATGGGCGCTCGGCAGCCGTTGATCGCCTTCAATGTGTACTTGACCACGGATGAAGTTGCCATTGCGAACAAAATCGCACGGACAATTCGCCACTCTTCTGGGGGCTTACGTTTTATAAAATCAATGGGCGTCCTGGTGGACGGTCGAGCGCAGGTATCCATGAACTTGACTAATTTCCGTCGAACTGCCATGGCAACCGTCGTGGAAATGATCCGGCGGGAAGCTGAACGTTATGGCGTGCAAATTCATCATTCCGAGCTGGTCGGTCTGATCCCCAACGAGGCCTTGGTGGATTCTGCCGTGTGGTATATGCAAATGGATCAATTCGATCACAACCAGATACTAGAAACGCGCCTAAATGATCGTTTGACTAAGGAACAGCAAAATGAAGCTGAAACACCTCCCCCCAATTTCTTGGATGATTTGGCTTCTGGGAACCCCACACCGGGAGGCGGTTCAGCGGCAGCTTACAGCGCGGCGATGGCTGCTTCCCTCGTAGCCATGGTGGGCCGGCTGACGGTTGGAAAGAAAAAATATGCTGGTGTTGAAGGCGAAATCTGGCCGCTGATTGAAGAAGCCCTGGTGCTTCAGGAAAAGATGAAGCAAGCCGTTGATGAGGATGCAGCCGCTTTTAAAGCCTATATGCAAGCCCGAAGGCTGCCCAGGGACACTGATCGAGAAAAATCTGACCGTATCATGGCGATCCATACTGCTTCTATTAATGCTGCCCGTGTCCCTCTGCAGGTAGCTCAGCATGCACATGCGATCATGCATCTGGCTGTGAAATTGGCTGAGATTGGAAATGTAAATGCCATATCAGACGCAGGTACGGCTGCTGCGCTGGTGAAGGCTGCAGTTTGTGGGGCGGGACTGAACGTCCGGATCAATTTGCTGGGTTTGGAGAAGGAGACTGAACCCTCCCGGATGTTGAGTGAATTACGCCTGATTGAGAAGCAGGTGGAAAATTTGGGTGATACCATAAAAAATTACCTGATAGAGCGTGGGGGATTCAAATTCGATTAAGACATTTATGAAGAAATATCCAGTCTACTTTCTACTGTGCTTGATAGTGGTGGTCATCCTTGCTGGATGCCAGCGATATGACGCTCCCCCTGAGATAACTCCAACGTCAATCTCAACGGTGACCGAAACAGCTGTCCCACAGGAAATACCTACAATAACCTTCACGCCAAGTCTACAACCGACTGAAAACCCCCAGCCAACGCAACTTATAGAGGGCAGGAATACGGACGCCCTGGATTGTGGAGAAAATTTTTGCCAGATCCTATGGGAGGGATACCTCGAACGACCTTTTGATGAGGATTACCGTCAGCAGATTGATTTAACCTATCCTTATGCCAGTACCAAGGACGGCACCCTGGATCCGCACCATGGCGTTGAATTCCCCAATCCATTTGGGACCCCTGTGCTGGCAGCGGCGTCCGGGGAAGTGGTTTATGCGGGATCTGATGAAAAGACCTTACTGGGACCTTATAAAAATTTTTACGGCAATGTGGTCATTATCAAGCATCTGGAGCTATTTCTTGACAAGGATGTTTTTACACTTTATGCCCATCTATCCAGCGTCCAGGTAGAAGTGGGTGATTTGTTGACTGTAGGTGAGAAGCTTGGTGAAGTTGGCGCGAGCGGTGCTGCAGGGGGTGCTCATCTGCATTTCGAAGTTCGCCTGGTCAGCAATGCTTACAGTCGCACGGTTAATCCCGTGCTGTGGTTCTCTCCCATCCAGTCACAAGGATCCCAACCAACTGCAACTCTGGCAGGTGTTATTCTGGATAGGAATGGTCAGCCGCGTTCTGAACTTGACTTCGTGCTTGAGAGGATAGATGCCCAAAATTCGGTTGTAGAGCGCACCTACCTAAAAACTTATCATGAAAACGGCGCTAACCGCCATCCTGCTTTTGGTGAGAATTTTACTGTTCCAGATATCCCGGCTGGCGAATACCGCCTATCCTTGATCTCCGGGAGCCTGTACGAGGAATATTTTACCCTTGAGCCGGGTATGATGGGTTTTATCACCCTTCGTGAAAAATAAATTGATGTGGAAAGTTCTATTGCTTTTGCGATTTATATCTTCGCATTGCTGCTCGACGCAGATCTTATTACCGAAATTGCCAGAAGCATCCAAAGAACGAATTATCCAATGAAGCCGTCAAGGACAGACTATTGATGAAAACGATCGTTGTCACCTCACAAAACCCTGTCAAAGAAGAAGCCGTAATGCATGGCTTTCGAAGGATATTTCCAGAAGAAGCGTTTACAGTTGCGTGTGTAAGTGTCTCATCGGGGGTTTCTGACCAGCCTATGTCAGACCAGGACACCCGCCTAGGCGCACTCAACCGCACCAGGCAGGGCAAACAGGCGCTACCTGGTGCCGATTTCTGGGTGGGCGTGGAAGGGGGCTGTGATTGGATCGAAGGTCAAATGGTTGCTTTTGCCTGGGTCGTGATCTGTTCGCAGAGCCGGCAGGGGAGTGCTAGAACCGCCCTGTTCCAGCTGCCGCCAGCTGTTCAATCCTTGATTGAAACAGGTCTGGAATTAGGTGATGCGGATGATCAGGTGTTCGGTCGGCAAAATTCAAAACAAAAGTCAGGCGCGGTGGGTTTGCTAACGGGGGATGTGGTGACACGCACTAATTTATATGAACAAGCGGTGATCCTCGCATTGATCCCCTTCCGGAATCATGAATTGTACAGGGATGAATCTCTGGATGAATTTTCTTAGTAGGAAACGGGTTAAGTTGTTATTTCTTTGATTCTTGCTCTGATCAAGGCCAGGACCAACTCTTTTGGCGGGGGAGAGTCGCACGGGAACCGCAGGGTTCTCTTACTGAAATCATAACCAATTAGGTCATCTTCAAATTGGTTCAGAATTGATGATCTGAACATGTACAGGGCGCAATGTTTGGTGGATGCGCCGTAGCCGATGAGAACATTCCCGTTATAGCGGAAAGCAGGCAGGCTGTAGTTGATGCATTCCTCCGCTTCGGGAACATATTCACTGATCAAAGTACGCTATTGCTGTAAAACCTGCTGCTGCCTGGTTTTCGGTTTCCTCAAATAAGCTTCATGGGATGATATTTTTTCTAACACTATTTTGTTTATAGCAGGTGAAATGATGACAAAGCTTCACTCTGGGGAAGTAATTAGGGGATGTCAAAATCATAAGGCATGATCTGGGGGACGCCGTTCAGTTGGACGACAACATCGATCATTTCGTAAGTGTCAACCCCATCGGGAGATATTTCTGCGCGCAGTATGGCAGAGTAATTAGGGGGGAAGAGGAAATTATCAAAGACAAAGTTGCCCATGCTGTAAAAGATAATCCCATGTTGGTAGGTTTCTATGCGCTGTAAAACATGTGGATGACTGCCAATGACCAGTGAGGCTCCGCTGTCTATGGCCAGATGTGCAATCTCTTGCTGCTGCGCAGAGACCTTTTGGACGATTTCATACCCGTTGTGGACCAGAACAATCACCACATCCGCTTCTTTTTTAGCAGCGCTGACCCCTTCGCGAACTCGTTCGGGATGGGCCCAGGCAATGCCTGGTTTGTCTATCCCGGCTTCCCAGGATTGATAATCATAATCCGTGGGTGGAATATCTGCAAAAGCCAGAAAAGCTAGCTGCAATCCATCTATTTCAATGACAACAGGAGCATAGGCCTCTTCAGTATTCATCCCTGCTCCCACGGTTTGAATTTGGTGTGAGGCAAGGGCAGCCAGGGTGTCTTGCAGGGCAAGGGGTCCATAATCGAGGGTGTGGTTGTTGGCCAGGCTGACGAGGTCAAAGCCTGCCAGAGCCAGGGCTTCTCCTGCGGCGGGAGGGGCACGGAAGGCATAGGTCTTTTCTTCTGGCTGACCTCGAGATGATATTGGACATTCCAGGTTTCCAATGGTTATGTCCGCAGTGGACAGGGTCTCGCGTGTATCAACATAAGGTGCGATTGCGCCTTCAGCCTGAATCAATTCACCGATGGACCTCCCCAGCATCATATCACCAACGGCCATCAATAAGACATGCTGGTCGCCAGAAATCTTGGGCGTGGGTGTCGCCGTGGGTGAAGGATTGGGGGAGGGTATCCAGGTTGGCGTGGTGTGATCTATGGGGCTGGATATGGCAGTTGGGGTTTGTGTCGAGAATTGAGGTGTCTCAGAAGGAATTATGATCGGCTCATTGGTGCTGCAAGCAGTGAGGAAAAAAATGCCATAAATCAACAATAAGAAACGTTTAGAGGAAAGAATTGTATTCATCTGGAAGCCGAATGAGACCCGATTAACAGGGAGGAGATCGAATAATTATGTAGACCGATCAAGCCAAGATAAAGTCGATCAATTTCAGCCAGGTTAATCTTGTTTACTTGAACGGCGGAGGAATAGAATCAATAATCCCAAAATGAAACCGCCAAAGATGATCAACAAAGCATCTTGCCGTTCGTTGCGATCTTCCAGAAATACAAATGCTTCAGTTCTACCCAATGTTGTAACAGGTTTGTCGCTTGCGATGACCTCCATCTTTGGTTTTTTTTCTGGTGGAGATTTATGCGCCTCGATTTTTCCCACTGTGATATATGGTGTCAGGGAGGCCAGTTTGACTTTATTAATCCCGGAAACCATGGTCAGCTCATCAAGCGTCTGGTAAGGTCGGTTATCGATTATCTTATTCGCCAGGCTTTCACCAATCCCGCTGAGCATAATCAGTTCATCCATGGAACCCTGGTTGATGTCAACAAGGATTTTCTGTGCATCTTTCATAGCCATCTCCTCATGATTTGATCTGAAGAAAGGTAAAATTTCATAGTTGATGTTACCTTATTTAGTATAACGTGATACCAAACTAAATTCAATCGACCTGAACTTGATGGCGCCTTATCAGATATTATTTATTCGATAAATTATTAGGTTGAACGGGCATAATTTGGTCGTGTTCACAGGATGCAGTGTGATGACGTTGAAAGCAAATTATTGGCAGGTGAAGACGCTGGAAGAAATGACCCCTGAGGAATGGGAAGCGCTGTGTGACGGCTGTGGGCGCTGCTGCCTGCATAAAATTGTCGATGCAGAGTCCGGTCAGGTGCGCTTCACGTGCGTTGCCTGTCGCCTGCTGGATAGAACAACGTGCTTGTGCAAGCATTATCAACACCGAGCAGATATTGTCTCGGATTGCCTGGTGCTAACGGCAGAAAATGTGCACCGAATTGATTGGCTGCCCGAATCATGCGCTTATCGACGGATTGCAGAAGGGCGAGGATTGGCATGGTGGCACCCATTGGTTTCCGGAAATTCGAACACCGTTCACCAGGCAGGGATTTCCGTACAGGGGGGATTAGTTTCAGAGAGTGACATCAACCTATACCGTTTGCAGGATTACATTGTTAACTGGTTTAATTAGGTAAATTGGTGATTAAGCCTATGTAAAATCCGAAAGTGGGCTCTTGTCTCTCAAGTAACAATCCAGGATTAAGGTATACTTATCACAACGTATTTGATTTCTTACCTTGCTTAAATCAAGGACGTGCGCATGTCTGAAGCAATGAATACAAACCCACAAAAAGATCGCATATTAATCGCAGTGGTTCAGGGACAGGACGCCAATGTTGCCATCGAGGCTTTAAACGAAGAAGGATTTGGTGTGACTCGCCTTCCCAGTACCGGCGGGTTTCTTGGAAGTAGAAGTGCTACGTTGATGATTGGTTTATCCGCTAAACGCTCAGAATATGCCGTCGAAATATTAAATAAAAACTGCCGAAAGCGGGTGGCGTTTATCGCTGTCCCGATGGAAAATTCACCTTTACCCATGCCAGCCCCAACGCCCATCACAGTTGGTGGTGCCAGTATATTCTCTCTGGATGTTGAATATTTTGAGGAATTTTGACGATGAAACTGATCATAGCGATTATTAAAGATGCAGATAATGATGCTGTATCCCGTGCATTAACCAAAAGAGATTTCAGGGTGACCTTAATTGCCTCGACAGGTGGTTTTTTGCGCAGCGGACGCAGCACGCTGCTGGTTGGTGTCGAAGATGACCAGGTTGAAGCCGCATTAGACATCATCCGCAGCGCCTGTAAGAAACCGAAAGACGATAAGGAAAAACGGGCGACCATTTTTGTCCTCAAGGTTGATCAATTCACGCAGTTATAAGTATGATTGATACCCGCAGGTTTATTCTTGTTTGGGGAGGGAGGGTCGAGTTTATTGATTTCTGAATTAATTTCATATATAAATGTATCTTAGATCAAATAACAACAAACGAAGAAGAAAAGGAGATCATCATGAATTTTGGACTTGCATTCAGCTATATTTTCAATGATAAGGAGTGGTTTAAAAAGCTTGCCCTGCCTGCTTTGTGCAGCCTGATCCCTGTCATTGGTCAATTCATTCTGGTTGGTTGGGGGTTAAAGGCAGCTAAAAATGTGATCGATGGGAATGAACAAAATGCGCTGCCCAAACTTGAATTTGGCGCCGATCTGGGCCGTGGATTTATGGCCTTTTTAATTAATGTGATCTACGGATTGCCAGTTGCCATCCTGGCGGGAATTACCTCTGCGTTCTTTGTGTTTGGGAGCAATGCCGATGACACCCTGATGACGATCCTGTTCATTGTGGGTGGTTGTGTAGGATTAATCGGTTTACTGTTAGGGATTTTAATTGGTTTTATGGGCCTCGTTGGGTTGGCAAATTACGTTGCCAAAGGTGAATTTCGAGCAGCTTTTAACTTCAAGCAAGTCTTTGGCATGTTGAAGAAAGGCTTCCTTTCCTGGCTGCTGGTGATCATTGCCCAGGTCTTGGCGATGAGCATTATCGCCCCTCTGGGCGCGATCGCGTGCGGTATCGGCGCTTTGCTGACCACAGCCTTTGCCTTTGCCTTCCATTCGCACCTGCTGGGCCAGGCGTATAACAAGGCATCTGTCCCAGTTGTCGAAGAGCTGTAACCGATACAATAAACTTAAACTCAGTTAATAAACGAAGAGCCATTGTAAGTGGCTCTTTTTCGATTCTTAAAAATCTATTCTTCCTGAAATTCCTGAACGTGGTAGATAAATACTTTCAGAAGTTTCTTCTGCCACAGGTCAGCTGGGGCACCCATTTTACGGCAGAGGTGGGATAGAAATGCTGAGGGAACCGGGAGCTTTTCCCAAACCTGAGGCAGGAAAGTGGCTTTGCGGAAGCCGTCCTGCAGGACAACACCATCCACCCCGGGTTGAATTATTTCCAGAAGGTCCTCGCCATTCTGATAGTCGAGTGGG
>Ga0209121_10002938_pt1 | contig 16911 bp, 17 predicted proteins | sample Cruoilmetagenom3_FD_187292 | JGI IMG/M metagenome (GOLD analysis project Ga0209121, IMG submission 187292) | Oil polluted marine microbial communities from Coal Oil Point, Santa Barbara, California, USA - Sample 3 (SPAdes) (version 2) | ecosystem: Environmental > Aquatic > Marine > Oil seeps ... | reverse complement strand
ATTTCCTGATTGAAATATTTATCGAATACAGCTTTAACATTCTCTCTTGAGTTATACTCCATTTTGTTTAGTAATTCTCTGTTCTCTAAAAGATTATCTTTGATTCTTCCCAGGAAAATCTTATCATCGTCTGTAAAATTCGTACCAAATGCATCATTAAGGTCCTTAATAATTTTCGATAAAGGCTCATTATATTCCGGGGTGGTCATCCCCACCACACTTGAAATTGGGTTTAATTCTTCAGATGATGTTAAATAAATTTCTTTTTTACCTTTGTTTACGATTTTGTAAGAATCTATATCCACATCCTGTAAAACACTAAAAGGAAGAGGGTTGTTTATCGTTGGCAGTTTTTTGTTTAAGAATTTGTTAAATATGTACATCTTTTCAAGATTAATATCAGAAAAAGGAATGAGTTGTGATAGAAAAGAATAAATATTTTGTTCAAATTTCTCAAACAAATCCGGGTTTTTATGTGTATTTGGTTTTGGATAGAATAATTTAAAATAGCATCCCGCATCTTTAAATCCGTTCCTTAGAACATTGATTGTTCCTTTTCTGTCAATTTCTGAAACTAATCTATAAAAAAATTTTCGCTCTGCATCGTCTCCATAAACCCTCTTAAACTTTTTCCATGTTCTTGGTTGGGTATCGTGGATAAATTTCAGGGTTAATTCAGGGTCAAGGCAGGAAGCTTTATTGTAATTTCTATTGCCTCTTTGATGATAACCAGTACTGAGCAAATGAGCGATAATATCATTCTGAAATACTTTTTCTGTTGTGTCAGTTGCCATTTTTATCATCCTCTTTTTTTAACTCATACTAGACATTATTTCCTCCGCCTTTTCTTATAATTTTCTTTTCTTTGATTAGTTTATTCAAATCGTTTATAGCTGTATCTCTATTGATTGAAAATTGGTTTTTTATAATAGCATTTGTTATTTTTGCATTTTTGCTTAAATATTCTAAAATCCATTTGCGTCGGATTTGCGTCGGATTCTTCTATGAAATACAACTTCAAAGAACATTCCTATTTTAAACTCAACTCTGATGTTATTCTCTTTTGCCAGCCTTTGTATCCTTTTGATTCCAGAACCTGCTTTTTCAACCAATCCTAACCGATGAACAAGATCAACCAGGACAGGATTTCTCAATACACTTCTTTTCCCTAATTCTTCCTTCGGGAATAATAATCTTCCCGGATTAGTAATTTCAACCTTATCCGGAGAAATATTTATTTGAACGGGCGAGTTAATATTATAATCTTTATGAATCATCGCATCTATTATTGTTTCTCTCAAAGCTTCTTCAGGCAGTTCCAATCTGGTTTTGTGCCTGAGTTCATTTCTTATTATTATTGCGGTATTTAGCTTTGAGAGAAGGTATTTGTACGCGTTGTTTAAATTTGACATAAAATCTTCTGCTACTTCTGAGTATTTCATTTTAATTCACTCCTCTTACATCAACTTTACCTGTAACAACATAATGAATTAATGATTTTTTAAATTCTTCTAAAAGTGCGATTTTCTTTTCTATAAGTTTTATTGTTTTATCAATTTTGGAAGTAGCTTTGTCTAAAAAATTAGCGATGGCGGTTTGGTCCGGGAGCGGTGGATATCGCATTGGAAGATTCATTACGTCCTCTGTTGAAATTGCAGTATATGTTGAACCAGTTCCAATGCTATTTAGATAGTCTACGCATGTTATAAGTTGATAAAAAATATATTTCAAATTATTTATTTTAACACGAATCGCACACAATCCCCTACCTATACCATATTTTTGATCTGCGATATTTATAGCACCAATAGGAGCTCTTACAGATAAGAGAATGTCGTTTTTTAAAGCGTATTTATTTGCAACATCACACCAAATAGACGGATTCGGATGGACATCCGAAAATTTTGCATTCCCTTGTAAAAAGGGATAACCCCTATACTCATAATTGTAACTTTCAGAATCAGGAGATTGTCCCATAATTACAGTTTCTTTAAATTTTAATCTATGAACTTCCCACCCTTCCGGGATCTGCCCAATCCATTTTATTCCCGAATTTTTATATTTTGAATATGATTTATATTGGGAGGTCATTTTTCTATTACCTCCCAATGTCCGCCTTTTGCGGGGCCAATTCGCTTAATTATATTCTTTCCCTGCATTTTTTTAAGGTGGTACTTGACGCCATCCTCAGTTATACCAATCTCTTCCGCAAGTTCCTTGCGGGTTATCCCTGGTTTCTTTTTAATCAGGACAATGATTTTCTGGGTAGTTTTCTGGGTAGTTTTCTGGGTAGTTTTCTGGGTAGTTTTCTGGGTATATGGAAAAGTGATTTTATAGTAATCAAAATCGCCTTCTATAATTGGTTTTACTCCATAATACTGGTTCCATCCATTAATCATTTTATGGAAGCCACTTCCCACACCTTCTGAAAGCTTCAAAAATCTAAACATTTTAGCCACATAGAAATTTCTTGGTTGAGAGTAGTCCTCTTTTAGTATATATTTGAGGGGTTTGGGTAAGCCTCCGGGATTAAAAAATTCAATTCTATCGGTAAAAAACCTTATTCTGGGATTAACTGGACTAAAATAGTCGGTATGCATTAAAAGATTGACCAATGCTTCTCTTAAAGCCTGTAGATGGGGAGGGTCATCATCCCTTACGCTTTTTTTGATTTTAAATGGTATTTCAATTTTGGGGCTTAATCGTTCATAAATAGCAAAAAAAGATTCATAAAGGTTTTTTTCTGAATCTAATCTAAAGGTATAACGAGTTTCTCCATCTGAATAGGATTTACCTGGTATCTCAAGGTAGTCAATCCTATAATTGATAAGCTCGCTGGACAGAATGTCTTCGGTACCAAACATTAAAAGCCCTGCATAGGTAACTTTATTATTTTTAAGGGCTCCAAGTTTTACTAAGAAATCTTCATCACTTAATTTCAAATATCTATGGGTAGGATTTTTTGAGGCAAAAAAGTTCCTGAATTGTTCTATTGTCTTTATATCCAGATCTTTTAATTCAAGAGAGGTAAGGTCTCTACCCTTTTCTTCAAAAGAAGCTGCTCTAAAAAAAGAGTCAATCTCTTCTTGTGTTGCTCTCTGATCCCCGCTTCCTGTTCTTATAAAGGTGTTTTTTGGAGAATTAAAATAAATAGGTTTTTCTCCTGGTGATTTTGACGGAATATAAAAAGAAAAGACCATTTTGCCATCAAAATTATATTTTTTTGATTTAACATTTATTTTTTTATTAAATTTAGTTCCATTACGGAGCACACCTGTAAAATTTTGCCCAATCTTTTCGGGATTAGAAACTCCTATTATATTATAAGATTTACCTTTTTTGCTAACGCCGAAAATCAACCACCCTCCGGCAGTATTTGAAAATGCTGAAACAGTTTCCCAGCTATTTTTAGGTATTTCTGATTTTGCTTCTTTTACTTCAAAATCTTCCCACTCAATATCCTCTAATTTTTCAATTAATTCAGACTTATTCATTAAAATTCCCCATTCAAAAGTTCTTGAATTTCACCTGTTATCTCTTTAATATCTTTTTCAATTTCTTCCAGAGGTCTTGGCGGCTTGTATTCGTAAAAATACTTTGTAAAACCTCAAAACCTTTTTCAGCTTCTTTTTTCACAGCATCTTCATCTTGCTCCCAATTTCTGCCATAAGGCGGGTTGGAAATAACTTATTTATTTATCATACTTTTTTCATCAAAACTAAAATACCCATCTTTTGATACAATTATATGGTCAACCACATTGATGCCTATAAGTTTCCCGACTTCTACTAATCTATTGGTAATGCTGATATCCTCCTTGCTTGGTTCGACACTGCCCGATGGGTGATTATGGACAAATATGACCCCGGCAGCTCTATCAGCAATTGCATCTGCAAATACTTCCCGCGGATGGACAAGGCTTTGATTCAAGGTGCCGATAAATACTGTTCTCTTCTGGATAAGATTATTTGCTCCATTCAATGTAAAGGTAAGAAAATATTCTTGTTTTTTATTTTTTAACTCTTCTGTCATTTTTACAACATCATTTGAACATGTGATTTTTATTCTATCTTTAATCAAAAATCTTTTTGAAAATTCTATAGCTGCCATTATTTGCGATGCTTTAGCCAGGCCAACACCATCAATGTTTTTTAAAGTTTTTAAATTGATATCATTGAAATCTTTTCGCGCCAGTCTTAATATATCTCGGGCAACTTTAAATACATCTTTGCCTTTTATCCCGCTCCCAAGCAAAACAGCGATAAGCTCAATATCTGAAAGTGTCTGAGGTCCGTTTCTATCCATTTTTTCCCGAGGTCTATCAAACTTCGGAATATCTTTAATTTTTTTCATTCTATTCTTTCTATTTTATACTTTTTCTCATTATACTCATTTTCATCTTTTTAATCAACTTTTAATTCTTTAAAGTTTTGTTCATTAAGCATAAGTCTTTCTCCATAATTAGGGACTAGCTCAAGGTTAATATGTTTTATTTTCTTTACTGATTCCTCTGCAAGCCTTTCTCTTTTTTTAGAAAGTAACATTTCTTTTGCTCCCTCAGCAGCGGCATTACCTACCTGTATTATTTTATCTAAGGGTACTGCCGGTATCAACCCTATTCTTTTTGCATGTTCTTTATTAATGTAACTGCCAAAAGAACCTGCTAAATATACTTTATTTAGATTGTCAGTGTTTATTTCTACTTCTTCTAACAATACTTTTATTCCCAGGGAAATAGCAGCTTTGCTCCACATTAAACCATTTTCACCTTTAATTTGATTTTGAGTTATATATATTTTATCAGTTATTTTAAATATTTTTCCCTCAGTAAGATATCCATTTTCATCCATCTTTTTATTTTTAATTAATTCTCCCAGTAAATCGATTATCCCGGAGCCACAAATTCCTATTGGTTCAGTATTTCCTATTGTTTCCCACCTTATTCTTCCATGATCTAAACTTATCCTTTGGATTGCTCCTTTCAACGCAGGCATAGGTTCTAATGCTGGTCCTGCCGCACAGGAAGTTGCTATTATTTTCTCATTATGTTTTAAAACTACTTCGCCGTTTGTTCCTATATCTATAGCTAAAACCTTTTCTTCAAGATCATCAAATAGTCCAGTGGATAAGCAAACAGCTGTTGTATCTGCACCAACATGCGAGCCTATTAAAGGCGCACCATAGATATTGGCATTTTTATTTATATCTAAAGAGAGGTCAGAAGCTTTTTTATTTAAAAAAGTAGGGCCTTTATTTAGTTCTGTTATTGATTTAAAAGGCTTAACTCCCAAAGTTTGTACATTTAGGGCAAAAAATATATCTCTCATAGTGCTATTACCAACTACAATCATCTCATAAATTTCATTCTTATCGCAAGGCATTCTTCTTATCTCTTCATTAATATAAGAGATTAATTCTCTATGAAGTCTGTTAGGATTTTCTCTGTCATACATTATTCTACTAATAATATCATTGCCATCTATTGTTCTTTGAGGATTTTCAAAAGCAGATGTATTAATAATATCTCCATTTTCTAAATCCATTAAATGCAGGACAATAGTGGTTGTTCCTAAATCCATTGCTATTCCATAAATATGGCCCCGATAATTGTCAATTTCTTCATTATTAAATATAACTTTTTTACCTACTCTTTTAGTTAGAGGATCTAATTTTATTTTTTTCCCTTTTCCTCTCTCTGAAATTTGATGGAGATGACCATAATGCAATACTTTTATGGAAATATCATTGGAGATATTCTCAATAACAGCCTGGCAGGCTAATTTTTCATTCTCTCTTAATTCTTTTTCAAGATCTGTTTTTTTGTTTAATCCTTCAACTCCTTTTTCGATAACTACTTTACATTCTTTACATATCCCCGCCCCTCCACAACTGGAACTTATAGGTATATCTAACTCTTTAGCATAATCTAAGATAGTTTTACCTTTGAAAATTTCCGCTTCTTTGCCAAATTGTGGGAAATAAATTTTATGCTTCAACTTTGTCTCCCGAATCTACCTTTGCCCCTTCTTCGGCCAAGACCTTTGCCGCTACCAGAACCTCGCCCCATACCCATGTCTCGACCCTGACCCTGACCTTTGCCTCTGCCCCTATTCATTCCACTGCTTGCTATCCCAGGTTGAGAAAATCCAGGATAATTAGCTGAAATCTTTGTTGTTTCAGGAGCTTTTACTCCCATAATCTCGCATATTTTGTTAGCCACCAAAGGCCCACCACTAATGCAACCATAACACGGTGCTCTTTCTTCAGCTACCGCTTTAGCGAATTTCCCACAATTATCGAATCCACATTTCCCACAATTTAATTTAGGCAAAATTCTAACAATTTTCTTTGTTTTTTCTTTAATGTCTCCTCTGTCTGACATCACTTACCCCCTTATTTTTTTATCAGTTTTTCTAAAATTTAAAATATATCCGTCTGTATATCTATTCTCATGGATGAGAGTTTTAAAATATTTATCTTCAAGATAAAAATTTGCATTCTCTATTTCTTTCCTTATTTTCTCTAACTCCATATGTTTTGGATAAACGGAGAGTAAGGAATTAGGTTTCAAAACTCTGCAAACTTCTCTTAAAAGCTTTTTTCTTTCACTTAATGAGAAATAGTAATCATGTAAAACATCATAAAGTAAAACTACATCAATAAATTCATCCTTTATAGGAATTTTAAGCTCTCCAGATGTTTTTATTGTCTCTATATTCTTTAAATTTATTAATTTAGCCCTTTGGATTAATTCATTTAAATCATATTCGTCTTTATCCAGAGCATAAACTTTTCCCTCTTTCCCAACCACTTTTGCTATTGGAATTGTGTAGGTACCCTGGCCGCATCCAAAATCTAAAATGACATTTTTCTCTTTAATTTTTATTTTCTTAAAAAATTTTTCTCCTTCTTCTTCAACCATTCCTCAATTTCCATTTTTACCTCCTTGAGATTTTTGTTTCCTTGGTTCCCTCAGCCATAGACTTAAGATAAAACCAATAAGGATAATCACTATTGTTATGATGAGTAAAAATTTGTAAGAGGTATATTGAATTGCTATTCCACCAATTAAGGGAAATAACATTACAGGAAGAGTTAAAGTGCCATTCAAACTGATATAAGTTGGACGATCCTTAGGAAGAGCAGTGTCTAAAAGAAAATTTATGTAACCAATGGCTCCTCCTGACATAGAAAATCCAATTAATGTGAAAAGAAAAAGAAATAACCACCATAATTGCCTGGTTATTAATAAAGCAACTACAGGTATTAGCAAACTTAGAAATGCGTTTATTTGAATAACCTTTTTGTTGCCTACATAATCAGATAAGTAAGCCCAAAGAATGTTAGATAAAGTACTACCTAACATTTGAGCAGAGATAAACATACCTATCATTTTCTCTTCCACTCCAATAATATCCCTGGCATAAAGCACATAAAATGGTAAAATTAATCCATTAGCTCCTATGAGGATTTGAATAATTAAGAATGTACGATAGTTCCTGTTGGATTTTAATATGCCGAATGCTTTTTTTAAGAAATCCTTAAAAGTTAATTTATTTTTATATACCTCTTCAATTGGTTCTTTTACCGAACCCAGAGCGAGATAGGAAATGCTAATAAAAATAAAAGAGAATAAGAAAAGAAGGGCATAATTGTCAGGGAAAAATAAGTTTTTATTACCTAAAATATATTTTACGATAAATCCAGCGCTAATAGCTAATAAACCACCAAAAAGTTGACGATAGCCAAAAAATCTACCCCTTAGAGTTGAAGGGATTGCTTTGCCCCAAATATCCGTGAATGGGACTGATGCTACCCCTCCCATAAAAGAAAATAAAGTGAGTAAAAAAACAAAGAAATAATAATTATTAAAGGATGAGATCTACCTGAAAAGTAAGTAATTAATCCCAATAATCCCCAACAGAGTGCACGAATAGTAATAGCCATTATTAAAACTGGTTTCTTGTAAACTTTACTTTCTAACCTATTAGCTACAAGAAGTTGAGGTAAAATGCTTCCGCTATTCATTACGCTTGAAAATAAACCAACAATAATTTTTGAATGAGTAAAAATGTTCAAAAAAACCGATAAAATTGTGGTAGGATTGCTAAAAGCCATACCACCATTAAAGAATACACCATGCAATAAACCCATAGTGAAATTCCATCTTAAATTTGTATCTTTTTTAGTATTTGCCATCTATGATTCTACCTTTTTTATGTCTATTAAAGCAAAAGAAAGCTCTGAGAAGGAGTTATTCTCCTTTTTCAGAACTCTCTAAAAATATACTGACAAAACTTTAAAACAGTCATTGATTTGCTTCTTTGCCTCGTAATGTTTTTATAGGTATTTGACTAACTCAGATTCCAGCACTTTTTTGGGCAGTGCTCCAACCTTTTGGCCAACTTTTTTACCATTTTTGAATATTAGAAGCGTAGGGATGGACATAATCTGATACTGCATCGCCACTGATTGATTTTCATCCACATCCAGCCTTCCAAAGGTAATTTTTCCTTGATAATCTTTTGCCAGTTCCTCAATTACAGGAGCTATCATTTTGCAAGGAACGCACCATTCTGCCCAACAGTCAATTACTAACAATGGATACTTGTTTTTAGCTTTCTCAAAATTGCCATCAGTTAGTCTAACAGGTATATTTGGAGCATCAACTAATTTTTCCGCTTCTGCTTTTTTTGCCTGCTCAGAAGCGATGATTTCTGTATATTTAGATGAACTATAGGAAAGTACATCATTCACGAATTTTCCTTCTGGCTGCACGCCGATAGAAATTGACGCCATATCCTCATTCATCACTTGCTGTGGGACTGAACTGACATTAGACTTCGTTGCAAGTTTCATATTTTCTGTTGCTTCTACGCATTCGGAAGTAATCCTCCCTTTTGCCTCAATAGCAATTCTATTCGCCAATAATACTGCTCGGGGGCAGTATGGACAATTAGGAGTTATGAATGCCTGGATAAAAGCATCTTTATCTACCTCTCTTATTTTGTCCTTTGAAGCTTTCTGCAAACCACTCTCGCCACGAGAAATAAGGGAAATAGTCTCTATGAAACCTTCCGCTTCGTAACCGGCTGGAGCGCCGGTATATTTTACTTTGTAACCTTTATCTCACCCTATAAGTATTGTTGGCGAACTGATAATGCCCAGATTTACTGCCTCATTGCTTCCAATTTGATACACGCTGGGGTTTATCCTTGACGCAATCTCATTTAGTTCTTTACTCAATTGAAGAGTAAAATCGCAATATTCTTTATTCTCTTTACCCACAAAAATAGACAGATTTACTTCATCTTGAAGTTCCTGTTGAAATTTTTCTGCTAAAATTTGTTTTGTTTTTCTGTCAATTAAATCTTTTACCATATCGTTTCTCCTATAAATCCCGAAGGGATCAGTGATGTTTTATCTTAATACATAAAGAAATTTATTTTAGGCAAGCGTTAATACAGGCATTGCAACGAATACAAGGATAGTTATCCTGAATATTTTCCAAAATTTTTTACAGCTTCATACATAGCCATAATATTTTTTGATGGTATTCCAGCCTGGATATTGTGTACTTGCGTAAATACAAATCCACCATCTGGTGCAAGATCTTTAATTCGTTTCTTTACTTCTTTTTTTACTTCAGATGGAGTACCAAATGGTAAAACTTTTTGGGTATCGCATCCACCTCCCCAGAAAGTTATATCTTTCCCAAATTCATCTTTTAGTTTCTTAGTATCCATATTTTTTGCACTTACCTGGACAGGGTTGAGAATATCTATACCCATCTCAATAAAATCGGGAATAAACTCGTAAACAGAGCCACAGGTATGGATAAAGATATACGCGTCAGTATGCCCTCTGAGATACTGATAAAGCCGCTTATGTCTTGGTTTTACTACTTTTCTATATAGTTTTGGTGATAGTTGTGGACCAGCCTGTATTCCTAAATCATCTCCTGTCTGGACAATCTGGACATATCCTTCCACCGCAGGGAGGACTTGCTTTAATCGCTGAATATTTGCCTCTACGAGTTTATCCAGCAGGGCACCGGCGAACTCTGGGTCTCCAGCTAAATCCATCATAAATTGGCCCCAACCTCTCAAACCCTGCGCCCATTCGTAAATTCCACCAGCACCATTAAGCATTAGAGCGTAATCTGTGTTTTCATATAAATTTTTTGCTCGCTTGTGTAACTCATTCAATGTATCTTCATCAATAGGCGAATAGAAGTTGTATTTTTCCAACTCTTCAATCGTATTGATATTTTCCAGTGGATGATACACACCATCAAAATAATATCCATGCTCTGGCATTTTTGCTGTTATATTTCCTGCATCATCGCGTAAAACTTTTGAGCCATCAGACAAAGCTTCAGGATTAAATGACTCTGGTACTTCACATAATGAACCATCTGGTAACTTACTCGATTTCCATTTTTCAGGCTCCGATATGAACAGTGGTAAAACATCTGCTCCTATTTGTTCCAAAATTTCAATCTCTGGCTCTGCAAGCTGTTGTCCTAAATCATACATACGCGTTTTTCCATTACTTATTCCCAGATAATTTTTTAGTTTATTGTATGCTATGCCCATGATGCCTGTAGACAACATAGCTCCCAAATCAACGGGAACTCTATCCGCTTCCTTATGTTCTAAAGCTGTAATAACTCTTTCTCTTGAAGTCATTCGTAATCCTCCTTTGTAATTGACTCATATTGTAGTTATTTTTTTGCCTTAAGTAGCCTTATGTAATCAAAAAAAATATATTCCTCAAGATCTTTGTATCCACTTTTGGCTAATATTTTCTTCCAATCTTTTTCAATAAAATCAAAGGCATAAGGGCATTCTATAAGCTTAAAGGGAATTCTTAGATAAAAAGGCATCAAACCTTTATCAAATTCATTATAATCTAAGATAAAAAAGACTCCACCATTTTTTAATACCTCAAAGACATTCTTTATAACTCTTCCTCTAATATTTTGAGGAAATCCATGAAGCACAAAAGAGATAAAAACCTTATCAAACTTTTCTCTAAAGGGCAAAGGTTGATCAGCCCTTGCATTGACAATTTTAGCGTTTGAGAATTTAGCACACTTTTTTTGAAACTGGGAAATCATTTTTTCAGAGATATCAATTCCGATAAATTTTCCGTCTTTCGAGAGGTATTTCATTATTAAGCAAGCATTTCTGCCCGTGCCTGTTCCTAAATCAAGAATTTTATCTTGCGGCCTAATTCTCATCATTTCAATAGCCTTTTCAATAAAAGGAGAATATCTGCCAAAGGTTGCGATGTCAAGTATTGTATCGTAATGAACTGCCATAAATCCTTTAATTTCAACTTTTGATTTCGGGTAATAAGCGCACATTTTTTAAGCTATCTCCAATTTTTAGTTTTCATCAGACTCAATGAATTTATTTATCTTCTTCTATAACTTTAAACCCAATCAAGGTAGCCAGATTTTTAATTTCTTCTCTGAAATCGCCGTAAAATACTACCCTATGAATTCCAAATGTCGACCAATCGTAATTTTTCAACAAAGCTTTTGTATTAGTTTTGATGACTATTTTTGACCTGCAGGCTATATTATTAAAGTTTTTATAGAGAGACCTGCCAGAAACAGTTTTACCTGAGTAAACCGATATTTTCTTATTATATAAGCTAATCTTAGCTCCAGTAACAGTTTCATTTAGTGGAAACTCTACCCATATGCCAGGACTAGGGCTGTTATGAACATGAGTCCGAATAATATAGGGAACTCTATCATCCCCGTGTGGATTAATCGGTGCATAACAATGTCCATGGATGATTACCTCATCAATAGGGTCTATCCCGAGAGTATCGCCCACAAAACTGGGTTTACCTGTAATATAAAGCACTAACATCTGGGTAAGCAAAACCTCTATGAGAGATTCGCAGCTAGCTACCTTATGCTCTTTGGCAAGTTCCATTTCTGCTAAGGGAGGCATAATTTTTACATTCTGCCATGCTCCAGACCAGCTACGGATTGTAAATGCTTCGCAATCAAACTGTTCCATCAATTTTTTCGCGGCCAAACACAGTCTGGCAACTTTTACAATTTCTAGTTTCGTAGTTTCCTTTACCTTTTTAGCTTCATTTATCCATCTATCTGCGATTTTTTCTGCAGCTTTTTCATCAGCCTTTTCGATTTCCTTATAAAACTCGTTCCATAATATAGTCTTAATCTCCAGACCAAATATCTTTTTTAAGTTGTCAAAGAAGACTTTTCTGTAATCACCTGGTTTGTCGCTCTTTTGTTCACATGCTTGTAATGTATTGTCACCCGACTCTATATTCAAAAGCCGCGATTTTTTCACCTTTTTCAAAGCAGTAATCAATTTAATTTTCCCCACCAAATCATCAGATCTATCAGAAGCGACTGATGGAGAAATGTCGTGTTCACACAGAGTGCTGGTTAAGACCTTCTCGTTCTCGTAGAAATGGCTTATTCCTTGTTTCCATTCTCCAAAGCGCAAAACACTATTCACCATTATCACGGGTAAACCGATGGAGGTAATCTTGCGGTCGTAATAGGGACCGAATACAAGCATCCCATCTAAATCACTTTTCAGATTTCTGATCTTTTCAAGAACAGGCTTAATTTGTGATATAACATCCCTACCAACAAAATCAACATTACTGCATTTAGTCTGCAATTTATCCAAAATTGTATCCACATCTTTTTGATAAAGCCTACTAAATATAGTGTAAATCTTTGCCCTTTCATCTACTACGGGAAGATTTTCTCCTTTAGCCATAATTAGCCTCCTTATAAAATCTGAACTAATCGTTCCTGCCAACTTGAATGCTTTTAATGCCCATCAGTTGGCAAAAAGAAGAGAGTTCTTTTGCTTTATTTTCATACATAAGCAAGACATGAAGAGCTTTTACATCTTTCTCCACATCTCTCATATCTTCTACGCCATCTACTTTCACTTCAACAGATGTTATGCACATATAAGAAGGTGGAGTATCTATGTTTCCCACAACTTTACCGGAACCGATTATCATTTCATCAGAGTTTTGGAATTTTGCTAAGGTTATTTCCTGTCCCTCTCGCCAGAGGACTTGCGGAGAAACTCCTAAATCCAAATGCCCGTAGCGCCGTAAAAGAAAGGGTTCAGGTGAACTTCCTATCCCTGCGAGTTTCGTAGCTGAAGTGCAATGCGAGTTAATCCAGGTGTTCTTCACTGTGTCAACAGTCGGGTCACCAATAAAGCTTGGCTTATCAAAAAGATAGCGCAAGACGAGCATAGTCAAAAGCGAATCTATGTCTGCTTCACAGGCTGCTGGTAGACCTTCATCACACAATCTCGAGAAGCCTAAACAAGGCGTAGTTTTAAGGAGACCCGCCCCAATCAATCCCAAACAATCCAAAGTGATGGCATTACTATTTTTTGTCTCTAATATTTTTTTCGAAGCGACATAAGTCTTCGCGGCTTCTATGATATCCGCCCTCGATGGTTCCACAACCTTTTTTGCGCTATCTATGTATTCTTCTGCAATAGCAATGACTTCCTCTGTTTCATCAATCTTTTTGAATTCTTCCAAAAACCTCATTCTGGGTATGGTATGAATCTTTGTACCAAGAATTGGGACTATTGTATCCTTTGGTTCTGGTTCATCACCTCTGAGCACAACAATCCGAGTACCTTGAAGTTGCCGAGCAGTTTTTATCATTTTTATACCGTACTTTATACTGTCAAAATCAAGTGTACTAAGAAGATATACACCTTTTCTTTTAGACAATTCAGCGATATGTTTGGTAAAAGCACAAAATGGAGTAAAAATGACTGTCGGCTTCCCAATCTTGACAATTTCATTGGCTAAATCCCATTTCCTCATGCTTAAGGTTATGATGACAATTCCATCTGAGGGTTGTTCCTCTTCCTCATCCGCTAATTTTGCCACGTCGTTTGAATCATAGAATGGTTCTTTACATTCTATCTGAACGCCAAGCTCCTTTCCTATTTTAAGAAGGTTTTCAGTATAATCTTGGATATGGCTTTCTATATCATATCGCGCGCCGGGCCAATCTATTCCATATTTTCGCTGCCTTAAAAAGATTCCCCTTATGCTTGTTACTGCCATTTTTAACCTCCTTGTATTTTTATTTCCAGTTTTTATTTCTTACTCCTAATATTAAATTTTACGCAATACCAAAAAAAAACAGTTCACTGCAAGCAGGTCGGTTCATTAGGAATTATACTGCTTCAAGACTGTTTTTTCGCATACTTACTCGTGAAGCAAGATATGTGATTATCTTCACGCTTCACTAGAGTATTTTTTATGTTTTACTTCACATCGGAATAGCCTCTATGCCGAGCAATTGACACAGACTTTTCAGTTCCCTGGTATGGTCACCATACATGAGCAGTTGATGGAATCCTTTTGTATTTCGTACATCCTTAATTTCTTTCATCTTCACCTCGACTGAGGTTCTGCATCCACCTGCGGGAGGAGTATCTACATTTCCGATAACAGTTCCTGAACCTATAATCATCCTGGTAGGTCCCTGGAACTTCGCTAGAGTTATATCCTGCCCTTCTCTCCAGAGGACTTGCATTGAGACACCAATATTTGACTCTGAATGGCTTCTCAAAATGTATGGTTCAGATTTCGCTCTGTATCCATCAAGCTTTGTCGGACTTGTACAATGAGCGGCAATCAGAATATTTCTTACTGTCTCAGGAACAGGGTCGTTCATAAATGAAGGTTTCCCAAACATGTGTTTTATTAACAGCATTGTCAATATAGCATCAAAATCAGCTTCGCATGCTGATGGCGTTGCCTCGTCGTTGAGTTTTGAGAACCCCATGCACGGTGTCGTATTAATGAGCCCTGAGTCAATAAGCCCCAAACAATCCATCGTTATAGCAGTTGCCTCGTACTCGGCTAATAAGTTTTTACATGTTATATACATTTTAGCGGCATTAATAACATCCTGGTGGGTTGGCTCAACTATCTTCTGAGCATTGTTCATATATTTTTCCGCTATCTTCTTCACCTCATCCGTCTCGCCGATCTTCTCGTATGTCTCAACTACCTTTTGTTTTCCAACTGTTCTGACCTTTGTTCCAATCTGTTCTACGACTGTATCTACAGGATTATCTGCATCTCCTCTGAGGATAAGTACTCTGTCCTCAGTCAATTTTTTCTTGGTGTCAATCATTTTTAATCCTGTCCTCACTTCCTGGAAATCGATCGAAGAGATGAAATAGATCCCCTTCTTTCTCGATCTTTCACTCACATGTCCTGTGAAGGCGGTTCCGATGGAGGTAAAGACAACCGACGGTATACCCGTATCAGTGATCTCATCGACAAGTTTCCACACTCCCATTGAAAGCGGTATGATTAAAAGCCCATCCGCTGGATTTGCCTTGAGCAATTCGAGGAATTTCGTTGTACCCTCCTCATCATAGATTGTTTCGGTGAACTTCACAGGGATTCCGATTTCATCCCCTATTTTGACGGCTTTCTCGGGGTATTCCTTTTCATATTTATCCACTGGATAGGCAGCGCCGGGCCAACCCATCCAGTATTCTCTCTGTCTTAAAATAACTCCTACTATATTTGTAGACATTTTAGTCCTCCTTTGGGTACTAAACTGATTCCATAGTTATCAATGGAAATATCATTTCTTCCATGAAAATTCCACTATGTTAGAATCCACCTTTAAATTTACATTTATATTCATAAAATTGGTTAGGATATACGAGATAGTAATTTTCTTTAGCAATTATATAGTTTTTGTTAATTGTTTCATCAGGTGAAGGAGCGTTAGGAGTCAGGGGGAAAACATCTTATCCTTACTTCCTAATTCCTGTTCAGATTGCTGATTTCCGATTGTTGATTGCTGATTTAGGAAAGAGTTTTTCTTTTAATCGTCAATTGTCTTTCCCTAGTTCCTAATCCCTACGCTTCTTTAACCCAAATTTACCACTATGTTACTAAATAGCATTACATCTGATGCACTACCCTTTTTTTATTTTCTATTCCCAAGTGTAGCAAAAATATCGCTAACAAAAAAAATCAAGGTCTATTACCTTTTTATACACTACCTCAAACGGTGATTGTGAGAAAACTTCTTCAAAATCTATTGTGGGGTCCCAACTTACTACTGGTACTTCCTCCCCATCTGATGTTTTTGCATATATAGTAAATCCGTTTGGAAATAAGTCTTGTTCTGCCTTCACACCTGGAATTCTAGATCTATTGTAGTCTACAATAGATAATCTACCGTTCGGTTTTATAACTCTTGAAAGTTCATTTAGTGCCTCATCGGCTTTAGCTCTGCTTTCAGAACTTAGTACAAAAATTCCATATGCAGCATCAAATCTGTTGTCTTCAAAATTCATATTAGCTACATCCATTTTGTGTAAATCTATTGAGAACATACGATATTTTGAAGTAGCCTCTCTTGCCAAATTTAGCATTCCTTCTGCAATATCAATACCTGTAATTTTTAGGTCTAAAGAAGGAGGCAATAGCTCTAATCCTGCCCCATTCCCAATTCCAAAAACTAAGACTTTATTACCTCTTCTTAAATTTAATTTACTCATCATATTCCCATACTCTTCTCGAAATTGGTCTGGAGCTCCATTAGCAAACCAATTATTTATAAATAGGTCATAATAATTAGAGCCCGCTCTAGAATAACAATCAGCTACAATTTGAGTTTTTTTATCATTTGTCATAATTGCTACCTTCTCAGCAGCCATGAAAGCACCGCCTTAAAATAACTTAAGTTTTATCAAAAATAATTTAGTGATTTCTTCTTAAATTTGAATTACTTTACCTGCCCCTCCTTCAATATATTTTTGGGGATATAATCTCTTTATTTCTGATTTAAATTGAGTGCAGTGAGTAGCGCAGACTAAATCCAAA
>Ga0209121_10002937_pt1 | contig 16912 bp, 11 predicted proteins | sample Cruoilmetagenom3_FD_187292 | JGI IMG/M metagenome (GOLD analysis project Ga0209121, IMG submission 187292) | Oil polluted marine microbial communities from Coal Oil Point, Santa Barbara, California, USA - Sample 3 (SPAdes) (version 2) | ecosystem: Environmental > Aquatic > Marine > Oil seeps ... | reverse complement strand
AGGGTCTTGTTTGATAGAGTAGTGAGGTTAACATATTGTTTAAACACGAACTTTTTCCTGAACCAGTAGCTCCAGCAATAAGTAAATGCGGCATTTCTACAATATCGATAAATACTGGTTCTCCATTCAGATCTTTACCTATTGGAACAGTCAATATTCCCCTGTCTCGATTTATATCTGGAGATAATAATATATCTCCTAAAGTCACTATTTCCTTTACTTTGTTTGGGACCTCAAGTCCTAATGCAGCCTTTCCTGGTATTGGTGTTAATATCCTCAAATCTGGAGTTCCTAAAGCAACACATAAATCATTTTCAAGAGTCAATATTTTTCGCACCTTTACACCAGGTGCTAATTGTATTGAAAATAGAGTCACATTGGGACCTCTGGTAACATCACTAACTTTAGCTTCAATCTTAAAGTCTGAAAGTATCCTTTCTAATGTTCTTACTACATCTTTTATATTCTTTTTAGTAATAGTAGAGATTAAAATCTTAGATTTGTGTAAGATTGAAAGTGGTGGTATTTTATAAGTTTTATCTTCAATAACACTTGCAACTGACATTACAAGTTGAGTTGGACTTGTTTCATATGAAGTAGCTTTATCAGTTTGAAGTGTTTCTTTGGTTTTATATATTCTTTCAAATTTCTCAGTAGGTTTGAATGCATGCTTGAGTTTCGATTTTTTTTCCTTTAATTCAGCGGATGTATAAATTTTTTCTGATTCTTTTGTTAATATACGAGGTTTTGTAAGAATTGGTTTTTTAAATTTTAATTTCATAAAAAGGTTTTTTATATCATCTTTGATTTCTTTTAAAGATTTTCTTGTAAGTATCAAAATAGAAATAATAAGAGACAATATTAGAATTATTGAAGTTGCAATCTTTCCAATGAATTTTGATAAATAATAAGTTAAATAACCACCTATATATCCACCATTATTTATAACAAAGTTTCTATGAAGCATCTGATCTCTGCCTACTCTTAAATGAATAAGTCCCAGAATTGATAGGAAAGCAATTAAAAGACCTATGCCTGTTTGTTTATAATTAGCTTTCTCTTCTCTCACCAGAAAAGATATTGACCAGGCAAAAAGTACAAAAGGAATTGCATATTTGCCAACTCCAAATATCAACTCTAATACTTCACTTATTTTTTCACCAAAGATACCAGAGGCTTTTGTATAAACAATTACAACAAAAAGAAGTGCTACACATAATATTAACAACCCATATAAGTCTTTTTTCTCCTTAAACATTGGTTCACTTTTTTTAGAATGTTGCTTGGATCTTCTTTTTGCCATTTGTTTTTTTCTTTTAGTATTTTGTCTCGCGGTATTTTTACTCTTACTCTTACGACTATTTTTATAAGATTTATTCTTTGTTTTTTTTGTGGACCTTTTATTGACCATTATCCTTACTTCTTATACATTATTAACGGGATAAGTTTACAGTTTACTCTTTAAAAAATTAATATAAACAAGATCCTTCGCTAACGCTCAGGATGACAACTTACAATTAAATTCTGTCATTCTGAAGGAGCACTTCCCCTTCGTTACACTCGAGGGTCGAGTGCAGGCTTCAGCGACTGAAGAATCTTATTAAATGTATTTAATGTAGGACAAGGCTTTAGCCTTGCCTAATAATGCAACCCTAAAGGGTTGCCCTACACTAATATTATTCTGTAATTAATTAGATTTTCCTACAGTAGATTCAATTTTCTCAAGGATTCTTCAAATCTTTTTTTCTCATTTTCAGTAGCATTAACAAGAGGAAGTCTTAAAGGACCAACATTTATTCCCAGCATATTAACCATTGTTTTTACAGGAATGGGATTTGTTGTTATAAAAAGTGTTTCAAATATATGCATTAGTTTTAAATGGATTTCTCGAGATTTTTTAATATCACCTTTTTTATAGCTTTCAATCATATCTTTAATTTCCTTCCCAACTATATGAGAAGCTACACTAACTATTCCATCCCCACCTAAATTTAAAACTCCAAATGTATCACCGTCATTTCCACTTAATACTTTGAAACTCTCTGGAGTTCCCGTAATTATTTTAGTTATTTGTTTGAAATCTCCACTTGCTTCCTTTATTGCTACAATATTTTCTATCTCTGACAATCTTATGATTGTAGAAGCATCAATGTTTCTTGAGGTCCTTGACGGTACATTATATATTAAAATTGGAATTTCAATATTTTCTGCAACTGTTTTAAAATGTTGATATAATCCCTCTTGAGGAGGTTTGTTGTAATAAGGACCAACTAACATTACTCCGTCCACTCCAATTTCCTGAGCAATCTTTGATAACTCAACAGTTTCTTTCGTTGAATATGTTCCAGTTCCAGCTACAACGGTAGCTACATCACCAACAGCTTCATTTACAGCTTCAAACATTTTACACTTCTCTTTTCTGGTTAATGTTGGAGATTCTCCTGTTGTACCACAAACAATAATTCCATCTGAACCCTCTTTCATTAATTTTTTAGCTAAAGTTTTTGCCATGTCCAGGTTTAGACTATAATCATCATTAAATGGTGTAACCATCGCTGTAAATAGATTACCCCTTAATTGCATAACCATTTTTTCTCCTCTACTAATTATTGTAAATTTTATTTTTTATTTTTAATTATTACTCAATTCATCATTACCCAAATTAAATTCTTTATGTAGTGCTTTCAAGGTCCTACTCATGTTTTTTTCATCTATTAAAAATGATATTGTTGAATGAGAATCAACTGTTTGAAAAATTTCAATTTTTTCCTTATATAAACAATTCGCTATTTTTTCCATAACTCCTGGTATACCATGAATTCCTGTTCCAATAATAGATATTTTAACACAATTCTCCCTTAACCTAAAGTTAACATTTAGTTTATTTAAAATCTCTATAGCTTTTTCTTTGTTATCTCTATTTAATGTAAACATAAGAATTTGAGGTGCAATACTAAACATATCCAGACTTATATTTTCTTTTGCAAAGATTTTATATATCTCTAATCTCCTCTTATCTTCATCTATGTTCTTTTTAAGCTTAATTGAAATCTGAACTATTTCTGGTATATGAGTTATAGCCCTTGCATATTTTTTAGTATTAAAACTAATTCTATTATCTTCAACTCTTTTTAAAACTCTTGTTCCTTTTTCTTGACTAGAAGCACTTTTCAATTCCAGTATCAAATCATCACTCTTTAAAGCGATTTCAGCTGCTTCAATATTCACTATTTTTACTCCGTGATAAGACATATTGAATAATTCCTCATATTCAGTTTTTTCAATTATTTTTGCTTCATGCACTATCTTTGGATCAGCTGTAAATAGTCCCGGAACATCTGAATATATCTCTACTCTTTTTGCATTTAAAGCAACTGCTAATGCAACTGCAGTAGTATCACTTCCACCTCTTCCCAATGTTGTTATGAAACCATTTTCACCTCTTCCTTGAAATCCTGCAACAACAGGTATTATATCTTTTTCTAACAAGTCTTTTATATATTTTATATTTATATATTTTATTTGTGCATTACCATAACTATTATCAGTAATAATTCCAGCCATCTCACCTGAGAGTGATTTTGCTTTATAGTTCTTCTCTTGAAGAATATTTGAGAAAACAACAGCTGAAATTATCTCACCGCAGGACATTAACATATCCAAATCATCTTTTTGTGAAAAATCCAAATCAACTAGGTTTAGTAAACTGTCTGTTGCATAAGAATCTCCCTTTCTTCCAATAGCTGAAACAACAACAACTGGAGATTCTCCTTTTTTCTTTAATTCAATTACTCTATCAGCACACTTTATTCTTTTTTTCTTGGTTGAAAGTGATGTTCCACCGAATTTTTGTACTACTATTTTCATCTTTAATTTGTTAAATTATCTTCTAATATATTATTTTCTAACAAAGTTAAGCTAACACTTATAAAAATTTAAAATCCTATTAACTTATCTATTCCATATGTGAATCCTGGTATTTTTGCTACATTTCTCACTGCTAAAAATATTCCAGGTAAAAATGACTCCCTTGATATAGAATCATGCCTTATAGTTAATGTCTGTCCTGTAGTTCCAAATATTACTTCTTGATGTGCCATAAGACCAGGTAATCTTACACTATGAATATGAATATTTGATACAAAGCATCCTCTTGCTCCCTCTACCTTCTCCTTTTCTCCATCTTTTAATCTTTTCCTACTTTTATATACAGATTTAATAAGATTTGCTGTTGCCAATGCGGTTCCAGATGGTGCATCTGCTTTCTTATCATGGTGAAGTTCCATTATTTCACAATCTTTAAAACTTGGAGCTGCTTTCTTTACAAAATTCATCATCATTACTGCTCCAATTGCATAATTTGGTGCCATAATAACATTGGCTTTAACTTCCTCTGCTTTTTTCTTTATCTCATCTATTTTTTGCTCATCTATCCCCGTTGTTCCAACCACTGTATGAATACCATTTTCTAATGCAGAAATAATGTTATCAGGTGCAATTGAAGCATGAGTAAAATCAATTAGGACTTCTGGATTATTTTTCAATGTTTCTTTGACTGTTTTAACAGTAATAACTCCTGTAGGAGGGATTCCAATTATTTTACCTAACTCTATACCTGACTTGTTTTTACTGACAGCTGCTACTAATTTAATATCCTCTTCTAAAAATATTCCTCTACAAATAGTGCCACCCATTTTCCCACTTACCCCAGTTACTACCGCCTTTATCATATTTCTATCTCCCTTTTTTATATTAAACCAATTTTTCAATTTTTATAATAAAAGCTTTATCAAAATCAAAAAATATTTCTTAAATTAGATTCTTCACTCAGCTACGCTTCGTTCAGAATGACAAATTTATAATTTAAATTTTTAAATTAAACGAAATAAGCTCTTTCCAATTTTTGCTTAGTTATAGGTCCGATTGCAGCAAGCACCATATTTTCCTCACTAAATAATTCATTTGTAAGTCTCACCATATCATTCAAATCAACATTACCAACTTTTTCTAAAATCTCATCTATAGATAAAATTCTATTTCTACATAAAATTGATTTTCCTATTCTTATCATTCTTGCATTTGTTCCCTCTAACCCTAAAACTAAATGTCCTTTAATGTTACTTTTCGATCTATTAAGCTCATCCTGAGTGATCTTACCACCTCTTATATTGTTAATTTCATTTTTAATTATTTTTATTATTTTTTCTACATTTTGTGTACTGGTCCCTGCATAAATAAAAATTGACCCTGTGTCTATAAATGTTGAATGAGAGCTGTATACACTATACGCTAATCCTCTTTTTTCCCTGATTTCCTGGAAGAGTCGGGAACTCATACTTCCACCTAAAAGATTAAGTAATACAGATAAGGCAAATCTATCTTCATCATCCATATTAACTCCTATTGTTCCATAACATAAATGAGTTTGTTCAATATCCTTTTTCTTAACCACAATATTTTTTTTAGGTTTAGCAACAATTTTTTTTCTTTCTTGAATTAAATGAGTAGGAATTTTCAAATATTTTTTTACTTGATTCAGAAGAAGTTTATGATCAATATTTCCAACAGCTGCAATAACAACATTATTTGAAGATATAGAATCTTTGTAATAATTAAAAATATAATCTCTTGATAAAGATTTAACAGTAGACTGAAGACCCATAACTGGTTTTGATAATGGATGGTTTCTAAATAATGAATTTATAAAAATGTCAAAAATGATTAAACCGGGATTATCATTTTTAGATTTAATCTCTTCTAATACAACTTTCTTCTCTAAACTTAAATCCTTTTTTGAAAAGCTTGAATTCATTATCATATCAGATAATATATCTAAAGCTTTGGTTAAATACTCATCCAGGAATTTGGAATGTAAACAAAGATACTCTTTAGAAGTAAAAGCATTAAATTCAGCTCCAATTTCATCAAATTCTTTTGCTATCTGTTTTGCATCTCTTTTTTTAGTACCTTTAAATAATAAATGTTCAATTAGGTGTGTAATACCTCTTTCATTTTGTGATTCATCTCTTGAACCCTTCGCAATCCAAATGCCAAGGGAAATAGATCTAAAATGCGGTATCTTCTCACTGATAATTCTTAAACCATTATCAAATCTTGTAAGATCATAAATCTTTTTAACTCTTGTTGTTTTATTCATAAATTAATTATTAATATTATATAAAACTGTACTATCTAAAAGATGTGTTTACAAACACATTTTCTTTTACATTGAAAATAGATAATCTAGTCATTCTGAGCGTAACGAAGAATCTCATTACATTTGTCTTTTTAAAAGGAGATTCTTCACTTCGTTATCGCTTCGTTCAGACTCTGTCCTCGAGCGTAGCGAAGGAATGACAACAAATATAAATTAATTAATATTTATCTTTTTTACCTCTAAGTTCAGGGGAATCAAGGTTTATCTTTCCAGAAAAATTTTTTCCAGTAATTATAACTTTAACTTTGTCTCCGACTTTTACTATATCTTCCACTCTATCAACCCTCCCACTTGACAATTTAGAAATGTGAAGCAGTCCCTCAACACCAGGTAGTACTTCAACAAATGCACCAAAAGACGTAGTGTTAACTACAGTTCCAATATATTCTTCACCAATTTCAACATCTTTTGTAGAAACAGATCTAACCTTTCCAACTATGTCCTTGATCTTTTTTTGAGCTTTTAATAGGTTCTCTTCATTGTTAGATTTTATATATAATGTACCATCATCGTTAATATTTATATTTGAGTTTGTACTTTCCTGAATGTTTTTTATTGTACTTCCACCGGTTCCAATTACCTCACCTATCTTATTTGTTGGAATCTGCATCTTGATTTCAAATTCTATTGTAATATCTTCTATCATTTCTTTAGCTTTTTTAGCACTCTCTTTATCTGTTGAATAAATATAAACACTACCATCATCCTGAATATCAATCTCTGTTCCCGTTTCCTCAATAATATTTTTAATAACTTTTCCACCTGTTCCTATGACAGCACCTATTTTATCAAGTGGAATTTTTAACATTATATATTTTGGAGAACCCGGGGACATCTCACTTCTTGGTTTACTGATCTCTTCCAACATTTTTGATAATATAAATAGTCTACCTTCTTTTGCCTGCTTAAGAGCATCCCTTATTATTTGTGTAGTTATACCCGTAGTTTTAATATCCATTTGTGTTGCTGTAATTCCGTCTTTCGTTCCTGCTACTTTAAAATCCATGTCTCCATAATGGTCCTCTTCACCCAAAATATCTGACAGAATAACAACTTTATCATCTTCTTTTATAAGACCTAATGCTATTCCAGCAACTGCTTTTTTTATAGGAACTCCTGTATCCATTAAAGCTAAACTACTTGCACAAACACTTGCCATTGAGGTTGAACCGTTTGATTCTAAAATCTCAGACACTATTCTTATTGTATATGGAAATTCATTTTCACCTGGAATAACTGGTAATAATGCTTTCTCGGCTAAAGCACCATGACCAATTTCTCTTCTTTTAGGACCCCTTAAAAAACCAGTTTCTCCAGTACTAAATGGTGGAAAATTGTAATGGTGCATAAACCTTTTTGTTTCCTCTATACCTAAGTCATCCAATAACTGTTCCTCTTTTAATCTTCCTAATGTAAGTATAGACAGAACCTGTGTTTTTCCCCTTGTAAATAATCCAGATCCATGAACTACATCCCTGGGTAGATATCCGGCTTTACAGGTAATCTTCCTTATATCTGTAGGTTTTCTATTATCTGAACGAACTTTATCTTCTAAAATTCTCTTTCTAATCAATTTTTTGGTTGTATTAGAAAATATATCATTTATTATATTATTATATCTCCCCCAACCTTCTCCTAATTTAGCAATTGTTGTTTCTTTTAACTGATTGATTACTGTCTTTCTTTCTTCTGAATCTTCTATCTTAATTATGTCTAACATTGGTTCCTGTATAAAATTTAAAATTTTATCTGAAAGGAATTCTCTTGCTACATCATTTTCAATTTGTTTTATGAATTTTGCAATTGTTGTTTGATGTTCTAAATATTGATTAGTCATCTCCTCTTTTACCTTACTCTTTATCTCAGTTAGGGTATCTTTTCTTTCCTCAACATCATCAATAAGTAAGGCATTTGATATCTTTTCCTTTAGTATTTCAACCAATTTTAAATAGAGAGAATTTTCTATCAGTTCTTTTTCCAATTTTCTTAGAGAACTTTCTATATCTGGAATCTTCTCTTTCCAATCCTCTCTAAGTTCATCAGAAGCATATTGTATAACTTTTGAAATTGAATCTTTCTTAATTTTGGAGATTTCATCTTTTCTTGTTTTAACATCTTCAATCTTAACAGCTTTCAATAAAGGTTCCCTTGCAATATCTAATACCTTATTCTTTGTTTTTTCGACCATATTGTTGAATTCTATCTGTTTATCAATCTGAATATTAATAATCTGTTTCGCTGCTTCAATTCCTCCCATCAAAACTTTTTCGGATACCTCATCCGCTTTTGCTTCCATCATAATAATATCTTCTTTTGTTCCAGCTATAACTAAATTTAGAGAGCTATTTTCTAACTGCTCAAAAGTTGGATTTATTATATATTTTTCATCTAAATAGCCAACCCTGACTGCTCCTATTGGACCTAAAAAAGGTATATCTGAGATGGTTAATGCAGCAGATGCTCCTAATATAACCAGATTATCAAATGGATTTATATGGTCTACTGAAAGAATTGTACCAATTATTTGAACTTCGTTTCGATAACCATCGGGAAATAGCGGTCTAATTGGTCTATCAATTAATCTTGCTGTCAGTATTGCTTCATCTCTTGGTCTTCCCTCTCTTTTTATAAAACCTCCCGGTATTTTACCAGCTGCATACATCCTCTCCTCAACATCAACAAGTAAGGGAAGGAAATCCAATCCACCTCTTTCAGTTTTTGACTTAACTACAGTTATTAATAAAACTGTACCTCCACATTTAACTAAAATAGCTCCATCTGCTTGTTTTGCCAATTCCCCGGTTTCTAAAATTATCTCCTTATCCTCTACTGGAATTGTTACTATATTATTTTTCAAAATTTTAACCTCCTCAAAATTATTAATATTATTTGTATTGTACACAAGTAAGGTTAACAATTTTAGTATTTTATTCTTTGAAAATTTAATACTATTTTGTCATTCTGACCCTCGAGTGATAAGCCTGTCCTTGAACGGAGTGAAGGAAAGGGGAATAATCTCATTATATTTATCTTCTTAAAAGGAGATTCTTCAGTCGCTATTGCTCCTTCAGACTCTGTCCTCGAACGTAGTGAAGGAATGACAAATACTTTTATTACATTATATTAACCTTTTAAAGATCAAACTGTTAACCTATCTCGTGTATATTACATATTATTTTTAAAATTATAAATTTTAAACTTTAAATAAATATCATTATATATAAAGAATATTATTCAAAAACTTTAGACATGAACTCAAAAAACATAAATCTTTTTGATAAAAAGGGGAATGTAAGATTGAAATAATGCGAAGTACCTCTTTAAATTCTTTCTTTATAATTTCTTACTTCCTCAATCCTAATTTCTTAATCAGTTTTTTATATCTTTCAGTATCTCTTGTTTTCAAATACTCCAGAAGTCTCCTTCTCCTACCCACTTTTTTCAATAAACCTCTTCTTGAATGAAAATCCTTTTTATGAACCTTCAAATGCTCTGTCAGATTAATTATTTCCTGGGTTAAAATAGCTAATTGAACTTCCGAAGAACCTGTATCATTTTCGTGAACTTTATATTTTCCTATAATCTTTTGCTTCTCTTCTTTGCTTAATGCCAATTTCTTTTACCTCCATTTCATTACAAGCATAAGATATCGTTTATATTTCAATATCCTAAGCAAGGGTGGTTTAAATACTTTTACTTTGTTTGAATTATGTATATATTATAGTATAAATTTTATTTTAAAAATTTTATTTTAAATTTTTTTAATTTTACATTTTAAAAAAGGTAGTGTCAATTTAATTGTGTCTAGTATAGAATAGCATCCTGTGAAAATTTTAATTTTTTAATTTCAATGTTTTCAATACCCTTATAATTTTCAATAGTTATCCCAAAACCTCTCAACTTTCTCTTTAAACACTACTGTAAGTAATACTATCATATAAAATTCAAGAAGGATTTTTAAATTTCTTATATTCTTTTAATATTCCTTTCGCTTTTTTAATATCTTCTTTAATTTGTTTCACCAACTTTTCAACTGATTCAAACTTAATCTCATTTCTTAATTTATCTATAAAATATAATCTCAATATCTCTGATTTAATTAACCTTATAACCTTTTCTTTTTCAGTATTTAAAACATAGAATTCAATTGTTTTCTTTTTCCCATCAAAAGTTGGTCTTTTACCAATATTTATTAAACAATACTTTCTTAGACTACTTGACTTTATTTCTCCTAAATATACACCATTACCTGGTAAAACCAGGTCTTCTACCATTTTAATGTTTATTGTTGGAAAACCGATAACCTTTCCCATCCCCTTGCCTTTTATAATTGTTCCATAGATTTCATAATTTCTTTGTAATAAATTATTGGCTTTAAGTATTTCTCCTTTCTTTATTAATTCCCGAATTAGAGTGCTGGAAACTGTTTCTTTATTAATTTTTAATAGTTGTATAACATTTACTTCAATATTTTGCTCTTTAAAATGTCTTTTCAAAAAATCTACATTTCCTTTTGCTTTATAACCAAATCTAAAATCTTCACCAATTACTAATAGCTTTGGATTGATTTTCTTTTTTATTATCTCATCTAAGAACTTTTCTTTAGTCATCATTGAAAAATCTTTTGTAAAGGGCATTACAATTACTAAATCAGCATCAAAATTATTAATTAATTTAAGTCTATCTTCTAAAGATGTAAGCAAAGATAATTTTCTAGCCGGGAAAAAGACTTTATTAGGATGTGGCTGAAAAGTTAATATGATAAACGGAATATTTTTTTCCAATGATATTTTTTTACCATAACTTAATACTTTTTGATGACCTATGTGAACACCATCAAAAAAACCAATGGTTAATACATTACCACTTTTATAGTATAAATTTTTATTATATTTATTTAGATTTTTATACATCAAAAATTCTGTCATTTTTTTATTTAGTTTAAAAAAATAAAATAAAATTTTTAAATATTATACCAGTTTAGAATAATTTATTGATTTTATAAACTAATTACTTCCGTTAATTTTACTTACTTCTTTTTTCTTAGATTTTATAATATTTCAATTCAGCATTATCCAGGCTTTTGCCACTACCCTCTTATCATTAGATTCCGTATCTAAATTGATATCCATAACCGTTTTGTATAGACTTACAGTTTTTTCATTATTAAAATGTATATTTATAATTTCTCCCTTCTTGCTTATGAAAGGTAAGTTTTTTATCATATTAGATGTAAGAGGAGCACCATTTTCTATCATTTTTTTAAAAAAATCTTTAATCTCTACTTTTTTATAAGTCTTTAGAAATTCTGAGATTGGAATTACTGCTTCATCAATTCTTTTCATTAAAGATAATTTTTTTAATTGCTCCAATTTATAAGAATCTTCTATCTTATAATTTCCGATCCTTGTTCTTACTAAGTTTATGAGTGTCGCATATGTTTCTAATTTTATCCCTATATCTCTCGATAAAGATCTGATATATGTTCCAGAAGAGCAATCAACTTTTATTTTTAGTATAGAATCTTTTATTGTATCTATTAATTGAATTTTATATATTCTTACTTTCCTGGGTTTTATTTCAACCCTTTCATTTTTTCTAGCAATTTTATATAGTTCTTTTCCTTTAAACTTAATAGCAGAATAAATTGGAGGAACCTGTTCTATTTCTCCAATAAAGCTATCCAGCCCTTTCTTTAAAATTTTATGATAATTTTTAAAATTCTTTGCAACTATTATTTTATTTTTCTCTTTAATGTTGTTTATATTTATATTCTCTAATTTCTTACTTAACTCATCATTACTTAATCTTTTAACTATCTTCCCATAACTATCCAGTGTATCTGTTTCATATCCTAACTTTATTTCTGCAATATATTCCTTACTATATTCGGTAAGAATTTGTGTAAGTTTTGTAGCTTTTCCTACACTAATAAGCAATAAACCAGTTGCTAATGGATCCAAAGTTCCTGTATGTCCAACCTTAACCTTCGGAAAAAGCTTTCTTATTTCTTTAACAACATTATGTGAGGTTAGACCTTTAGGCTTATCAATTATTATCAATCCGTCTTTTATATAATTTTTCATTTTTGTAAAATGTACTATCCAAGCTTGATTCTACAATTTTCTACATATAAAATATAAATATGAATTAATTTTAGAATTAATCTAATAAATTAATTTAATGAATTAATTTATATCTATTGTAATTCTGAACGGGTCCTGATTGACATTGCGAGTCATCGAAGAGCCTGCCCTCGAGCGAAGCGAAGGGTGGCGTGGCAATATCTCTCAGGAACTCATAAAAAGATATCCTTCGCTAATTCTCAGAGTTTGCCCTTGAACGAAGTGAAGGGACAGACTTTAGCGAAGTAAAGAATCTACTCTTAAAAAAAATATAATGAGATTCTTCGGTCGTTATACTCCCTCAGAATGACAAGTTAATACTTATAATTTAATTTCTCAGACACAATTAATTCTACGCCATTATTTAATCTATTATTTAATCATTCGTATTTAACTTATTCTCTAACTCTTTAATACAATGATTTATATCTTTACTATTACAATGATAGCCTGCAGCTGTTGGATGACCACCACCACCAAATTTGTCTGCAATTTTTGAAACATCAATATAAGTTGATGATCTAAGACTAACTCTATAAGTACTATCTTTTTGTTGCTTAAATACTGCAGCTACTTCAACTTTCTCTACTGTCCTTAATATATTCACGAAATCCATAGAAGATGAATATGTAAGATTTAGATTTTTTAAATCATCCCTAAGAACATATGAACATATAAGTGAGCCATCCTTTAAAATCTTTGTTCTTGAAATCATCAACCTGTGTAAATCAAGTATTTCTTTTGGTTTATTTTCAAAAACATTTCTAAATACTTTTACTGGGTTCACTCCCAATGAAATGAGTTCAGCAGCTACAAGGTGACTATGAGATGTCGTATTTAGATATTGAAACCTTCCACTATCAGTCACTAATCCAGTATATAAGCACTCTGCCATTTCTATATCTATCTCTATATTGTTCTCTTTGAAAATATCATAAAGTATCTGAGTGACAGAAACAGCTTTTGGAATAACTAAATTTATATCACCAAATTTCATATTTTTATAATGATGGTCAATGTTTATTATCATTCTATAATCTTTCTTATTAAGATTTGGATAGAATTTATTGATCATATTTTTTGTAGAATTGTCTAATGAAATAAGAACTGTATTAGAATCTATCTTTGGATATTTTTTTTTCAAATTACTTGCATAAGGGAGAAATGCTAATTGAAATGGAATTTCATCATCCCAAGCTATTTCAACATTCTTGGACATCTTTTTTAATAATAAAAATGTTGCAAGAAGTGAACCCATTGCATCACCATCAGGACTTTTATGAATAGAAAGTACAAATTTTTCTTCTCTATTTAGTATTTTTATTATTTCTTTCGATATATCCTTATTGCTTGTTATTTTCAATTTTGTTTCCTTCTTTCTCTCTTATTTCAGAAATTAGTTTTGTTATTCTAATACCTTCTTCAATAGATTTATCAAAAAAGAATCTTATATCTGGTATAAATCTGAGATTGAATCTTTTGCCAAATAAACTTCTTATATATCCTTTTGCACTCTTAAGTCCTTTCATACTCTGTTCTTTCTCTTCTTCAGAACCATAAACACTAACATAAATATTAGCAATTTTCAAATCCTCGGAAACTTTTACTTTAGTAACGGTAACAAAATTAATCCTTGGATCCTTTATCTCTCTCCGTAAAATTTCACTAAATTCTTTCTGTATAGCTATTTCCAGTTTTCTTACCCTCTTTGTGCTCATTTTCTTTATCTCCATTATTTCTTAAAATTTTTAATATTTTTAAATAAATTATAATCTGAAAATTATTTATTCTATCTTATAAAAGTAGTTTTTAATATAATAATAACAATTTCTTAGAAAATTTAACAAAGTTCATTAGTAGTATAATAATAATAACTTTACAAAAAATATAACAGAATCTCTTAATAATTTTTATTTTTTTATTAATATTTTTTTATCTTTAAAGTCTTTCTTCAAGTGTACTATACACGAGATAAGCTTACAGTTTGCTATTTGAAAAATTGATATAATGTAATAAAAGTATCTGTCAATCCTTGATGTAATATAAACATTGTCATTGCGAGGAGCTTTAGTAGATTCTTCGTTTCACTCAGAACAGGCTTTGCAATCTCATATAATATATACTATTGAATTTTTTTAATAGGAGATTGCACGTTTTATTCCTATAGGGATTGCTTCGCATACGCTCGCAATGACAACAAGGAACTCGCTCGCTATAACAACAGTGATCTCACTCACTATGACAAGATAATATTAAATTTTCAAAGAATAAAATGCTAGTTAATTCTATATTAAAAGTGTTAACCTAACTTGGTAATAATACTCTTCAAGGTAAAGAAAAGATATTAATATAAACATATTCTATATGGAGGTTTAAGATGAATGAAAATGAAATAGTAATAAAAATAAATAATAATTTTTTGGAACTTTTAAAAGGTAATATTACCACCCAAAAAACTGATGCTATTGTAAATGCAGCTAATTCTCAATTAGCACCAGGTGGTGGAGTTGCTGGAGCTATTCATAGAGCTGCTGGTCCTGAACTCTGGAGTGAGTGTAAAAAATTGGGTGGATGCAGAACAGGAGAAGCCAAAATTACAAAAGGCTATAATCTATATGCATCTTACGTGATTCACACTGTTGGACCAGTTTATTCTGATTCAGTAGATGATCCAGTTTTACTTAAAACTAGTTATTTAAATTGTTTAAAATTAGCAAAAGAAAAAAGTCTTGAAAGCATTTCTTTTCCAGCATTGAGCACTGGTGCTTTCGGATATCCCAAGAGAGAAGCAGCAGAAATAGCCTTTAATACAATAATAAATTTTCTGAGAAAGAATAAAAAACCAAGTCTTGTCAGATTTGTGCTGTATTCAGAAAGAGATTTTTATATACACAAAGAAGTATTAGAGAATCTGCTAAGTTAGAATAAGAATTATAATAATTTTTGTTATTATCCATTTTTATGATATTTTTTCTAATATATCCTCTGGATGGACTATCTCCCAACTTTCACAAAAACTTTTTTATTCATTTGCTGATGAAGTCTGTTTAAATCATATATATTTTTAGCTATTATTGAGATGTTGCCATCATTGCTTGAGATCTCCCCCTTTATAAGAAGCGCACCTGCTTTAATAAATAGAGGACGATTTGGCTTATATACCTTTGGGAAGATAACAACTTCATACATTCCATCCTCATCCTCAAGTAAACAGAAAGCCATTTCTTTACCTTTTTTGGTCTTCTCCTTTCTGCAGTGAAGTAACATTCCTGCTACTGTAACTGGGTACTTGTCTTTTAATAGATGAAAATTTGCACTGGATGTTATCTTATATAAAGATAAAATATCTATATACAATTTTAAGGGATGAGCACTAACCCAGAATTCTAAAATCTCACCTTCAGCTTTAAGCTTTTCCTGTAAGCCAAATTGCTCCAATTTTCCAGTGAAGGAGTTATTTTTTTCATTAAAATAATAATTCTTAATACTAAATTCATCCTCATGAACAAAGAAGGCAGTAGGTCTTCCTTTTAAGTTGCAAGTTAATTTACTTAAAAATCTGAGAATTAATAATAACTCTCTGCGAGCAATTCCAGTGAAATCAAATGCTCCTACTTTTATCAAGTTCTCTGTTGCTGTTAGACTAACTTTCGCTTTGCTAACTCTCAAGCAGAAATCATAAAGGGATTTAAAAAGCCCTTTCTTTCTTACTGTTAAAATCTCACTCACTGCTGCTGATCCAACGTTTTTAACTGATAATAGACTTACTCTTATTGCTTTCCCTCTATTTTCAACAGTAAATTGATCTTGACTTTTGTTTATATCTGGCGGTAGTATCTTAACTCCCAGGCGTCTTGCTTCTTCAATATAGTTAGCTTTCATATAGTAACCCATATGATTGTTTAAGAAAAAGGAAATCACCTCAGCCGAAAAATGAGTTTTTAGATAGCAGGTTTTATATGAAGTAAGAGCGTAAGCAGCAGCATGTGCTTTAACAAACCCGTACCCTGCAAACTTCTCTATCAAACTAAATACTTTTTGTGCTAACTCCTTTGAATATCCTCTACTTAATGCTCCTTTAATAAATCTATCTCTTTCACATACCATCATTTCCCTTGAGAGGCCTGTTATTGCCCTTCTTAACCTATCTGCTTCGCCTAATGAATATCCTCCTATTTTTTGAGCTACCTTCATCACTTGTTCCTGATAAAGCATAACTCCATATGTATCCTTTAAAATAGGTTTTAAATCCGGGTGTATGTAATCAACTTCTTCACTTTGACGCATCCTCTTAATAAAACTATTTACCATTCCTGAGCTCCACGGACCAGGTCTATATAAGGATATAACAAGAGTTAAATCCATAGCATTTCTGGGTTTTATTTTCTTAAGCAGTCCTCTCATCCCTGAGCTTTCAAGCTGAAAACCACATAGAGTTCTTCCCTGTCTTATCATTTCCATAGTTAAAGGGTCATCCATTATAATATCATTTTCATTTAAATCAATTCCTCTTGTTTTTTTTAAAGATGCTAATACATCTCTAATCATAGTGAGAGAAAGTGAGCTTATT
>Ga0209121_10002935_pt1 | contig 16912 bp, 18 predicted proteins | sample Cruoilmetagenom3_FD_187292 | JGI IMG/M metagenome (GOLD analysis project Ga0209121, IMG submission 187292) | Oil polluted marine microbial communities from Coal Oil Point, Santa Barbara, California, USA - Sample 3 (SPAdes) (version 2) | ecosystem: Environmental > Aquatic > Marine > Oil seeps ... | reverse complement strand
ATGCCTGGTACAGCACAGAGAACTGGCATCGCTAATCTGCCACTTCATTATGGCAAGGTGCCTCCATGGCTCTTCGGGAGGATGTCTCAGCTTGCCCGGGAGATAGTCATAGTCATCGTTGACGAGTTTGGTGCCAAAGAGATGCTGCACCGGATTTCCGACCCTTTCTGGTTTCAAGCTTTAGGCTGCGTTCTGGGATATGACTGGCATTCCAGCGGAGTCACCACTACCGTCTGCGGCGCCTTAAAGGAAGCAATGCGAGGACGGGAAAGAGAACTTGGCTTATTCATTGCCGGTGGCAAAGGGAAAACTTCCAGAAAGACTCCAATGGAGATAGAGAGCTTCGGGCATTCGCTAAAAATAGACCCACTCCCTTTAGTCTATGCCAGCCGCATGTCAGCCAAGGTGGATAATTCAGCCATGCAGGATGGCTATCAGCTTTATCACCACGCCTTTTTCTTTACCAGCGATGGCTCCTGGGCAGTCATTCAACAGGGCATGAACCAGGTCAACCGCTATGCGCGCCGCTACCACTGGCTGGGAGAGAAGGTCAGCAACTTTGTCTGTGAGCCCGAAGCTGCTATTTGCTCCCAGGCTAAGGGAGAGACGCTAAACCTGGTAGCTTCAGAAAGCACAGAGGCAAGGAAAACTATCACTCAAATTGCCGCTGAAGAAAAGCCAGAGAAAACCATAGCCGAGCTAAATAAACTGAAAACTTTGACCTTGCCACAGCGTTCTTACATCACCCCCGAAGATATCCATCCCAGCAGACTGAGCAAGATATTTTTAAGCACTTACGAACATAAGCCGCAGAACTTTGAATCATTGCTGGGGCTTGAAGGCGTGGGGGCAAAGACGCTCCGCGCCCTGAGCCTTATCTCAGAGTTGGTTTATGATACTCCTGTCAGCCTGCGCGACCCTGTAAGTTACAGCTTCGCCCATGGCGGCAAGGATGGTCATCCCTATCCTGTAGACAGGAGGATTTACGATAGCAGTATAGAGTTCCTGGCTCAGGCTCTGGATAAAGCTAGAATTGGCGACAGGGAAAAGCTTGAGGCCTTCAGACGCCTCAAAGCATGGCAGTGAGAGAAGTTGTAAACAAAAAATGAATGATTTTGATATCGAACTTTATGTTTCCCATATTGAAGCAAATCGCTCGCTCAAGGACGCCTTGATGGAAAGGCTGCGCACGCGCCGGCCCCCACGTCACTTTTCGGTAACTGACCTACTTAACCTCAAGCAGGCTTACTTTAAGAGAAAACACCCGGAAATAGTTCCCACCTTGGAAAAGCAGCAACTTATGTGGGCTGGCACCGGCTTTCATAAGCTCTTTGGCTCGACCGTGTCCAGCGAAGAATACCTGGAGCAATATGTAGAGCTTGAGGGCATAGTCGGCAAAATCGATATCTACGAGAAAATTCCAGTAGAAGTGAAAACAACCTCGTCGCCAATAGGCGACAAAGACTTACTGCGATACAGGCCAACTTATATTGAGCAACTGGGTATGTATTGTGCCATGGTCGACGTCAGCGAGGGAGAAATTATCATTTACCAGCGCCATGAAGAGTCACTTCAAGGCTCTTCCCTTTCAGTTTATCATGTCACTTTCTCTGACCTGGAAGCAATTAGAGATGAAATGCGGCACAGGCGAGATCTCTTAACCTGGGCGCTCAGCTCAAATGATCCCAGCAATCTTCCTGTCTGCCCCTGGCTTAATAAAGGATGTGACTATTCTCAAGTATGTGATTGTAAGACCAGTACAGCGCCGCTATCATACAGGATAGCGGAATTGACCGAGCAAATAAAAGTAGACGAAGACACCCAGGAGCAACTCCTCTCCAAAATCTCCAGCTCACCACCGCCATCCCGAATTCGAATCAACGACATTGTTTTCCCCCGCAAAGCATACTTTGAGCGGCTTAAGCCACCAGAAACTGCCCCAGATGAAGAGGAATATCTCCGCTCTATGGATAGGCGCGGCTTCCTTGATGCGCTTCGTGATTCACTGCATTACGATGTAGGCGAAGCACAGAAAATCCCCGTGCAATACCCGCCATTAGTTGACCTGGTTCAGATATGGCAGGACTTACCCACCATCCTGCGTGACCCCAAGTTTCGTTCACTGGTAGAAAGAGAACGCTTACCCCGAGCATTTCCTCATTACTTTCTGCGCCTGGGATTCGATTGTGCCCTTACAGACCACATCCATGGCAGGCTATTGGTCTATTATCCCAACATTCCCACAGAGGACATCAAGTTGATGGTCTACGATGTTACCTTCGGAAACTTGGCAGCTTTGAAGGCCAAAGCATTACGCCGCATTGAACTCCTGGAAAAGGCGACATCTCCACTCGAACTAGCAAAATGCCCTTCATGGATGTGTCGTTACTGTGACTACAAAATCGAATGCGGCCAAACATAGAAATTTGTTGGCGCTAGCTCCGAAAAACTGCCTCAATATCTTGATATGATAAAGAAAGCATAGCATAATAATATAAGCAAATAAATAATTAGGGAGGAGGTACAACGGTGATAAAGGTTATTATAAGTCGCCAAATAAAGAAAGGTGCTGAAGCCAAGGTAGAAGAAATGCTCATGGACCTCAGGGGAGCCGCATTACATCAACCAGGATATATTACCGGTGAAACTCTAGTGAGTGTTGCCGACCCCCATAAGGTTGTAACTGTTGGCACAATGCTTTCTCTAGAACACTGGAAAGCATGGCACGAGTGTGAGCGACGCATAGAATTAGCCACCTTGCTTAGACCTCTTCTTGAGAGAGACGAAGAATACTCTATCTATTATCTAGCTGGAAGAGAGCAATAAGGACTGGTTAAAACTGTCATTCCCCAAGCTCCTTTTAGCCTAGCTCCAACAGAACGAGATGAACTGGCTGGATGCAGTTATTATAGTTATTGGCCTGCTATTGGGTCTGTTTGGCCTGTGGAAAGGAGCTATCAGAACCGCCTTCAGCATCGCTGGACTGGTGGGAGGCATTGCCCTAGCAGGACATTACTATGAGCCAGTCGCTACTATACTTTCTTCAAGTGGGGCTGTATGGGCAAAGATAGCTGCTTATGCCATTATCCTGATTGCCACACTGGTGGTAGCCACTGTAATTGGCTGGTTTGTCGCCAAGCTGATTCACATTACGCCCCTCGGCTGGGTGGATAGGCTTATCGGTTTCATTCTCGGAGCAGGAATAGGATGCATGCTATGCGCTGCCTTTCTCGCTATTGTGAGCGAATATTTACCCAGCACAGAAGAAGCTATCTCTCAATCTGCGATGGCAAAACTTCTGCTGGAGCAATTCCCTCTGTTACTGGCACTTCTCCCTGATGAATTTGGCTTCCTCCGAGACTTCTTTGGTTAATTATCTCTGAAGTGGGACAACTTCACAGCATACGCCTACTCCCCCAAGACCTCATCTAAAATCCTCTTGAGTTCCTTCTTGGGTCGGTAACCAATAACTTGCTGAACAGGCTGGCCATCCTTAAATATGAGTGTGGTGGGAATGGCAGCAATGCCATACTTGCCCGCTAAAGGACCATTATCATCCACATTCACTTTAGCAAATTTTAGCTTGCCATCATATCCTTGGGCCAAATCCTCCAGAACGGGGGCTGCAGCCAGGCAAGGAGCGCACCAGGTAGCCCAAAAATCTACCAAAACCGGTATTTTGGATTGCAACACACTCTTTTGGAAATCGTTTTCACCTGTTATTTCCTGCATTATCAGACTTACCTCCTATAATTTTATACCAAGCAAAGTAAAGAGACCTACGGCATTCCTGGTAGTCCGCTGGGCAATTGTAGCTTGAGCAACTTCTTTAAGCTCAGCAGCAGCTTTCAAAGCCCGGAGAACATCAGCCGGCTGAGATTGGTATCTCAATTCTCTGCCGTAGGTAACAGGGCTATCTGTTTCCAACAACAATCTATCCAGGGGTGTTTCTCGAACTGCTCTCCTATGTTCTTCATGGTATTCCGTTGCCGGTGTCGCAGAGACAAAATAACCAGCATCAATTATACCCCTGAGAACACTGGAAAACCCGGTAAACCAGTGAAACACAGCCTTTTCTATTCCCGAATCTTGAACTACTTGTAGAGCATCCTTCCAGGCATACCTGCTGTGAATTATCGCTGGCTTGGCATATTTCACTCCCAACTCTAGAAGCCGCCTCAAAACTTCTTTCTGCAAATCCTTTGCTGCCACCTTTACCACCCGCTTATCATAGTCCAAACCTATTTCACCAATGGCAACTGCCTCAGCAATGTTTTCTTCAACGAATTCCAAAGCATCATCTATCCGGGAAGGATCCAGTTTGCCTAATTCCCAGGGATGCAGACCCAGAGCGGGATAGACAAAAGAGGTGTAGCGCTGAGAAATTTCCAGTATTCTCCCATTTGATTTCTGATTGGAACCCACAGCCACTATGGCAACAACGCCAACCTTTTTGGCTTCTTCAACAGCCGAATTGAGATTATCCAATTCATCCAGGTGAGCGTGGGTATCAACAAGCTGGTACATTAAAACTTCTTTTCAGCAAGCATAGTTTTGTAATACCCAAGCCCCGTCTCCGTAGGCTTAAAGCCATAAAGGAAGAAACTGCCTCCCGACTCTTTGGTGACCATGTTGGCTGACAAGAGCACCCTGAGCATTGCCTCGCCGAAGTATCCCGTTAAATTAAGATGGTGGTCGGGAACCAATTCATGAGTTGCTTCATATTCCTTGCAAATGCTGTAGAGAAGCCTCGCCGGCCCTTCTTCCAAGTTTTGAAGAAGAGATTGCATAGTGTCTGTCTTTTTAGCTACAGCGAGAAAATCTTCAAAAGCACTCATAATCGTTAGCCACTGATCCTGACAGTGAGATAGAGGTCACCTGGAATCTGCCCCTGTAATCCCATGCCTCTCAATCTTATCCTTGTGCCCTGGGCAACTCCCGGCGGTACTTTGACCACCAGTCTCTTCTTTTCCCCACCCCTATTATACTTGATTTTCTTTTCACATCCCACAGCGGCTTCCTTTAGAGAAAGGCTGACTTCGTGATATAAGTCTCCGCCTTTAACCTGCCAGGGAAACCCCCTAAAACCTAATATCTTCTTAAGCGTGAAATTTGCCACTTTGCCCATAAGCCGCAATAGCAATGGTGGCTTATATCCACGGCTGGGAGATGAAGTGAACTGGCCTGCCCACCCCGGCTGGCTAGAGAAGGCATATCCTTTACCACCAAAGAACATATTATCCACAAATCCCTTATCAAATCTTAAACTGGCTTCCTGAAACATCCGGATTAGCTCTTGAAACACATAAGGATTGGCAAAGGCATCACGGAATACCTGCTCCTGGCTATAATATCGCCCGCCAGCATATTGAGCCCCATAACCAGCAAAGCCTGCCCGCCTCATTTGATCATACTCCCGCCTCTTGCTCTCCTCCCCCAATACAGCATAGGCTTCATTAATTTCCTTGAACTTCTCCTCAGCCACTTTCTCATTGCCCGGATTTCTATCTGGATGGTATTTCATGGCAAGATCCCGGAAGCTGTGTTTTATCTCCTCCTGGCTGGCCCCGGGAGAGATCCCAAGAATAGAATAGTAATCTTTCATTTCACCTTATAGTTGTCGTAAAGAAGTATTTTAGCGATTAAAGATTATAATGGCAAACAGCCCGGGCTATCTTGTTTTGCCAGCAGCGTCATTGCCAGGCAGCCTTACCAGAAGAGTCATTTGTTCTACTCCCTCCACAATAACTTCTTTCCTGGCGCCGATCTCTGTCCCCGAATTTGACCTGGCTTGCCAGAGTTCGCCACGAATTCTGACGTAGCCCCGTGGGCTGAGCATGGTAGCCGTTTTACATTTGGTGCCAACTAAAGCCTTCAGTGAGAGCACCGGCGCTTTTTTCAATGCATTCCTACCCAGCCAGTACATAGCACCGCAATACGTCCCCAGGACAATCATCAAAACGATGAGTGCCCCAAGAGATATGTGGACCCCAAACTGAGGCAGTGCCAAAAGCACCACTGCCGCCAGAATCGCCTCCCAGAGGAGGGAGGTAAGAATAGAGTATACCGTGTACCCTTTACTTGGCATCATTTATCACCAGAACTATATCATAAGAAAACGGCTGGCATCACAACGGCAAAATTCCGGCTCAGCCTGATAGAAAAACAACTCAGTAAACAATTTGACACGCCCATGCCACTGTGTTAACCTCAACCAAATTGTGGTTAACCAGATAAAGGCAAGCATTGTAAAGACTCTCCAAGGAAACAGAGGTTTTGTTTCTGGTGAAGCGTTGAGCCACGAATTTGGCATCTCCCGAGTCTCCATCTGGAAACACATCCACAATTTGCAGCAAGATGGCTACGTAATAGAGGCTTCGCCTAAAGGCTACCATCTAATTTCTTCGCCAGATTTACTGCTTCCTTATGAATTCCCCGGTCTGGAGGGAAGGATTCAGCACTTCAACGAAATCAGCTCCACCATGGATTTTGCCAGAGCGTTAGCCAAAAACGGGGCGCGAGAGGGAACTATAGTAATTGCGGAAGCTCAATTACATGGCAGGGGAAGACTGGCCAGAAAATGGGCCTCTCCACAAGGCGGCATTTACCTGACCATCATTTTAAGGCCACAAATCATCCCGGCGTATGCTCCCAGGATAAATCTAATGGCTGCGGTGGCAGTGGCAAAAACCATCAGAAAGCTCTTTGGTTTGAAAGCAGAATTGAAATGGCCCAATGACATCCTGATCGAAGGAAGAAAGGTGGCCGGCATATTAGCAGAGATGGATGCTGAAATGGATAAGGTGAACTACATCAACCTTGGCATAGGAATAAATGCCAACAACCTCATCTCCAGACAGGAAATAAATGCAACTTCGCTGAGAGAGCAATTAGGAAGCAAAATCTCCAGGAAGGAATTCTTCAGCTCGGTAGTAGAAGAAATAGGTAAGCAACAAGCTCTACTAAGCAAAGCAGATTCGCTTGAGGAATGGAAAAAACTCTCCGCCACATTGAACAGAAATGTGAGAATCACAACGCCAGGTGAGGAAATAGAAGGAAAGGCAACTGATATCGATGCCCATGGAGCGCTCATAGTAAAAACCCACGATGGCTCCTTGCGAAGTGTTTTCGCCGGAGATTGTGTCCACCTGAATAGCTAATCATGATTCAACTCTCCATTATCATCATTTACGCCCTGGTCATGATAGGCATGGGACTGGGGATGAGAAAAAGGGCGGAAAGCCAGAGCGGTTTCTTTATCGCACAGCGTAGAGGTACCTTGCCCTTCATCACCGGCTCTCTTCTAGCCACTGCCATTGGAGGTTCGGCCACAGTGGGCATGGCTGGACTGGGATTTGTGCAGGGACTGACGGGCGCCTGGTGGCTTCTTGTCGGCGCCATTGGCCTCTTAATCCTGGGATTTTTCTTTGCCAGGAAAGTAAGAGGTGCTGCGCTCTACACCCTTCCAGAGCTTGCCGAACGCCAGTACGGCAGCCTTTTAGGCATGGCTGCTTCTATCCTGATTATCATTGCCTGGGTGGGAGTGGTGGCAGGACAAATTGTAGCTGCTGGTAAAGTTCTGTCCATTCTGGGGATGGGCTCTATTACCTTCTGGATGGTCATCTTTACCATAGTTTTTGTCGCTTATACCATCCTGGCAGGGCAGTATTCTATCATCCGCACTGACTTCTTCCAGGCTTCAATTCTCCTTGTCGGCATTTTCGCAGCTCTGGGCTTCATTTTATTCCGTATGGGCGGGCTGGATAGCATGAAAGCTGCGTTGCCCCAGGGATATTTTTCTTTCCCATTGAGTCCAGAATTTGACTTCAAGATGCTTCTATCTCTTTTGATACTTGTTGGTGCAACCTATGTGGTGGGTCCAGATATATATACCCGCCTCTTCTCCGCCAAAGAGGAAGGAACTGCTCAGAAAGCAGCTTTCCTCTCCGCTTTTCTCTTTATTCCTGTGGCTTTCGCCATCACTCTCATAGGAATGAGCGCCAAAGTCCTCTGCCCCCAAATCCTACCAGAGCAAGCCTTTCCTCAAGTAATCAGCACCGTGCTTTCCCCGGCCCTGGGTGGCGTAGTCCTTGCCGCCCTGGTAGCAGCGCTGATGTCCTCGGCAGATACCTGTCTCCTCAGCCAGGGAGTCATCCTGACACAGGATATCGTGAAGCGCTTTCACCCCGGGCTGGATGAAAAAAAGACCATTTTGCTGACACGCCTAAATATTATCGTTTTAGGTTTCCTAGCACTGGGCTTAGCGATATCCCTGAAGGGCGTGATCTCCTCCCTTCTCTTCGCCTATACTATTTTTACCTGCGGTCTCGTTGTTCCTGTAATCGCTGGCTTTTATAAAGACAGGCTGAAGGTGACCTCACAAGGGGCTCTGGCAGCCCTTATAGGTGGAGGGATAATAGGGCTGCTGGGTAAAATTCCTGGCCTTGATGTTCCTTTCAAAAGTGATCTTGGCCTCATAGGTTTTGCCGCAAGTGTCCTCCTTCTTTTCGGTGTGAGTTTTGCCACCAGAAGGAAGAACAAGTCCCTGCCCATGCTATAATAACAGAGTGCAGGTTGCTATCATCGGCCTGGGCTTGATTGGTGGCTCCCTCGGGCTCGCTCTAAAACAAAAAACCGAGCCCGGGTGGAAAGTAGTTGGCTATATACGCCGCCCTGAGGTTGCCACAACAGCACTGAAAGTGGGCGCCATTGATAGAGCCGAAAAAACTCTGAAAGACACGGTAAAGGAAGCTGATCTGGTCATCATCGCCACTCCAGCCTTAACCATAAGGGAAATCTTATCACGGATAGTTGACCACCTCCCCGATGGCTGCACCGTTACTGACACCGCAAGCACCAAGTTTCAAGTCATGCAGTTGGCCCATGAGATATTGCCGCCAAGAGTAAATTTCATTGGTGGCCATCCCATGGCAGGAAAAGAACTCTACGGCATTGAGGCCGCCGAAGCTGGACTCTTCCAGAGATGTATCTACTGTCTTACCCCGGAAGAGAAAACTCCACCAGAAGCACTGGACAAGGTGATAAATATGGTTAAAATGCTGGGAGCCACGCCAATGCTAATAGATGCTCAGGAACATGATGGCTTAGTAGCTGGCATCAGCCATTTGCCGCTGCTCCTCTCGGCAGCCCTAGTCTCAGCCACCACCAAAGACCCTTCCTGGCACAAAATGTCCCGGCTGGCTGCTTCCGGCTATCATGACCTCACCCGCCTGGCTTCAGGGAATCCACAGGTGAATGCTGATATTTGTCTCAGCAACTCCAAAGCTATAATCCGCTGGATTGACAAACTCAAACAAGAGCTGGACAGATATCGTGAGCTTGTAAGTGCTGAAGATGAAAATTTGCAAGAGGCTTTGACTGAGGCCAGGGAAGCAAGAGAGAATTGGCTAAACGAGAGGAAATGAGAAAATTTACGCCCTGCGCTCGTCTGGAAGGAGAAATCGCCCTGCCAGGGGACAAATCTATTTCCCACCGGGCAGTCATCCTCAACAGTTTAGCCAAGGGCCAAGCTGAAATCACTAATTTCGCTCCCGGCAGGGATTGCCTGGCCACAGTGAACTGCCTGAGAGCCCTGGGAATCAAGATCAGAAGGAAAGGGACTGCAAGCTCTCCAGCTTTGCTGGTTTCAGGAAATGGCGATGGGCTTAAGGAAGCCCGGGATGTGCTCAACGCGGCAAACAGCGCCACCACAATGCGCCTTCTCGCAGGGCTTCTTTCCAGTCAACCCTTCCTCTCCATAATTACTGGCGATGCTTCTCTCCGCTCCCGCCCCATGAGAAGATTGCTGGAGCCCTTGCAACTCATGGGCGCCAAAATCTGGGGAAGGAGTGGAGATTCTCTTGCCCCCCTGGTGATTAAAGGAGGGAAACTCCGGGGCATAGATTTCGAACTACCTATTCCCAGTGCCCAGGTTAAGTCGGCAATTCTACTGGCGGGCCTCTTCGCCCATGGCAACACCGTCCTGCGTCAACCAGTTTTTTCAAGAGACCATACCGAAAGAATGCTTCAGCAAATGGGAGCCAGCTTAGTCACCCAGGAAAACAAAATTTCCCTGATGCCTCTGGAGTGTCCTCTAGCTCCCCTCAGCCTTCATGTTCCCGGAGACATCAGCTCGGCAGCTTACTTCCTCGTCGCCGGGGCTATCCATCCCAATGCCAGGATAACGGTAAAGAATTGCGGCATTAATCCTACACGAACAGGACTCATAGGTGCTCTTGCAGCTATGGGAGCCAAACTCAAGGTGGGAAATGTGCGCCATGAAGCCAATGAACCACTGGCTGATATTGTGATAGAATCCAGTGAACTGAGCGGAATTGAGATTGGCGGCGATATGGTCCCTCGTCTTATTGATGAGATTACCGTGCTGGCTGTAGCTGGCTGTGTGGCGAAAGGGGAAACTATAATCAGAGATGCTGGCGAGCTGCGCGTGAAGGAATCTGACCGCATTGCCACCCTTTCTCAAGAGCTTTCCAGGCTGGGGGCTGAAATCGAGGAATTGCCTGATGGGATGATTATTCATGGGGGAAAGCCGCTAGTGGGCGCAGAGGTGGATAGCCACGGGGATCACAGGCTAGCCATGAGTCTGGCCATAGCTGGCCTGGCAGCCAGGGGAGAGACAACCATCAAATATGCCCAGGCAGCGGAGATTTCTTATCCCTCGTTCTGGCAGGACCTATCAGCCATCGAAATGAATGCTCAGTGCTCTTCGGAGATATAAGATGTCATCAAAAGTTGAGCCAAGTAACCTACTCGTCATAATCTCGGGACCTTCAGGGGTGGGAAAAGATGCCGTGCTTGCCAGGATGAAAGAAAAGGGGTATCCCTTTCATTATGCTATTACCGCCACCACCCGGCAAAAACGCGCTGGAGAGAAACATGGAAGAGATTACTATTTCTTCGCGCCTGACCAATTCCAAAGCATGATAAAAAAGGGCGAGCTGCTGGAATGGGCTGAGGTTTATGGCAATTATTATGGCGTGCCCAAAGAAGAAATAACCTGGGCCTTATCACAAGGGAAGGATGCCATCTTGAAAGTGGATGTTCAGGGCGCCGCAACGCTCAAAAAAATTCTTCCCCAGGCAGTATTCATTTTCCTCATGCCTCCTTCTATGGCTGAGCTGGAGAGGCGGCTCAAAGGGCGCAGCAGCGACCCGGAGAAAGAGGAGAAAGATCTGACTCTGAGGCTAGAAAAAACCCGAGAGGAAATAGAAAGGCTGCCTCTTTTCGATTATGTCATCACCAGCTATGAGAATAAGCTGGACGATGTCATCTCCCAGATTCAGGCCATTATTATCGCCGAAAGATGCCGTGTGAAACCGCAAAACGACACTTCTCCTAAGATTAAGCTATAATATAAGAGGCAAGTCATGAATCAAGTTGTAAAATACCGGAATTGCTTAATTATGCTGGTTATTTTGCTAGCCAGTATAGTATCACTCGTTGGTTGTACTGGCGCGCCATCAACCCCACCACCAGCACAAACACCACTCTCAGTGCCCCAGAAAGCTGACCTGATAGGCGAGATAGAGCTGGCAAAAATCATAGATGATGAAGACTTCGCAGAGCTTTACCAATATGCTGCTCAGGATACGACTCTGCCGCAGACACTGGATGCCGCTTTAGAGAAGGTGGAGCACGAAACTGGCATAAACCTGAGAGATTTTGACACTGCTGTAGTATTTGGCGAGGCGGCAACATTCATTGAGAGCACGGAATCCTCTCCAGGCAGCCACCAATACTGGGGAGCGCTGGTTGAAGGAAAGCTGAATGAAAATACCTTCATCAGTAATATCGAAGGCAAGATAGGGAAAGAACTTCCAGGAAGCAGTTACCAAAATTACACGATTTACGTCCTTCCAAGTCTCGAAGGGCAAGGTGAGGCCTTCAGCATAGCTTTCCCCACCGAAGAGCAGATGGTCATTGGCACCACACTTGCCGTAAAAGACGTCATTGATGTTAAAGTGGGACGGCAGGAACCTATGAGCGGTGCTGTTTACAACCTATACAGCCAGCTCGACGATGCCCTCATCAAACTGGCCTCCACTGTACCAGGACCGCTCCTTGAGCGGATTCCCGCAGAAATACCCATTGGCCCACTCACCTTGAGCCTTCTCTGCTTCAGGGACATAGAATACACTACCCTTACCCTTACCAAGAGCGATGCAATTATCAATGCCCAGGCTCGCCTTGTATTTACCAACGAGGATTCAGCCAGCGATAGCGGAAAGTTGCTATGGACTGGAAGTAAAGCAGGCAAGTATGCCGTGTCTGATCCCAACATCAAGACGCTGCTGTCTAAAATACACATATCCCAGAGAGACTCTTCTGTCTTCTTAACGCTTGCCATGACTATCTCTGAAATCGAGCAATTAATCTCGGCAACGTCCCAGGAAGCAAAGTAACAGGCCCTACCTTTGAAGCCTGCTCTCCCATTCATCACTTTCTCAATGTGAGCTAGAAACTTCCTTGCCCTTTACAGCGATTCCCTTGCCTCTTTCTCTTTACCTCTAACAAGCGAGGTAACAGAGGCTATCCCAGTCAGAATAGCACCTGCCATGTAAGCATGACTTAAGCCAGCAACAAAAACTGCTGCTTCCGAACTCCCAAGAGCAGCTTTCTCCAGAATGGAAGACGGAGTACAGGCATAGAGCACCAACCCCGCTATGGCAACACCCAGAACCATGCCCACGGTTCGCATCGTCGCCAGTATCCCTGAAGCTATGCCAAGGTGAGCATTGGGTGCGCTTCCCATCACAGCACTATTATTCGGGGACTGAAAAATCCCGGTGCCAAGGCCAAATAACGCCAGCCTCCATACAACGTCTGCCGAACTGGCGGAGACCGGCAACTGGCTCATAAAGAACAGGGATAGGGCGCATACGGCAGCGCCAAGACAGGTCAGCAGCCTCGTGCCAATCCTGTCAGAAAGGGAACCACAGAAGGGAGCAGCCACCATGATAGCCAATGGGAGGGAGGTCATGATTAAGCCCAATTTATTTGGAGCATAGTGCAGCACCCTTTGAAGGTAGAAAGGGGTGAGGAAAACCATCACATACTGGGACATAAAGTTAAGCAGGCCGCTGATATTGGCAAAGGAAAAGGTCGTGTTGCGAAAAAGACTCAGGTTGAGCATCGGCTGCGCCGCCTTTCTCTCTACTCTAAAGAAAGTGATGCCGGATACAGCAGCAACCAACAGCATAATGCCAGTGGCGTAGCTTAAACCCGAACTCTGGAAACGGTTGACGAAGAGAAGGAAAGAGAACAAAAAGACAAAGGCAGCCACCGCCCCCAATATGTCTATCTTGCCACGCTGCCCTTTTACTTCAGGGATGACACGGCGAGCCCAGAGAAAAGCTGCGATGCCAACAGGAATGTTAATCAGAAAAACAAAACGCCAGCCATATGAGGAAGCGATGAATCCTCCGAGGGAGGGGCCTATCGCCAGCCCCGCTGAAACAACCAGAGCGTTAATACCCAGTGCCTTGCCGCGCTCTGTAGATGGGAAGGATGTAGTTATAATGGCATAAGGCACTGACATCATCGTTCCCGCAGCCAGTCCCTGAATGGCTCGAAAGAGGATAAGCCAATAGATTGTAGGGGAAAGACCACACAAACCCGAGGCGAGGGTGAAGCCAGCAAGCCCAGACAAGTACACTTTCTTGTACCCCAGGATGTCACCCAGGCGACCATAAAACAGGAGCAGACTGCTGATGGTCAGAAGATATATCATAGGCACCCATTGAGCCATGGAAATATCCACACTGAAGAACTCGGTGATTGTGGGAAGGATGACATTCACGATGCTGCCATCGATGGGCCCCATGATGGTGCCCACCATGAGCGCCGCCAAAACTGAATAGCGCCGCCCATAAGGCTCTACAGTTTTTTCGCCCATTCCCGCTCCTTCCCTGTACTTATCTTGACAGTTTATTCCGAATTGACTGAAAATCTCAATGTATTTACGGTGAAAAGAAGCTGAAAGATGAGGTAGAATATGTCACCAAATTGGTCTTGAACGACTAACTTCAATAACATGTCAGGTATAATTGTGCAATGGCGAAGACTATCTCGCTTATAATCCCTACCTACAATGAAAGGGATAATATCGCTCCCCTGGTCGAGAGAATAAACGCTGCTTTATTCTCCTACAACTATGAAATTGTCTTCATTGATGATGACAGCGGTGATGGAACTGCTGAGCTTGCTTCGGCTTTGTCACCTAAATATCCCGTTAAGGTGATTGTCCGCCAGAATGAAAAGGGATTGGCCTCAGCTGTTGTTGATGGGCTTAAGCATATAAAAGGCCAGATTGTAGCAGTGATGGATGCTGACTTACAGCACCCACCAGAGGTTATACCAGCCTTGCTGAGAGAGATAGAAAACGGAGCAGATATAGCGGTCGCCAGCCGCTATGTCAAGGGAGGAGGTTGCCAGGGCTGGGGACTGGTGAGAAGGATAATGTCAAAGGGAGCCGTATTCCTGGCACACCTGCTCCTGCCAGCAACGAGGCAGGTTAATGACCCTATGTCAGGCTTCTTTATGCTCAATAAACAGGTGGTGGCCAGCGCTGCCCTGAAACCAACCGGTTATAAGATACTTCTGGAAATACTTATGATGGGGCAACACCGGAGTGTAGCTGAAGTCCCCTATACTTTCAGAACCAGAACCAGTGGGGAAAGCAAACTGAAGGCCAGACAACAAATAGATTACCTGAAACATATCTACAGCCTGATGAAGAGAAAAGGTGAGTTACTGAGATTTATCAAGTTTTGTCTCGTCGGGGCGAGCGGCGTTCTGGTTAATATGGGTCTTTTGTGGTTGCTAACAGAATTTGCTGGTTTATTTTACCTTTTATCAGCAGCTATCAGTATAGAGACTTCCATCATCTCCAACTTCATCCTTAACGACTTTTTCACCTTCCCTGACCGGCGCTCGGCGGGAGTGAAATCGCGCCTGAGCCGCCTGGCAAAGTTTAACGTGGTCAGTCTCGGTGGCCTGGGAATCAACATGGCATTTCTCTGGCTGCTTACCGAGCACTTTGGGCTATATTACCTGTTATCTAACATTTGCGGGATAGCAGCGGCTACCCTATGGAACTTTTCTGTTAACACCTTGTGGACATGGAAGTAGTAAAACAACTACTGCACCGTATAGGCAAATGGGAATATACCTGGCTCTGCCTGCTGGTGCTGGTTATACTGGCGATGCACTTCAGCATCATCGCCCAGCCCGGCCAACCCATCTTCGATGAACAACACTACATTCCTGATGCCAGGTCCATTCTTCAAGGTGATGGCACTCTAATCCTCGAGCATCCTCCCCTGGGCAAGCTGTTTATCGTATTGGGCATGTTCCTATTTGGTGATAATCCCTTTGGCTGGCGCTTTTTTTCTATCCTGTTTGGGGCTATCTGCATCGCGCTCTTCTACCTCATCTGCCGCAAGCTAGAGATGTCTAAGAGGGCATCGTTTTTAGCCACCTTTGTGCTGGCCCTGAGTAACCTGAGTTTCGTTCAGGCAAGTGTGGCTATGCTCGATGTCTTTAGCCTGGCATTTATGCTGGGCTGCTTCTATCTCTATCTCAAGGGCAGGTACCTGCTCTCCGGGATGTCAATAGGCCTCAGCGCTTTAGCCAAGCTCAGTGGTGCCCTGGCATTTCCTGCTATATTGCTGCACTGGCTGCTCGCCAGACGAGACCACCTGCGGCAATTTGCTGGCTCCGCACTTTCGGCTCTGGCATCGTTCCTGCTATTGATGCCCTTGTTTGATTTTGTTGTTTTCAGGCAGCTCGTTAACCCCGTTGCCCGCGTAATAGCTATGCTGACTTTAAGCGGCAGTCTGACCTTTGCCAATACTACTTACGAGGCTCTGAGCCGTCCCTGGGACTGGATACTGCGCCCGGAGATTATGTTTTACTGGTATGACCCTCACTATATTGGAGCGATTAGCTTTACTATTGGGGCGCTAATTATCCCTGTGGTATGCTATATGCTCTTCAGGGCACTCAAGGGTGATAATGCCAGCCTCTTTGGGCTATCATGGTTCGTTGGGACCTATCTCGTCTGGATACCGATAAGCCTGATCACCGATAGAATCAGCTTCATATATTACTTTTACCCCACCGTGGGAGCTATATGCATCGGTCTCGGGCTGGGGCTGTCCCAGCTACTAGATGTGTGGGAAAGCAAGAAACAGGGTAAGCTCAGATGGGCAGCCATGCTAGCAGTGCCAGGTTATCTGGTGTGTCATATAGCCGTTTTTGTCATCCTCTCGCCCGTGTTTGCCCGGTGGGTGCCTCTATTCTATACTATCTCCCCGCCCTAGAATATTATTCAACTGAGATGCTAGATAGAGAAATTGCTGCTCTTTCCCCATTACCACATTTTAACCCGCGGCTGCCCCTCTTGATTTTCAACCATGTCCCTGAGGCGGGATAAGAACTGGCTGAGCATATTTGATAGAACTGTCCTCAGAAACAGATTGTCAATGAAGAACTTCTTGAAGAGGTTCATATCAAGTAGATCCACTTTTTCGCTTACGATAACTGTACATCTTTTGTTATCCTTCGGGATAATCTCATAGAGTGCTCTTATCCGTGCTGCCCCCGGTGACTTCCCTTCAAAGCCAAACCTTTGGTTTTCCTCCAGCTCAGTAACCGTGCAGTCAAATCTGTGATATTTGAGTCCTACTTCTTTTTCAAGAGAGTACTTTGTTCCCACTGCCAGAGGCTCTCCTTCAGGTATTTCAACCCTGCGGATGTCCGTTCTCCACTGGACTAATTTTCCCGAATCAATGATAAAGGGCCACACGTTCTCTGGAGTTGTCTTCAGCCGTATTCCATCCCTTATTCTGGTCACGATGCTGTCTACTCGCTTCCTCTGTTCATTCGCCTA
>Ga0209121_10002932_pt1 | contig 16923 bp, 9 predicted proteins | sample Cruoilmetagenom3_FD_187292 | JGI IMG/M metagenome (GOLD analysis project Ga0209121, IMG submission 187292) | Oil polluted marine microbial communities from Coal Oil Point, Santa Barbara, California, USA - Sample 3 (SPAdes) (version 2) | ecosystem: Environmental > Aquatic > Marine > Oil seeps ... | reverse complement strand
AACCTTGACGCACTCAATTGGTAGTGGGTATAATTCTTAGGTTGTATGGATATTATTAAGAAATTTTCAAGGAGTGTAAGATGACCCCTCTACCAAAACGAAGAGTTTCCTCTGGACGAAGAGACCGACGCCGAGCGCATGATGCACTCAAAGCGCGCAACGTTGTAGTATGCCCCAATTGTGGCGAAACACGCCTACCCCATCGAGTCTGCACAAACTGTGGCTACTACCAGGGACGAGAAATTCTAGACGTTTCTGAACACGAGTAGGATTAACAACTTTGTCAACTAAAAACTGGGCTGATCAGCCCAGTTTTTTTTATTCAAGTCAGTCGGTTGATTGCGACTCGTCAATTTCCTCTAATAGATAGGGCTCATATTGATGCAGGTGCCTTCGAGGGATCAAACCCTTGATAATGGTTCCAGTCTCCCCGTTGGTGGTTTCTAAAACCTGGCCATTTTCATGCAACAAGGAGATAAGTTGCCCCTCTTGATAGGGAATATCAACGTCAATTTCCACATAAGTTTCAAATAATTCTGATTCGATCGCAGTTAACAAATGGTCTAAGCCCTGCCCTGTTACAGCAGAAATTGGATAGGTGTTGGAAAAACCTTCTAATGTGGTGATGGCACCTTCAATATCCTTTAACAAGTCAATTTTATTAAACGCTGTAATCATCGGGATATCCCCTGCGCCAATTTCAACAAGGGTCTCTTGAACAGCCTTCGCCTGGGCACTTGCGTCGATATGGGTGATGTCCACAACATGGACCAGGACATCTGCTTCTGTGATTTCCTCCAATGTTGCTCTGAAAGCAGCGACAATTTCAGTCGGCAATTTTTGGATAAATCCCACCGTATCCGTGAATAAAATCATCTGACCACCTGGCAATTCCACCCGTCTGATCGTCGGGTCAAGGGTGGCGAACAACTGGTCAGCGATGTAAACATCTGCACCTGAGAGTGTATTAAGCAGCGTGGACTTCCCTGCATTGGTATAACCCACCAAAGCAACAACCGGAATCCTGGTTTTTCGACGTCGTTGGCGATGGCGCAAACGATGAGCCCGGACTTTCTCCAATTCACTTTTGAGCAATTCAATGCGATTTGATATTGCACGGCGGTCAACTTCTAACTGGGTTTCACCAGGACCCCTCAGCCCGACCCCACCAACACGACCCGTTCTACCGCCACCACCGCCAGCCTGCCTGGCTAAGTGCGTCCATGCTCGGGTTAACCGTGGCAAGCGATATTCATATTGTGCAAGCTCTACCTGCAACCGCCCCTCACTGGTTTGAGCATGCTGGGCAAAGATATCAAGGATTAATGCAGTTCTATCGATGACGCGTATCGACTCGCCAAAAACTTCTTCAAGCTCTCGCTGATGACGCGGTGAAAGCTCATTATCGAAAATCACCATATCCGCTTCTAATTCATCAGCCAATATCTTAACCTCTTCAACTTTGCCAGATCCAATAAACGTCTTGGGATTCGGTGCGTTCAGTTTTTGGGTCATATACCCAACAACTTCAACCCCAGCGGTATCTGCAAGTAGTTCTAGCTCCTGCATAGAATCCTCAAGGGGAAGCAGCTCTTTTTCATAATACAGATCAACCCCGATGAGAAGTGCTTTTTCTTGCGGTGGCTTGGTTTCAAATAGTTTAGGTCTGGACATAAAAATTCTTTCTAGTTATGAAATTCTCTTAATACGGTTCATAGCTTCTTCTAGTCGCGCAGCAGGTGTGACCAATGAAATTCGGATATATCGTTCACCAGATTTTCCATAAACAATGCCAGGTGTCATACTCACCCCGGTTTCACGTAACACAACTTCACAATATTCGACAGCATCATGCCACTGATCAGGTATTTTTGCCCAAATATACAATGCAGCTTTTGGCTTCTGAACGGTAAAACCTAACCCTTGAATTGTGTTTATGACGATATCTCTCCGTTGTTGATAGATCAAATTTCTTTCTTCTACCCAGGATTGGTCCCCAAGTAAGCCTGCTTCAGCTGCCTTCATGATTGGTTTGAATTGAGAGGAATCAATTTGGCTCTTCAGGACTCTCAATAATCGAATCACTTCCGGGTTTCCTATTGCCATGCCCACGCGCCATCCAGCCATATTGTAGGTTTTCGAAAGTGAATTGAATTCAACAGCTACCTCTTTTGCACCAGGAACCTGAAGAATGCTTGGGGCTTGATAATTATCAAAACTCACATCAAGATAGGGTGCATCATGGGCAATCAGAATTTGGTATTTTTGAGCAACTTTAACGGCTTCTTGGAAAAACGCCATTGGGGCAATTGCACCAGTCGGGTTATTGGGATAGTTTAACCACATCAACTTAGCTTTGGATAAAATTGCCTCTGGAATGTCACTAAACCGAGGTAAGAAGTTATTTTCAGCCAACAGCGGCATGTAATAGGTATTTGAATTTGTTATGGTTGGACCAATTTGATAAACTGGATAGCATGGGTCTGGTAATAAGACCGTGTCTCCAGGATCAAGTAGAACTTGACTGAGGTTATAAATTCCCTCTTTAGAACCAATTAAACTCAACACCTCCTCATTTGGGTCCACCCTAACACCAAACCTATTTTGATAGTAGGTTGCCATCGCATTTCGCAATGATAATGACCCACCAGGTTTACCATAACCATGCATGTTAGGTTCCCTGGCTGTTTCAACCAGTGCTTCAATAATAAAACTTGCGGGTGGCAAATCAGGAGATCCAATATCCAGACGAATGATGTCCATCCCCTTTATCTTCAATTTTTCAATGATTTTTTCAAGTTTTGCAAAAAAATAGGGCTTGATCTTTGAGACTCTTTTTGCAGGAACAATTTCCATGTGGCAAGTCATCCTTTTATGTGGTTGGTTTGACCTTATTATAAGTCATTCCATCACAGTGAACATCGATTATTTGTGGCTATTATCTTTCAGACTCAAAGTGGTTAAAGCTTATCAATGGGAGAGTCCTGAAGCCACCTTAAAGGCTTCGAGGGATTCCTGAGCCCGTTGTACATACGCAGCATAACGCAATTTTTTTGATAATCGTTTATCGCTGACAATTTTGGGAAGAATCCCAAACATGGCCTTCATCGGTTGAAAATCTCCAACGTCTGCATGGGTGATGTAATGCAATAAAGCACCAATCATGGTGGTTCTCGGAAACACTAATGCCTCCATACCAAGGATTACCCTTGCTGCGTTTATTCCTGTAACCAGACCTGATGCAATATTACCTGCATATCCCTCAATCCCAGCCAATTGCCCAGCAATAAATAACCCTGGGTGAGCTTCAAGAGAGAGATCATCACTTAGTAGGATTGGTCCAGCGATATACACATTTCGGTGCATATGCCCATAACGTTCAAAAGTCGCATTTTCAAGGCCAGGTATCAGTCGAAAGACTCGTTTTTGTTCTTGAAAACTTAAATTCGTTTGAAAGCCAACCAGATTATAGAGATCACCCGCCAGGTTATCTTGACGCAGTTGCACAACAGCAGATGGCCATCGATCAGTTTTTGGATCGGGCAATCCCGCTGGCCGCATTGGCCCAAATGCCAGAGCTTTCTCACCACGTTTTGCGATCACCTCAATTGGCTGACACCCTTGGAAAAATTTGCCTGCCCCCGCATCAACGCCATCCTCAATTTCTGTCTCGAATTCTTTTAAAGGAATGCGTTTTGCACTTAATAACGCCTCTCGAAAACGCACATATTGCGCTTCTGTAAATGGGCAGTTGATATAGTCCCCACCATTGTCACTGCCCTGGCCATAACGATTTGCCCGGTAGGCAATGTCCATATCGATTGAGTCAACATGGACGATGGGTGCAATGGCATCATAAAAATATAAATGTTCTTGACCGGTAAGAATCTGTAATGCCTTTGCTAAAGGAGGCGATGTTAAAGGCCCTGATGCCAAGATGGCTGGCACTTCGGGGATTTGCGAAATTTCTTCTCGAATGACATTGATTTTGGGATGATTTTCGATTTTGGCTTCCACACAGGATGAAAATAATGCCCGATCCACAGCTAATGCCCCACCCGCTGGCAATGAACTTGCATCAGCACATGCGATCAAGAGTGATCCTAATTGGCGAAGCTCATTTTTTAACAATCCTGCAGCGCGGTCAGGCAAGTTCGATCCCAGGGAATTCGAACACACCAATTCTGCCAAATTGCCGGTACGATGGGCCCCGGTCGATTTATGTGGGCGCATTTCATACAATTTTACAGTTATCCCCAGTTGGGCCGCTTGCCACGCTGCCTCGCAACCGGCTAACCCGCCGCCGACAATGACCAGGTCCTTGGGTTCCATGTTTGAGCTCATGACAGCATTTTACCACCTTGATAGTTATTTCAAACCCTGCATGCCAATTCTCCTGGTACGTATCTTGCAACCTACCCCGTATCCATGTATAATAACGTCAGGAGAACAATCATGAGACTCAGTCATCATCAAGGTCAGCAACAATCCCAAAGCCCATTAACCTCGGCTCATATTGCCCAAACCATGACCTTGCTTTCGATGACATCCACGGAACTTCTCCAAACCATTGATCTTGAGCTTTCGAAAAATCCAGCCTTAGAATTGATAAATGATCGTCGCTGTCCCATGTGCGGAAGAAAATTGCCGCCCTCAGGGCCTTGCCCTGTGTGCAGTCAGCCAAAGTCTTTGAGTGCTAACGAAACGATCGTCTTTGTATCACCTCGGGATGATTTCTACTCATATTCGGGCCGAGGTGGGTTTGATGGAAATAATGTTCCAGAAAACCCTTATGCCTCCTTAAATATCGATTTACCAACCTATGTGATGCGCCAGGTAGCACCAGAACTAGACCCGGCTCAACAACAAATTGCAGCGATGGTCCTCTCCAATCTTGATGAGGACGGCTTTCTTAATATTGAAATTCGCGACATCTGTCGTTTCCATCATACGACATCCTCAGAAGTTGAAAATGTTTTAGCAAAAATCAAACGATGTGATCCTCTTGGCGTTGGTGCCCGGCGTATTGAAGAAGCACTATTGGCACAAGTGGAAGTCCTTTCGGAATCATCCGATATCCCAAATTTTACCAAAAAAGCCATTTCACATCACCTTGATTTGCTTTCCAAGCATCAATTTGGGGAATTAGCAAGAAAATTAGATGTCTCCTTAGAAGAGGCCAAATCGATTTGCCATTTTATCAGTGAAAACCTCAACCCCTTCCCTGCCCGATCCAATTGGGGCAGTTTTCGCCAACCTAACGACAACACCCCGGAAGTATTTCATCAACCTGATATCCTCATTTATTACTTGAATAACAATCCCAAGAATCCCTTGATCATTGAAATCATCACCCCCTCTCGGGGTACCTTACGGATCAACCCCTTATTTCGCAAAGCTTTAAATCAATCTTCTGAAGAGAAAAAAGAGGAGTGGAAAAAAGATATTGAGAAAGCATCCCTTTTGATTAAGTGCATTCAACAACGCAGCAATACCATGCGTCAATTGATGGAAATTTTGGTCAGCATCCAAAAATCATTTATAATTCAAGGTGATAAGTACTTAGAGCCAATAACACGTGCTCAAATTGCCGAAACTTTGGATGTCCATGAGTCGACGATATCGAGGGCAGTAGCGAATAAGACGGTTCAATTACCAAACAAGAAAATAATCCCCTTATCGACCTTCTTCGATCGCAGTCTGTCAGTCAGGGCGATTATGCGCAATATCATTGAAAATGAGAATCATGCGCTCAATGATACCGAGATCAAGAATCGTTTGGAAAAACAAGGCATTTCGATTGCCAGACGGACTGTCGCTAAATATCGGGCAATGGAGGGCATCTTACCGGCTCACATGAGACGAATAGAGAAATTTGCACCTGCATAAATAAACCGTGACCCAACTGATACCTGAAAATCTTTCCGAATTTGACTTATCTCGTGCTGAGAGTATAAAAAGCATCCTGATATTAATGGATTTAATCCCGGATCCTGCCTTCATCTATCAACGGGAGAAAGATCAAATCATCGCTGGGAATAACGCATTATTTCACAGAACGAATTTCAGCGAGACTGATTTTATCGGTCAATCAATTAAAACCCTGCTGCCGAACATTAAAAATACCGATCCAATAAACGGCCATGGGCTATCCACACTTTTGCGTCAGAAAAACCAATCCCTGATCAAGATAATAACCCGCATTTTCACCATAGCCGACAACCACGAGACCTTGCTTTTCGTCCTGGAACCCCAGGAAATTCTCCCCGACAATAAATTTTTTGAGTTTGGACAAGAAAACCTCATTAAACAACTGCAGACTCTCATTGAGAATAAACGCGGGCAGGATGTCACATTAACCCTGCAGACTGTGCTCGATAAGATGAATAAGGTCCTGGGGACTGATATGTGTTGCTTATATAAAGCTGATGGCAAAGCACCCCACCTGGTCAGATATCTCTCCAGCAACAAATCAATCGCCACCCAATTTCCAAAGATTCTCTCTAATAAAGACTTATTGAACAGCCAATATCCTGCTATATGGACCAATGACAGGCCTACCCTGACGATTTTACAGAAAGCTGCTTACGCCTTAAACTTCAACTACTTGGTTGTTGTGCCTTTAAGTGCAGACTCTCAAAAATTTGGTTTATTCATTGGGGGCAGTAAAAAATCCGAACCCAATCACAATACCTTAGCCCTGGCCAAATTAATTGCCACCTACACAGCCGGTCTGATGGAAGACCAAATCGCATTGCACAATACTCGGAGCGTGTCACAGAAAATAAAACAGGTAGTCAGAATTCAAAATGAAATCATCAACAACCTCGATGAAGGTGCAATTATCCTCTCTCCAGACCTGAAGATTGCGGAAATAAATCCGGCTGCAGAATCAATCCTAGGCTATGCGAATGTTGAGGTTTTGCGGCAAGACATCAATTCGATCCTGATCGGATCCGAATCCCTCGGTTCAGCTTTCTCGGCAGCACAACAAGGCATTCCAACACTAACCAGCGGCGATTTGATGTTAAACCATCGAAATGGAAAAGCTTTTCCCGCCCAGGTGATGATGACCCCGGTTATGAGCAATGGTCAACTCCTTTCTATTATTCTGCTCCTCCGAGACCTGAGTCAACAAGAAATTAGTCAGGCTGTGAACAAACAACTCGAACAACGCGCCCTCCTCGGTGAGGTCACAGCCATTTTCGCCCATGAAGTGCGCAACCCGATCAATGCCATCATGCTCGCATTGCAAGTCATTGAGGACAACTTGGCCGATGATGATGAAAACCATAAATGGATCTTAAATATTCGGGATGAGTGCAATAAATTGTTGTATTTAATGGAGAGTGTTCTTTCCTTTGCGAAACCTCTAGAATACAAAATGTCAGGGGTTGATTTAGATTTCCTCATTCCCCGAATTTTGGAAAGGTGGCGTCCAAGATTATTACGATTGAACATATCCTCCTACTATCGTACTGAAATTCAGAGGCCGATCATCGAGGGCGATCTCAGAGCGATTGAACAAGTGTTTACAAATATCATCAGCAATGCGGTCAACGCAATGAGTGAAGGTGGCGGTTCTCTAGGGATCAAAATTTCAGAATCGGAACGATCTGAAGATCGAGGTTTCCTTCAAATTAATGTCACTGACTCCGGCCATGGTATCCCGGACGAGATCAAATCACATATGTTCAAGCCCTTTGTCACCGGCACAGAGCATGGCACAGGCCTTGGCCTTGCCATCACACAGCGCATCATCAATGCGCACAAAGGTAAAATTGAAGTCGATAGTTTTGCGGGTGGAACAATTTTAAAAATATTCCTTGTCAAAAAGAAAGCAGACTGATACACAATGAGTGCAACCATTTTAATTGTCGACGACGTTCAGACAGCACGTGAAGCCATCGCAGATCGATTACGAAAAGATGGCAGAGAAGTCCTTGAAGCGGGAACGCTCAATGAAGCTCGTAACTACCTCAAAGAAAACAAAGCCGATATATGCATATTAGACATCTTGTTACCGGATGGCAATGGCCTGTCCCTCCTGGATGAAGTTGTCCACATGAGCTGGCAGCCAAAATTCATCGTCATCACAGCCCATGGTCAGATTGATTACGCCGTTGAGGCGATGAAAAAAGGGGCGTTAGACTTCATTACAAAGCCCATTGACATGAATACCCTCAAAAACTCCATTGAACGAGCTGAAGCAAACGTCGCGATGCGCCGTGAGTTAGAGCACTTGCGGAATACACAGCTTTCCAATTCAAAATTCGTGGTTGGAAACCATCCCCGAATGCAACTCCTGGTTGACCTCGCCCACCGAGCTGCAGAGGCCTCCGTCTCGGTCCTCATTACAGGCGAATCGGGTACAGGCAAAGAGGTCATGGCAACATTTATCCATCAAGTAGGCCCGCGCCAGAGCAAACCGTTTATCGCCATCAATTGTGCTGCGATTGCAAACACCTTGCTTGAGTCGGAGCTTTTTGGTCATGAAGCCAATGCATTTACAGGTGCCTCCAACAAACGGAAAAATGGGCTTATGGAAGTTGCCGATGGCGGCATTTTATTCCTCGATGAAATTTCGTCGATGCCCCTTGGTATGCAAGCCAAACTTTTACGAGCCATTGAAGAACATGCCTTTCGGAGGGTTGGTGGGACAACCCTCATCCGTGTTGATGTGCAAATCATCGCAGCTTCAAATCAGAATCTTAAGGAAATGATCAAAAAAGGGGATTTCCGAGAAGATCTCTATTACCGCTTGAAAGTCGTCGACCTGGATATACCCCCCTTACGTAAACGTCGCAACGATATCCCCGAATTAGTGGGGTTACTGTTAAGGCAGAGCAATATGTCCATGGGCACCAATATCCTGGATGTCACGCCCCGTGCTATGGAAGCTTTAATGGCTTATGATTGGCCAGGGAACATTCGTGAACTCAAAAATGCCATCGAGAGGGCAATTATCTTTTGCGATGACCCAGCAATTGATATCCATCATTTGCCTCTTGAAATTACTGAGGCTGTTAAGTAACTCCCTAAACAAATTCTTCTTGGCATATAACTTGCAATAAAACCTCCAGAGACTTATATCAGGAGGTTCTATATGTTTAGTACTGTATTTGAATTCCAATTTTCCCTGGTAACAGTTCTGTTTTTCATGGGATTGTTTGTCATGGTCATCAGCATTTTCATCCTGACCCGTCAAGCTGTTGGCCGTGAAGTACAGACAATTGCCAAACAAACTGCGAAATTGGCTGAGAAAGGTATCGCTGAAAACGTTGCAGGATTGGTTGGGAATGCATCAGCCCTCATCAACGCCTTACACGATCTATCAAAATCGAAAGCCGGCATTGGTGTATTCCTGGTCTTCCTTGGTATCGCGCTTTTAGCGACAGCTTACTTCATATCACGGGAACTCGGTATTACACCCTAATTACCCCACCCATTGAGAATTGGAATGTATCATGTCTATTGAGATTTTACTCGATTTAATTAGGCACAATTTTTCACCTGAAGAGGGAAAAATACTGGTCAGAAGCCTGCAGCAGGATCCCCTGGTGTGGCAATTTTTTCAAGACGAAGAAAAATGTCCACCCTATTTGGAGACTGCGTTGCGGGACCTGGCTGACTTTCAACCAGGCAAAATATCCACATGGTTGATTGAAAAGAATAGCAAAGTTTCTTTGCAAGGCCTTGAGGATGAAACCTTCCCATTGCCTGATGCGATTAAGCAGGAAGCAATTCGAGCCTACGAAACCATCTTGAACGCAGGATTGCCCCCAGCAGATTTTATGACGGCAGGTTTGATCGCTTTATACCTGCGTGAGAAAAGGATCGAAGACGGAAATTGGCGAGGGATTTCATCAGAAATTTTGGAAAACCCACAGCAAAACACAGACCATAAGGATTACCTCATTTGGCGAACGCCTTTTGCTTGTCTGTATCAGATCTGTCCTGATTTTGATGAACTCGTGCTCGATTTCCAAAAAAAGAAGTTCACCACCCCACTTTCCTGCGGTGTGTCGATTTTTGTTCACACATACTTGGCCAATCCGATGGATATGGATGTTTTGCTGAACAACCTGTATGCCTTTGCCAGCAACTTACCCATTGATTGGCAATTAGAAGTATTGAAATGGCTGGAAGCCTCAGGGAAAGGTGAAATCAGAGAAAGGTTAGCCAAAAACCTCATTCAATCCAAGTCAAATGTGGATGCGTTTGCGCAAATATTCTCCGAATTAGAATCCGCTGAAGTCACAGAAAGCGTTGTGGATCCCTTAGAAAAACAAATTCGCTACACCTTGCCAGAGGATATCAACCGTTTGGCGGCCTTTTACTATTATTGTGGCAACCAGGAAAAATCAGCCGAAACATATCAACTATCATCAGCTTTACTTGAGTCTATCCAGGCACAAACTATCTTCCAGTCCCTGAGTAGCAATCCCCAAAAAGCTACCGATATCAGTTGGATGAACATCATCAAGTCTGTGCCCAACTCCAGAAAAGCTCGCCTCTTCTTCATCCAATCGCTGATCAAAGAAAAGAAATTCGCTGAAGCCAGGCAACATCTAGATGAATTACCCTATTCGCCAGAGAAAACATGGCTTCAAAACCAGATCAATCTCTTTAGCTCAGAAGAAACCAACACAGAATCAAAATCATTGGCCTCCCTAAAGCTCAAGATGGGGGAAAATTTCCCGCCCCTGACGAATTATTACATTAGCAATATATCTCTAACATTACCAAAAGAAATCATTCGAACCTGTCAGCAGGCAAAATCAAAAATTGACTGTATTCCTTTGATCGACAAAATTCTGGATGACAACATGCACGACCTTGAATTTATGACTGCGGCTCGAGATCTATACGAAGAAGGTCAACACACAGGCAAAGCTATTGAATTAACCTCCTATCTTGAACGGCTTGAACCAGAAGATAAAGCGCATAAGCGCAAGCTTTCCCAACTATACAGTCAAATGGAACGCTGGCAGGAAGCCTTCAGCACTTTGCAGGGGTTAGTGAAGTCAGACTCCCGACCCAAACTTGAAGACCTTGAGAGATTTGCTGAGTCAGCTATACGAACTGATCGTATCGAAATGGCTGTTTCAGTGTGTCAGAATATCCTCAAGCAAGAAGCAAAAAACACAAAAGCTTTAGTCCTGTTGGGTGAAAGCTACATGGCTAAGGGTGATGCTGTCAAAGCCATTCAACACATGGAACAAGTTGTCGAAATGATCCCCAAAGAAGCGCAGACCTGGCTCACTTTAGCAAAACTTTGGCGGAAATCCGGGCATCCGGATCGCGCTTATGAAATTCTCAAAAAAGGTGTGGTTACCTTACCAAATAACACAGACCTCTTACGGTCCCATGGAAGTGCCTGTATTGAGAGAAAAGCACCATCAGATGCTCTAGCATATCTCAGAAAAGCCAATGAACTTGATCCCCAAAACATTGAAGGAAAATATCATTTGGCCCACGCTGAATATTTACTCGGGCAATACGAACAGGCTTTCGATCATTTAGATTTCATTTCGAAAGATTATGAAAATGATCCCAGAAGTGCAAAGTTATTGGGGCAGGTACTCCTTGCATTAGGAAAAAAGCAAGAGGCTGAGACCATACTGATGACAGTGGTCCGACAAGATCCCAGTGATACCGAAACCGTCTTGGCTGTATCAAGATTGATCATCGATCGATTGGACGCTCAGACAGGTGAAAGCACTGAGGAAGGGAACAAATCGTTAGCAGATCTCCAGGCTATTCTCCAAAAATCACACGAAAGCAATCCAGAAGAATATCCAATCATGCTACATTTAGCAGATATTGACCGTCTCAATGGTTTAACTGAGAAGGCTTTTGCTAGCTATACTAAACTTTCAAAAGAAGGCCCATCAGAAACAACAATCAAGGATTGGCGACTCCATTATGGATTGGGAAAATCAGCGACTGCCCTTGGCAATCTCGAAGTTGGCTTGGCAGCCCTTCAAGATGCTGCTTCAAGACAATCGGAAAATCTCCTGATCCTGCACGCCTTAGCGGAAACCTATCAAAAAGCGGACCTCAATGGGAAAGCACAGGATACTGCAAAAGCTGCCCTGAAATTAGCCCCCCAGCAATTGGATAATATCCTCTGGTATGCAAATTTTAAAACCAGTAACAATGAACCTGAAGAATCAGTTAAAGCCATTCAAGAAGCACTGCAGCTCAATCCTGAGCGGGTTGAACTCAAATTATGGCTTTCAAAAGCACACCTGGCTGCAGGATCACATATGGAAGCGCAAAAGACCATCACGGATCTCATCGTCAATTCCGACCCAAGCCCCGAGGTTCTGCATCAAGCTGCATACACCTGTGTGCAATTGAATAACCTTGATCTTGCAGCAGAAGCTCTAGAGACCGGGAAACACAAACAACAAAATTCAGATCCTCTGTTATTGATGGACCTGGCTGAGATTTATTCACGCCAAAATCAACTCAAGAAAGCCCTTGAGAGTTTACAATGTGAGCAATCCACCCTGGTCGATTACCCGCAAATTGGGATACTCAAATCAGAAGTTTTGATCAATCTGGGGCAATATGAGGCGGCGTATGTCGTCCTCAAGACAATTGAGGAAATCGTCAAAGGTGACTTAGACACCGCATTAAATCAAAAAAATCCAAAAGAACAATCGCCCTTGCTGTATACCTACGATTTTTCCGATCAAGGTTTCTTGGTCCAACTTGGTCAGGTAGCCTTGGCAGTGGGACATTTAGAAGAGAGTCAGGAGAATCTTGCAAAAGCCTTTGAACTTGATCCTGAAAATCTTAAAATTCGCAGTGCCCTCACCCATTCCTACCTGATGACATTAGATCTGGAGCAGGTGTTGAAACTCTCCAAAGAGAAAAATTTGAACCCAGAGAATGCCTTCAAGAAAGGGAACGATTGGCTTGACCTGCTTTGTTCCCAAGTCGAAACCTACTTGATGCAGGATAGAATCGAAGAAGCAACTGACTGCATCAATGAGTGCACCCTGTCTGATAACACCTCACCAAGGCTTCTGGCCATTCAAAGCCGATTAGCAATTCACACTGGCGACATCGATAAAGCAGAAAATTATCTCCATCAAGCGATTGAGAAATATCAGCAAACCCTCGGCGGTTTTGACTCACTCGCACTAGAAACAACCTTCCGAAAACACTTGACCCTTAGTGGCATTGGCGAAGCAGCTCGCACCCTCGATGACTACATAATGGCTGCGAAATATCATCAATTGGCCTGGGAGATCTTACCAGACCAACCACGCCAAAACATGTTATTTGCCAAGACTCTGATTAAAGCTGCAGAGTTACAAAGAGTGGCAGAAGCGCTGTCAATTGAGAATCACGCTCCGGGTAAGGAGTTTATCGCTGAAAACAACCAGGCTTTAGCCACAGCTCTAATTGAAAAGCTGCCAAGCAACCTTGGTGGAAATCATATAATGTGCTTGAAGGCACGTGGCACCGCTGCTTACACAGGAAAATGGCCACTCAGTCTAAACGCAGAAGCATGTCTGACGGGAGCAGATGAAGCTGCAGCAATTCTTCTCAGCACCCAAGACAATCATCTTGCTTTTGATATCCTGGAAGTCTACTCAGACAATTTATTCGTCCTACAAGCTTATGGTGTGCATGCCCTGAGGTTCAATACGAAAAATGCTCAGGAATGGGTTGAAAAAGCCCTCATGATCGACACCGTCAACCCCATCAACCACGCGCTGTTGGCCATGGTCAACCAAAATGAACCTGAACGGGCAATCAAGTCCATTGAAACAGCCCTGGAATTTTGGCCAGATGAGCCAGCATGGCATGCTTTGGCCGCCGACCTGTATGCAAAAATTGGTAACACTTTTGCCGCCTCTCGCCATATCGATCTTGCCTTGGATGCACGTCCTGAAGATCCAGGTTTTTGGCAGAAAAGCGCAGAGATTCAATTGCAACAGAATGAATTGCGTCGAGCTAAGGAAGATCTTAAAAGAAGCGCGACCTACCAATCCGAGAATCCTAATGTTTACCTCAGAATGGCAGACATCAACCGCCGCATGGGCAGTGTTAATGAGGCCATAGAGAACATTCGGAAAGCAAGTCAACTGGATCCAGAAAATGCCGATATCGCCTTGGAAGAACTCCAATATCTATTTGACACCAAGAACTTCGAAGAAGCAGAAGTCAAAGCAGAAGAAATTCTTCAGGATAATAGTAAAAACGAAAAGATCAGGATCTTCTTAGCCCAGGCAAAAGCCAGACAAGGCAAGTTTGAGGCTGCCCTTGAGGTCCTGAAGCCAAATTTAGTCTCCCACCCTAACAACATAAATTTCCAACTTGAAATTCTCAAGATCAGAAAAGATCAAGAAGGCATTCAAACGATACTGCCAGACTTGACCTCCTTAGCCCAAGAGAATCCAGAAAATTCCGCAGTTCTTGCTACACTCACAGATTGGCTCATCAAAACAAACCAATTGGACGAAGCAGAAGAGACGGCTCAGAAATTACTCAAGATTTCACCCAAACAAGCAGATGTTCATTTGATGCTGGGGCGCTTACAACGGAAAATTGGCCAATTAGATCAAGCCATTTCCCATCTCTCCGATGCAATCATCTTTGACCCCAATTCAATCGAAGCCTACATTGAGCTTGGAAAAACCTATCAAGACCGTCGTGACCTGGATCAAGCCATTGAGACTTTCCAAAAGGGTACTCAGGTCAATGCATCCGACCCACGCCCCTATTTCTTCGCTGGTATGGCGCTCAAAGAGTGCAAAGATTACAGGAATGCTGAGATGATGTTGAAGCAAGCTAAGAAGTTTTCCCCTGAAGATGCCAATATCATCCGCCAATTGGGTGTGGTCACAGCACTTAACCTGATCAATAATCTACGGGAAACGAGATAACAACCATGGCAAACTTTTCCGTTGCAAAGGACGACTCACCGATCATCGACCGAAGTGAATTTATCATTACCATGCGAGCTGCCAAAGCTTGTGAGGAATATCAATTCATCAAGCAAGCGACAATGTTGTGGCTCGCAAATTATCCGGGCGATCTCTATATCCAATATCTTCAAGCGTTGGCTTTCGCTGGCTTAGATAATCAAGATCAGGCAATTTCATTGCTTGAAGGGATAATTGAATACGACCCATATTTCATCGATGCATACAAATCATTAAGTGAACTTCCTGAAAGTACCCAGCTACAAAAATATTACCTGGATATCTCAAAATTTCTGCAAGGACAAAAACCCACCAAAAGATTAGAGACAGAATGGTTGAGCACCCTTTATGATGCAAGGCAAGCTTTTTACCAATCGGATCTGGACAAAGCCTTATTCTTTGCCCATCAAGCGCTTGTCCTTGAACCACCCTCAGCAATTCCAAGTATTTTCCATCTGCAGATTGTCCAAAAAATAGAAAACCTGGAAATGCTGAACAACATCAGCGATATTCATCAATCCAGGTGGCCGAAGTGCTTGCAAATCAACATCATTAAAGCCATCGCCGACATTGATCTCGGCCAATCCGCTAGCGGTGTCGAAAGAATGCATTGGGTAGCTGCATATGACAGTGCAGGCCAGGTCATCCAACGGTTGCTTGGAAGGCAGCATCGGTTTTTGGACCTTTGGCCGACCAGTTTCGAGGTCTATTTTGATCTCCCTATTCCAGCCGCTGTCAGTGGGTATTTGGGATGGAATCAATTATTCTCTGGACTGGCAAGTCAACTTCAAACAAAAACAACACAAAAATCGCTGCAATTCGTCTCGAGCAATCCCAACGAAGCGACTCGTAAACTCCGAGTAAATAATCCCAAACAGAAAAATATCAGGACAGTAAAGCCTCAGAAAAAAACCGACAAGGATATTGAAGAAATACAACAGGTCTTTTCCAAGCTTGCTAAACGTGTAAAAGCTCCAGAACTAGATCGGGCTGATAATCGCTTTCCCACCTATGTGATCATGACAGCAAAAAAACAGCTCGAAAAGATTTATGGACCAAAAACTGCTGCTGCAATCGATGAGCTGCTGCACAGGTTCGCCAATCAGATCCAAAATTTAGAGGATTGGAGCAGTATTGTCTTTTATCCGGATGATGTCACCCAATTGTCGGATCTGGGTCTTAAACCTGTGATAGCGAGCGACCCTTGGCAGGTCAAATTAGCACTCAATGATCTTGACGATGCCCTCAAAAATCGTGGCGAAATGATCGGCGCTTTATTAATTGTTGGTGGGCCTGAAATCATTCCATACCATAATCTCCCAAACCCAACCGATGACAACGATAAAGAAGTGCACTCAGACAATCCATACAGCACAATTGATGAAAACTTTTACCTCCCACAATGGCCTGTTGGGCGGTTACCTGGTGAAACTGGACCCGATTCAGGCTTATTATTGAGTCAAATCCGACAATTGATTTACCGCTATGAAAAAGATGGCATTAAAACAAGAAAACCCGTCTTGAATCTGCAATCAATCCTGGAAATAATCGTTAATTTTCTCTTCAATTTGGGGGGGAGCACAAACAACCATAGCGGCTTGGGATATTCAGCTGAAATTTGGCGAAAATCCTCTGCTAGGGTGTATAAAAATGTTGGTAATTCGAGGGAACTACAACTCTCTCCACCCACCAATTCAACGTCGTTGATCATAAATAAAAAGCCAGGACATAATCTCGGGTACTTCAACCTTCATGGCATTAAGGACGGCCCCAACTGGTATGGTCAGAAGGATTTCAGTTCCACTTCCTCAAGCCCCGATTATCCGATTGCCCTGACGCCCGCCATGTTCTCCGAACAGACACCCGCACCAGAATTGACCTTCACTGAAGCGTGTTATGGCGCTAACATCATTGATAAAAAACTCGAAGACGCTTTAGCGCTAAGGTTCTTAGACTCAGGTGCAAAAACATTTGT
>Ga0209121_10002931_pt1 | contig 16933 bp, 17 predicted proteins | sample Cruoilmetagenom3_FD_187292 | JGI IMG/M metagenome (GOLD analysis project Ga0209121, IMG submission 187292) | Oil polluted marine microbial communities from Coal Oil Point, Santa Barbara, California, USA - Sample 3 (SPAdes) (version 2) | ecosystem: Environmental > Aquatic > Marine > Oil seeps ... | reverse complement strand
AAAGTATTGATTACTATATTATCGGTTTATTTTATAAAAATACAAAGGAGAAAGAAAATGGAAAAATTTAAAGTAATTGAAATAAAACAAAGTATTTATGAAAGCAATGACGTTGAAGCTGATAAATTAAGAGAAGAAATGAAAATTAGAAAAACCTTCTTATTAAATTTAATGAGTTCACCAGGATCTGGTAAAACTACTACTCTAGTTAAAACAATCGGTAATTTAAAAGATGATTTAAGAATTGGTGTTATGGAAGCTGATATTGACAGTGATGTTGATGCAAAAACAATTTCCGATACCGGTGTAAAAGTAATTCAATTGCATACTGGTGGTATGTGCCATCTTGATGCGAAAATGACAAAGGATGGAGTTGATAATTTAGGTGATGATGATTTAGATTTAGCAATTCTTGAAAATGTTGGAAATTTAGTATGCCCTGCAGAATTTGATACAGGAGCAACTAAAAATGCAATGATTTTATCAGTCCCAGAGGGTGATGATAAACCATTAAAATATCCATTAATGTTCTCTATTGTTGATGCTTTAATAATTAACAAAATTGATACATTATCAATATTTGATTTTGATATGGACGCTGTTTATAAAAGAGTTAAGAATTTAAATCCAAATATCAAAATCTTTCCAATCTCAGCAAAAACTGGTGAGGGAGTTGAAGAATGGACTAACTGGCTTAAGGGCGAAGTAGAAAAAGCAAAACTATAAGGGAATTTCATTAGGAGGAAATTACAATGGCAATTAGACAAAAAATATTAGAATTAGCACAACACGTTGCTGGAAGAAAAGTACAGTATACAGAAGACCAACCAGAGTATTATGTATTTGCAGATTTGATTACAGATATTGAAGCTGAAGTAATGATAGCTATGAAACGTCGTACAGAAGAAAAAGTAGAAGATATTGCAAAAGCAGTTAATTTAAGCTACGGTGAAACTTTTAAAATTCTTATGCGTTTAACAGACTATGGTGTTTTAGAAATGAAAACACAACCAGATGGATCTGACAGATTTGAATTGCCAATTTTTGTTCCAGGAATTTTTGAATTAATGATGTTAAATAGAGAAAATGCTAAAAAACATCCTGAAATTGCTAGAGCATTTGAAGAATATACTCGTACTACAGTACAACAAGTAACTGAATTTATGCCTATGGGGAATGGAGCATTAAGAGTTATTCCTGTTGAGTCTGCGATTCAAAATGAAACACGTAGAGCACCATATGAAGAAATCTCATATTGGTTAGAAAAATATCAAAACCATATTGCTGTAGCTCCTTGTCAATGTCGATTAGTTCGTCAACAAATGGGTGAAGGTACAGGTAATATGCCTGAAGAATTATGTTTGATTTTAGGAGCTACTGCAGAATCTTGTATTACAACTGGTAAAGCACGTAGAGTTACTAAAGCTGAAGCTGAGAAAATATTAAAAGATGGTGAGAAAAAAGGTTATATGCACCAAGTTTCAAATATGGATGGAACTCATAAAATTTGGGCAATTTGTAATTGTGAAAGAGATGTTTGTTTAGCATTACGTACTTCTCAATATTTCAACACACCAAACATGTCTCGCTCAAACTACATTGCGGAAGTTAATCCTGATAATTGTGTTGCTTGTGGTCAATGTGTTGAAACATGTCCAGCTAATGCTGTTAAATTAGGGCAAAACTTATGTACTAATAAACCAGTAGTTTATCCAATAATGCCATTGCCTGATGATCATACTTGGGGTGAACATCGTTATAATCCTGACTTTAGAGAAAATTTTGAAAATGTATATGAAACAGGAACTGCACCATGTAAAGTGGCTTGTCCTGCTCATATAGCTGTTCAAGGATATATAAAATTAGCATCTCAAGGAAAGTTTAAAGATGCATTAGAGTTAATCAAAAAAGAAAATCCATTACCTGCAGTTTGTGGTCGTATTTGTCCTCATAACTGTGAAAGTGAATGTACACGTGGAGATTTTGATGAAGCAGTATCAATTGATGAAATTAAAAAATATATAGCTGAACAAGAATTAAAAGAAGAAAATAGATATGTACCAGAAAAACTATTTGATTATAGCGATAAGAAAATGGCTATAATTGGTTCTGGTCCTGCTGGATTATCTTGTGCTTTCTATTTAGCTCAAAAAGGTTATACAATAACTGTATTTGAAAAAGAAGAAAAACTTGGTGGTATGTTAACATTAGGAATTCCTTCATATAGATTAGAAAAAGATGTTGTTGAAGCTGAAATTGAGGTTATTCGTCAATTAGGTGTAGAATTCAAAACTGGAGTTGAAGTAGGAAAAGATGTTACATTAGATGAATTAAGAGAACAAGGATTTAAAGCATTCTATGTTGCAATCGGTGCACAAGGTGGAAGAAAACTTGGAATTGATGGTGAAGATAATGTTGATGTTATTTCTGGAGTTGATTATTTAAAAGATGTAAATCTTGGAAAAGATATTAAAACTGAAGGTAACGTAGTTGTTATCGGTGGTGGTAATGTTGCAATTGATGTTGCTAGAACTTCAACAAGAACTAATGCTACAACTGTAAACTTATTTTGTTTAGAGTCAGCTGCAGAGATGCCAGCTCAAGATGAAGAAGTTGCTGAAGCAAAAGAAGAAAATGTAAGAATCAATAATGGTTGGGGTCCAAAACGTATCGTTGTTGAAAATGGAAAAGTTACTGGTGTTGAATTTAAAAAATGCTTAAGTGTTAAAGATTCTGATGGTAGATTCAATCCTCAATATGATGAAGAAGATGTTATAATCGTTCCAGCTGATAAAGTATTACTATCAATCGGTCAATCAATTGAATGGGGTAATATGTTAGACGGAAGTAAAGTTGAGTTAAATAGAAATAATACTGTTGTAGCTGATGAATTAACATATGCTACAGGTGAATCTGATATTTTTGTTGGTGGAGATGTTTATACTGGTCCAAAATTTGCAATTGATGCAATCGCTGCTGGTAAAGAAGGAGCTGACTCATTACATCGTTGTGTTCAACCTGGACAAACTTTACATTTAGGTCGTAATAGAAGAATATTTAAAGCTTTAGATAAAGAAAATATTAATTTTAATGGTTATGATACAATTAAACGTGAAAAAGTTAATCACGATTCTAAAAAAGCTAATACTTTCTCTGATCCTCGTGTAACATTTAGTTTAGAACAATTAAAAAAAGAAACTGAACGTTGCCTTGGATGTGGTGCTGCAGTTGTAGATCCTAACCAATGTATTGGTTGTGGAGAATGTACAGTTAGATGTAAATTTGATGCTATAACTTTACACAAAGAATTTGATGCAGTAAGTTTTGGTTATGAAAATATCAAACCTCATGCATTAAAAAGAGCTGTAGAAGTAAAATTTAAAACAGCAATGAATCCTAATAGAGACGAATAATAATTATGCATGAAATAACAGTATTGGTAGGATTAGTAGAGATGGTAGAAACAGAAATGAAAAAAAATAATATTTTAGAAGTTGATACCATAGTTGTCCAAATTGGACAACTATCTACTATTGTTCCAAGATATATGAAAGAGTATTATCCTAATGCTACAGCTAACAGTTTATTAAAAGGATCTAATATAAAAATTGAAATGATTCCTGGTAATGGTTTATGCCATCATTGTAATAAAGTGTTTAATGTTGTTAAGAATAAAGGTAAATGTCCTATTTGTGAACAAGAAGACTGGGAAATTCTAAGTGGTCAAGAGTTCATATTGAAAGAAATTATTATTAAAAATCCAAATTAATTAAATAGTGACTATTGTTAAATACTAATAATAGTCATTTTTTATTTGAAACAAAGTATTAATCTTAAGACTTTGTTTTGAATTAATAAATAAACTATACTAATATTTTGTTGTATAATATGAATAAGAAAATATGTGGAGATAATTATGAAAAAAATAATATTATTAATAATATTTACTTTATCTATGAGTGCTTGTTCAGATAATCAATCTGAAATTATATCTGAAGTTGAAGAAATTGAAATTCCAATAGAAACTATTGAAGTAATAAAAGAAGTACCTATAGAAGAAATGGAAATATTAGATTTGCTAAAAATTAAGTTAAGTGAAAAGGGTTATATAGATTCAACAATAATTGAATTGGTCAAAGAACTAAAATTATTTGAATTAACCCCACTTTTAGTATTTGATTATGTAGAAGATATTAATTTGTATATTGAAGATTGTATTAGTCATCGTGATACCAATAGTCAAGATTATTTTGTTTTGAGCAATAACTATACGAGCTTCTATCAAAATACAATGGAAACTAAAGATATTGGAACTTTAAAAGTTTTGGTAAATAAAAATTATTATTTACCATCTGATTATATCCCTGATGTAGTACCTTTATCGGCTGAGTATGCTAGAGATAATATGTCTATGGTTGAAGAAGCTGCTGATATGTTTATGAAAATGAGTGATGCGGCCGCTGCTGAGGGTTTAAAAATCTATGGAACAAGTGGCTATCGTTCATATGATAGACAAGAATATTTGTACAATAATTATAAAAGCCAATGGGGAGAATTTGAAGCGGATAATGTTTCTGCAAGACCTGGTCATTCTGAGCATCAAACTGGATTAGTTATGGATTTGACCGTTGATGGTGGTTTAAGCAGTTTTACAGGAACCGATGAAGATTTATGGATGATGAATCACTCTTTTGAGTATGGCTTTATTTTAAGATATCCGGAAAATAAAAGTATTATTACAGGATATAATTATGAAAGTTGGCATTATCGTTATATCGGAATTGATTTGGCTAAAAAAGTTTACGACTCAAATATGACATACGATGAGTACTACAATTTGTACTTAAAATCTTAATATTTTATTGATATTTATTAAATATCATATAAATAAATGATGTAAAGCCTTACATTTCTTTACAAGTTATACTAAATTTCATAAAATAAATATTGTATATACTATAAGGAGGACGTATTTCATGGAAAAGTTAACAGTTAATGAATACAAAAATATTATTAAAGGTTTAAAACAACAAGCTCATACTAACAATCAATTATATATTGAATTAAATGCAAATGACTTAATGTTAGAAAATGAACCAAAAGGTAAGAATGTCAAAGTAGTATCTGCTGCATTAAATGAAGAATTACTTGAAGGGGATAAAATTTTATTTAGTCGTGTAGGTAGAAGAGACTTTGCTGTCAGATTCTATTGCGATAATTTATCTTCAGAACGTAGAACTTATTACGAAGCATTATAAATAAAACCAGTTATTAAACTGGTTTTTTAATTACAAATAAAAAAAGTGATAAAATATCACTAATTTAATTTAAGAATAATTTTAAATTTTGAACCTAAATAATCTATTGCTGGTCCTAAGAAGAAAGCTATTATAATAGTTGATACACCAAATTGTGCTCCCAACAAAATACCTATTGCAACTGCAAGTAATTCATAAACAACTCTAATAGTACCATATTTTCCTTTAATGAATTTTTGAACCATATAACCTATAGCATCCCATGGGGCTATTCCCATATTTGGAGACATATATAATGAAACAGATATAAGAGTAACAAGAATTCCTATAATAGCTATTATTATTCTAGCTGAAAATGTTGTTGCGTCTAAATTCATAAATATAGGTAAGAAAATATTTATTGATATCCCAACACCAAACGCACTTATAATTGTTCCTATATGTATTCCATCGCGATAGAATAGTAACATAAAACCAAAGATGACGATATTAGTTATTATCATCATAGTGCCAATTGGAATTAATAATAAATTAGATAAACCTAAATTTAGAGTTGAACATGGGTCAATTCCAAAGTTTGCTACAATACATAGTGCAGCTCCAATACCTATGCCAAATACGCCTAGGGTAATAATTATTATTTTTTTGATCATAAAGTAACCTCGCCGGATAATTATAAACTAATTATATAAATTATACAAATAATTTATGTTATAATTTTATTATGAAAAAAAGAATATATTTAGTGATGCTCATTTTTTATTTAGTATTACTTTTAAAATTAACAATATTTAGAGATTTAGGATATCAAATATATAGTCAACCAACAGCTAATTTAAAGTTGTTTGAAAATTTAAAATATGTAAAATCAAATAGTAAAAGTGTTTTTTTATATTTGCTTGTTGGAAATATAGTAAGTTTTATACCTTTAGGTTTTTTTGTTAAAGAGTTTATCAAAAAAAATATCATAAATAGCTTAATGATTAGTTTATTTGTTTCATTTATGATTGAAACTATTCAGTATTTTTTTATGGTAGGTGTTTTTGAATTTGATGATATGATTTTAAATAGTTTAGGAGCTTTTTTAGGAATATTACTATGGATTTTTGTGGATTTTTTATTTAGAAGGAGGATTAAAAATGCATAAGAAATATCGTGTAAATGAAAAGAACAACTTTAGGATAGATGATTTTCCTAAAGATGAAAAAGACAGAAAAATGACAAAAGAAGAATCGCTTTTTTTACTTGAAAAAAATATTCAAGAAATTGATGAGTTACAACAAAAGTTATATGCTGAAAAAAAAGAAGGGGTTATTTTCTTATTTCAAGCTATGGACGCTGCTGGCAAGGATGGAACGATAAGGCATGTCTTAACGTCTTTATCACCACAAGGTGTTAGAGAATGTCCTTTTAAAGCACCTAGTAAGGAAGAACTATCACATGATTTCTTATGGAGGATTCATAATAAAGTTCCTTCTAGAGGGAATATTGCCATCTTTAACAGATCTCAATATGAAGATGTTTTAATTGTTAAAGTTAAGGAATTATACAAATATTCAAATTTTCCATCAAGAATAGATTTGGATGATGTAATAGATAATCGTTATGAAGATATAAATTATTTTGAAAATTATCTTTATCGTAATGGGATTAGAACTGTTAAAATATTTTTAAATGTTTCTAAAGAGGAACAAGCAAAAAGATTTTTAGAGAGAATTGAAGAACCTGAAAAAAATTGGAAATTTGATGAAGGAGATCTTGAAGAGAGAAAACTATGGGATTCTTATCAAGAAGCTTTTGAAGATGCGATTAGAAAAACTTCAAATAAAAATTGTCCTTGGTATGTTGTTCCGGCTGATGATAAATGGTATATGCGTTTAGTGGTTAGTGAGATAGTGTTAGAAGTATTAAAAGATATTAATCCAAAATATCCAACCTTGTCAAAGGCAAGAGTTGAGGAGTTTGATAAATATCGTAAATTACTTGAAGAAGAAATAGATTAATTAAAAAAGTTGGCTAATGTGCCAACTTTTCTTTTAAATAATCATCGATTGCTATAGCAGCTTTTTTTGCTTGATTTACAGCAGATACAACTGTATTAGCTCCGCTTACAATATCACCACCTGCGAATATGTTAGGATTTGTAGTTTGAAAATTTTCGTTAGTAACTACAGTATTCCATGGAGTTAGTTCAACGTTAACACAATCTTGAATATAAGATACATCACAACCTTGACTAACTGCTGTAATAATTGAATCACATTCAACAAACTCTGTTGTATCTTCAATTATTTTAGTTCTGATTTTACCATCTACTAGAATATTTTCTGCATCATTAAAGAAAATTCCTTTTGTTGTTATTAACGATGGTGCTTTGAAAGTAACAAATTTAATTCCTGCGTCTATAATGTTTTGAATTTCTTTTTTACTAGCAGGCATATTTTCAAAAGTTTTACGGTAATAGATATAAGTATCATGACCTGATTTTTTAGCTACATATGCTGCATCCATAGCAACATTTCCTGCTCCGATTACAATTACTTTTTTACCTAAATCAAATGCTTCAGGATTTCTTAAATAATCAATTGCAGTGTGAACATGTGCTAAAGTTTCACCTTTTACTCTTAACGGTTTAGGAAACCAAGCTCCAGTTGCTAAAAAGACCGCTTCATATCCATCACTTAATAAATCAGTTATTTGGAAATTTAATCCTATTTGACAATTTGGTTTAAATTTAATATGTAACTGTTTTATTATATCTTCATATCTATCAATGATATTTTTAGGTAATCTATCTTCAGGTATACCATATCTTAATACTCCACCAATTCGTGGAAACTTATCAAATATTGTTACAGCATATCCTATTTGAGACAATTTTATTGCTGCAGTTAAACCTGCAGGACCAGCTCCTATTATAGCAACTTTAGTTGTGTTTGATTGTACTTGTAAAAAACGAAGATCATCTAAATATTCTTTAGATAATTCTGCTTCTATTTCATAAAATTTGACTGGATCATCTTTAAAGTTTAAGATACAATTTCCAAAACACTGAGCATCATGATCGCAAACTAATGCACAAACATATGAAAAGGGATTATTTTCAAATAATAATTTTTTTGCTTCATCTCTTTTATTATCTTCTAATAAACTCATTATTTGTGCTACATCTGTACTGACAGGGCAAGCGTTAGTACACTTTGCGTTACGGCATTTTAGACATTTATTTACTTCTTTTAACATGAATTCATTCATAATATATCTCCTGTTTGTTACTTATTATAACTAAATACTATCACTATTACAAATGAATTTGCAATAAATCGTTTTTTTAGTTAATATTAGTTAATAGAGTGATTTTGGGGGAATAATATGTACTTTTTTGATTATTTTGAAAGTAAAATTCATGAAGCTGATATTAATACAATAATTTTTTTGCTAATTAAATTAATATTTGATGTTTTAGTAACCTATGCCCTTTATTCAACAATGAGTGGATTAATTATTGGGTCTATAATTTTTGTTGTATCGATTCTATTTGCTTTTTCAGATTCAGGGGAAGCAGTATATAGAAAAAAAATTGGTAAAAATAAGTTTGTAAATAATAAAAGATTAAACAATTTATTAAATAAAGCTATATATATAAATGATGTAAATATTAATTATGAAAAAATTGATTTTTATTTAGTTAACTCGGATAAAAATTTTATGTATGCAACTTCAAGACATAGTATATGTTTTACTAACAAGTTTTTAGAAAATAGTGATAATGAAATATTAACTCAAATGTTAAGAGAATTAAAACATATAAAAGATTTTAATACAGATGATGTGTTGTATGTTGGTGTTGGTGATTTATATATAGATATTATTTCATTAGTTATCAGAGTTTTGTTTGCTATTTTGTCTTTGTTTATGAAAATCATTGATATAATAATAAATTTAATTTACAAGGATAAAAAATCAAATTTAAGTAAAATTACTAAAATTAGTGGAGAAAAGTTTTCATTCTTAATTAAGAATACTTGGTCTAGTTTAGGGATCCTTTTACTTATTAAAAATAATAGAAGAAAAGAATTTGAAAGTGATAAAATGGTATGTGAATTAGGTTATCGAAATGAATTGATATCTTTAATTGATAAAGGATGTTACAAGAATAATCTAAAAATACTAGAATCAAATATGAAAAATCAAAATCTAAGAATTAAGAAAATAGATAATTATTAAAATATCTATTTTTTTATTTTGACTAATACAGTTGACACAGATATTTACTAATGCTAAACTTAATACAGATGGTACAGAAAGGGGCTGGTTAAAATGATGTTGAACCTAGTTGGAAAAGAACCTATTTTCCAACAAATACATGACCAAATTGTTAAATTGGTGGAACTAAATGTATTGAGTGTAGATGAAAAATTACCTTCTTGTAGAAAATTAGCATTAGATTTAGGTATTAATCCTAATACTGTTCAAAAAGCTTATTCTTTATTAGAAGAGAATGGATATATTTATACAATAAGTAAAAAGGGTGCATTTATTACTGATAAAAAATTGGATGGAAAAGATATAATTCTTGAATCATTAAGTAAAGAATTAGATTTATGTTTACTAAAAAATATTTCAAAAGAAGAAATTATTTCTTTAGTAGAAAAAAAGTATAAGGAGGTTGAACTTGATGTTAAAACTAAATAATATCTCAAAAAAACTTGGGGATACTCAAGTATTAAAAAATTGTAATTTAGAAGTAGATGAAGGCACTATACTAGGACTTGTTGGTATTAATGGAGCTGGTAAATCTACTATGTTAAGATGTATAGCTGGTATTTATCAGTGTGATGATGGTGAAGTTTTGATAGATGAGGAAGATATCTATGAAAATAACAAGCTAAAGAAAGAAATATTTTTAATAGATGATAATCCATATTATGAAAGAAATTCAACAATCAATGACTTGAAAGAATTTTATAAAACTTTCTATGATTTTGATGAGGATACTTTTGTTAAATATCTGAGGATGTTTAAATTGAACGCTACAAAAAACATAAATAATTTTTCTAAAGGTATGCGTAGACAAGTGTTTATTTTGATGGCATTAGCAATTAAACCAAAGTTATTGATGTTAGATGAAGCTTTTGATGGTTTAGATCCACTTGTAAGATTAACTTTAAAAAGAGCTTTAATTGAACAAATAGAAGAAAACAATATTACGGTAATTATATCAAGTCATAATCTTAGAGAACTTGAAGATATCTGCGATAACTTTGCACTTTTAGAAAACAGTCAAATAGATACTAATGGTAATATCGGGGAAAAGAAAGATAATATTCATAAAATTCAATTAGCTTTTTCAAAAAATATTGATATTAAAGCTTTTGAAGAATTAAACATTATTACTTCAAGTAGTGAGGGTAGAGTAGTTAATATTGTAGTTGAAGGAGATATTGAAAGTACAACAAATTATTTAAATAAATTTGAACCAGTAATTATGGATGTTTTAGATGTAAGTTTTGAGGAACTATTTATTTATGAGCTAATCAAAAAAGGATATTCTACCTATGAATAAAACATACTTTAAATATCTATTTAATAAAGATAAACATGTAAATATTGTTATATCAGTTATTTTATTTATCTTAATGCCTTTAATGATGATAATTATTGATAATAACCCAAAAAATTTAAATATAAGTGCATATTATACATTTTTTGTGATTGTTTTACTAATACTTACTTATATATTACCGGTATTTAGTTTTAGTTACTTACACTCAAAAAGAGCAGTAGATACATATATGCAGCTTCCTTTAAAAAAACAAGAAGTTTTTAGAACTAAATTCTTATATACTGTATTTCAAGCATTCATTCCCTGGTTTTTGAATTTCTTATTAGCAAATTTGGTTTTTATCGCTAAATATCAAAATAGTAATGTTAGTTTAAAATATATTGTTTTTATTTTTATTATTGCTGGAATTCTTACTTTTTCACTAATATCTTTTAATACTTATATTTATCAAAAATGTAATAATTTGATTGATGGAATTATCTTAATAATTATGTATCACATCTTATTAGCGTCTTTTGTTGGTGGAATTTATTCTTTTTTAAGTAGTAATGCTTTTGTTTATTTAGTTAGCGGAGATTTATTAACTTTTTTGATATTGGATTATGATTTTGTAAAATCATTAATTATTACAGATACATTTAACTGTGATTTTGTAATCTCAGTCATAAGTTCTAAAGAGTTTATTTTCTGTTTATTTATTGGAGTAATGACCTTTGCTCTATCATTACATGATATTCAAAATCGTAAAAGTGAAAGAGCAGAAAGTAACACAAATACTTATTTAGGTTACCCATTAATAATAACAAGTTTTGTTTTAATTATTCTTTTACAATTTAATATTACAGGTTTTGAAGAATATTCAATCTTAGTGATTTTAACATTTGTTTTATATATGATTGGTATATTTATTTACAAGAGAAGAATCAAAATCAAAATAAAATATATAGTAGTCTATGTTTTACTAATAATTATTGCAAATCTATTTAATTTAGCTTTTTTTAAGACAAATGGGTTTAATCTCGATAAAGAATTACCAACAAATTATAAATATAGCGATATATATATAGAAAACGGGACTAGTAACTATTACGAATATTCTTCAATTCAAGACAATAGTGAGTTATTTTTATTAATCAATGAAATTTATGAAGAAAACCGACTTGAATATTATGATTCTTATTTTAATGGAAATATTGATGATTTCAGATATTACTATGAAGGGAATTGGATACAAATCATTTACAGAAATGGACCTTCAAATAATTATAAAATGGATCGTAAGTATGTAGATTTTCGACTTGAGTATAATCAAACAACACAACTATTGGAATTGCTTGGAGGTGAATGATGAATTTTAATTATTTAAAATATTTATTTAAAAACGAAAAACAAACTAATATTGTATTAGTTATAATTTTAATGATAATATTTCCATTAGCTAATATGACTTTAAAAACCTCTTATAATCAAACTGATTATTTTAATCCTAATAGCTTTTATGAATACAATTTATTAAGTAGCTCATATTTTATTGTATTTATTTATTTTCTAGCATTTGTGATGGTTATAGTAAATTTTAGATATTTACATTCAAAAAGATCTGTAGATACATATATGCAACTACCTTTAAAAAAGCTTGGATTATATAAAACTAAGTTAGTTTACACTATTATTCAAGTGGTTGGCTTTGGGGTATTATGTTATTTATTAGGTGTTATAGTATTAATTATCAGAGGATTTAGTATAGATTTTAGATATATTGTTTATGTTTCGCTATTCATTTCTATTAGTTTAAGTTTAATAATATTCTTTAATGCATATCTTTATCAAAAATGTAATAGTATGATAGATGGAATTATTGTAATGGTTATGTATCATTTATTACTGTTATTTATTGATTTTATGTTGATGTATATTGTCTTAAGTTATAATAATTCAATCGCTAATAATTATAGTTTATTTTCTATTGATATGACGTTATTTAGATTATTATTTGCACCGTTTTCAAAGGACGGAACATATTATTTTAATGGTTATACTGGAAATCAAATTAATGCTGTGATAGTTTTCTTGATAGTTGGAATCGGAAGTTTGTTATTAAGTTTTAAGGAAATTAAGAATAGAAGTTCTGAAAGAGCTGAGCAAATAACTAAAGATCATTTTTGTTATCCAGTTATTATCATTGGTTTTGTGTGGGTACTATTTTTGATGTTAGTATCTTTAGATGAAGGAATGGAAACAATATATATAGGTATATTTGTAATTTTCATCCCTTATATTATTGGAATGTTTATCTATAATCGTAAGGTTATATTAAAGGCTAAATATATAATTACTTATGTTGTTACTATTCTTTTATCAATTGCTTTTGTTTTTACAATTAATATAACTGATTCATTTGGATTGGCAAATATGTTTCCTAACAATTATAAATATGCTAATGCCAAAACTACATTTTATACTAATGAAACTAATTTTTTAAATGAAGAGAAAATATCCTCATATGAGGATATAGATAAGTTTGAAAAACTATTAGTGATTTCTGATAATTCAAATATTAACTATGAGGATAGCTATTTAACTATAAAAATCAAATACTATGATGATAATGAAAATGTATTTGATTATAGAAGAGAAACTATCCAAATGAGTAATAAACAGTATATTGAATTTGTTAATTCGTTAAGTAATTGATGAAAAAAATAATTATTATAATTGTCCTATTAATATTTGTGATTCTTGGTTTGGATGATAGTTTACAAATAGTTAATTATAAGATTGATCATGATAATATTCAATCTAATGTTAGGATTGCTTTACTTACTGATTTTCATTCTAATTCTAATAAAAATGAAATAATAGAAATGCTTAAGGATCAGGATATTGATTTAATTCTTCTTGGTGGAGATATAATTGATGATGAATTAGAATTCAAACAAGGATATGATTTCATATCAGATTTAGTTTCGTTATATCACTGTTATTACGTATCTGGAAACCATGAATATTGGAGTGGTCAGTATGATCAAATTAGAGAGAAATTATTAATTATGGGTGTTAATGTTTTAGAAGGTGAATGCAAAGAAGTTTTAGTCAATGGACAAACTTTAAATATTTGTGGAATTGATGATTTTGAAAATGAAGATGCATTTGAACAATTGGATCAATGTAAAAGCAGCTTAGGAGAAAATTATAATATTCTTTTAGCTCATAGACCCGAGAAAATTAGATTATATTCTGGTTTTGATTTAGTCCTATCAGGTCATGCCCATGGTGGACAATGGAGAATTCCTTATTTAGTAAACGGTTTGTATTCTCCTAATCAGGGTGTACTTCCAAATTATGCCGGTGGATTATATGAATTAAATAGTCAAAATTTTATTGTTAGTAGAGGTTTATCAAATGAATCAACTAAAATATTCAGATTTTATAACCATAGAGAGATTGTTGTAATAGACTTAATTTAAAATTTAATCTTGTGATATAATATGTATATCTAAGGAGGAATAATATGATTATTACAACTTTGGTTGAAAATAGTATTGGTGAAAATAATGAATTATCAAATGAACATGGATTAAGTTTTTATATTGAATATAATAATAAAAACATCCTTTTTGACACTGGTCAATCAAGTATTGTTTTAACTAATGCAAAAAAAATGAATAAAAGTTTATCTGATTTAGATTACTTATTTATGTCTCATGGGCATTATGACCACGCGGGTGGATTTGTATATATTGCGCCTAAATTATCTGATGAAACTCAAGTATTTGTAGGTGAGGGTTTCTTTAATCCGAAATATAAATTAATTGAAAATGGTTATAAAGCTAATGGTATAAATTTTAACAAAAACAATGTAGTTAATTTAAATGAAATTTCTGTTACTACAGAATTAGATGATGTTGTTATATTTAAGGATTTTGATAAATTTAATGATTTTGAATATATACCTTCAAAATTTAAATTAAACATTGATAATGAATATATATTAGATGAATTTAAAGATGAAATAGCTTTGGGATTGAAATATAAAGATGGAATAGTTTTAATAGTTGGATGTTCTCATATTGGAATAGTTAACATTATGACATCAGTTATTGAACAAGGTTATAATATTAAAGCTGTTATTGGTGGATCTCATTTAGTTAATTCAAATGAGGAAAGAGTAAGAAAAACCATAGATTATATTAACTCATTAAAGATGGATTTAGTTAGCTTTTGTCATTGTAGTGGTTTAGATAATATTAAAAGAATGGAAAAAGAAGCTAATAATTTTGTTGTTAACTATACTGGTAAAATAATTGAATTATAGTATTAGATATAAAAATAGACTGGAATAACTATTTAAAGTTATTTACCAGTCTATTTTTTTCTATTTACTGTTTTTAACAGCTAATTCTATAACTTTATAAGCTCCATTATACATTCCGATACTATTATTACGTTTAATATTATTACATAACATAGTTAAATGTTCAGGTTCTCTATTAAATAAGTTAATCATTGATAATGTTTCTTCAATGGTCTCGCATTCATAAGTTCCATCACCAATTGAAGCTGAGTGAATTGCTCCCCATTTTTCATGACCTCCTATGCGATGAATGAATAATTTAGGAATTGGATAGAATGCTAATTCTGATGGTTTAGTCATTAATATATCTGATGCTCGCATTAGTAAGTTGGTTGTATAAACTGCTGAGAAAATATCTTCATCATAGAATATATGAGTTCCATCTACATCGTTACTATAAGCTTCTTTTGCAAATTTTTTAGATTCTTCATAATTTGAAATATGCATTGTAGCTTCTTTAAGTTGTGGAATATCTTCAATAAGTTTATCCATAACTTTTTTATGATCTCCAACATTAATAAAGATAACTGCTCTATTTTCAGCCTGTTTCTTTAGTAAATCTACAATTATTTCTCTAAATAATTCTTCTTGAGATCCTGCACCACCTACAGTAATTAGGTATCTTAAAGGTTTATTATTATTTACTCTTTCAATTCTCTTGTCGCAATCCTGATCTAAGTTTACAACTAATTCATGGTCTATGTAATGACCTACCTCATAAATTGAATCTTTGTACATTGGTTTTAATATATTTTTTTTATCCATACCTCTTAAAGTTTTATAACCAAAATATGCATTTGGGGTTTGAACTGTATGAATTGCACCTTCAGATAAATGAAGAGCCATTTGCCAGTTATCAGGAATAGCATTTACAACGTTTGTAAATCCCGAATGTATTGCGGCTTGAGAAGGCCATACATGAGTAGCTACAAAAGGGGTACTAGGATCAATATTTTTAAATACTGATGTTGCAAGTTCAGTAACTTTTTGATCATTTACGTTTTGTTTTAGTTGTCTAAAACCATCGTAGTTTAAGGGTTCCCAATATAATTTGTTAAAAGCCTTAGATTTTGAAGACATTCTTGAACCAAATGAATATAAGTCATTTTGATGATTGATAATTTTTGCCCCAGTAGTTTCAGAAAAAGAGTTTAAGTCCATCCATATTGGAGTATATCCTAACGCTGTTGCACAACTAGCCATTGCCATTGAGATACGATAATGACCAAAACCCATTCTGATATTACCTATAATAACTGGCTTATCAACATTTATATCTGTTTTTTCATCAGTTATAATCATGTTTAGTGTGCCTAAATCATCTAGAACATTATTGTGTTCTAATTTTAAGTTATAATTTTTTTCACTATCGTTACCGAATTTCTTAATGAAATTCTTTTTTGCTTTCAATGCAGCATTGTAATCACTGCTGGAAATTTCATTTTTAAATATTGTTTTACTGTAATCCATATTTCCTCCTAATTTATTGACATAAATTCTCTTTAATGATAGACTATATTTGCATGTGATAGACTATCTATCATGATTATATTATCGAAAGGAGAAAATGTCAAATGGGATATCAAGAAATAATGAAAAAAAATAGAGAAGAATACATTAAAGTGTTATTATCTGACATTACTGATTTGTTTATTCAAAACGGTATTGATGATATGAAAATGACTACTCTAGCAAAAGAATTAGATGTTGGGGTTGCTAGTCTTTATCGTTATTTTCACACTAAAAAAGATTTAA
>Ga0209121_10002930_pt1 | contig 16945 bp, 12 predicted proteins | sample Cruoilmetagenom3_FD_187292 | JGI IMG/M metagenome (GOLD analysis project Ga0209121, IMG submission 187292) | Oil polluted marine microbial communities from Coal Oil Point, Santa Barbara, California, USA - Sample 3 (SPAdes) (version 2) | ecosystem: Environmental > Aquatic > Marine > Oil seeps ... | reverse complement strand
GCCTGTAAAAAACTAAAACGATGGGTGTTTAACCAGTTATTAAAGAAATCTAAAAAGCATAAGAATGTTCTTTCAATTTGAAAACTGCAAAAGTTTTGTAGTAAGATAAAGATTATGGTACACCTATGAAAACATAACACTGCTATAGATCAACATTAGTGGATAGATGATCGAAAGTATAGATCAGGTAATATCCTTTGGTTAAATTATAAGTAAAAAGAAGCTTATTTAATTTACCATTGGGAAAAAAATCTACAAACTTCTATTCCTTTGGAAATGAAAAAAAGGAGAGGTATAAAGAATAATTATTTTTTCTGCTGCCCGGGGGTTCATTAACTAAAATAATGGGAACAATTAAGTTGGAAAAGAAGTTAGGTACAGGGATTATTATCTTTTCTTACTTTTCCATCCCTAATGTACACTATCCGATTAGGGAGGTGTTATTGCAGGTTTCTCAGGTTCGAGATGGCTTTGGCCTATAATAAAATACTCAGTATGTATGTCCTTTTTCTACAACAAAGGCGAGATGCACCACAACGCGATATTCCACAATCTTGTTATTTTTTACTTTTGCAGTAAAATTTTTTACATCAATCGATTTGATGTCCCTGATTGTATCAGCAGCTTCTTTAAGAACGTTCTGTGTAGCATCTTCCCAACTCTTTGACGAGCTACCTATTACCTCAATTACTTTTACAACTACCATTTTATTCCTCTTAGTTAAGTCAATGATATGCCTTTTCTTGTATTATAATTTTCTGTAGAAAAAGGCCTAAATCGCCACCTGTCACATAATAATGAAGGATGAATCTAAACACATAAAGCTAGGATGGAGCCCAGGCAAGAGATAGTAAACGAACTGAAATATTACTCTTTTTAGGAGCAATCATAATGCTCTCCAGATGTTCACTGGTTGGATCAAACGTGGTCTCAAGCATCTTTACATCACTTTCAAACTGTGTCTCCAAATCTTTTTTTTCCTGTTGCATAGATTCAAGATTTTCCTTGGCATATTCTCTTTCCCGTGCTTTCTTCATGGTTCTACTTACTTCACGAGTAGTGCTAGTGACACTACCTAGGGATTTTCTTCCAACAAAACCACCCAACAGTGCGGATCCAAATGAAACCGCCGTCTGATATTTTTGTACCCGCGCCTGCGCTTTGCTCTCTTCAAGCTTTACTTGTGCACGTCTCAATCGCTCATCAAGTTTAGCAAGTTTCTTTGCATATTTTTCTCTTAGTTGATCTACCTGCTGATCACGCTTTTCTCGAGCAATGTGCTGAAGTCGTATCCTGAAATCTCGTTCAGTTTCCTCCACATTCGAGAACTCATTAAGGTTTTCACTTTTGAATAGCTGAATTTTCTGGGTTTTAAATAACCAGTTCGCAAAGTTTTTCTTCCATACGCTATAGTTTTTTGTATTCAATGCCGCTGATGGCACATCTGCATATAAAACATTTTCTACCGCTGTTTTTTGCAAATCTGAAGGTTTCACATTTGCTGGTTCCGCAGTATCCCAATTCACCGGTATAGAATCATCAGTAACAGGTGTACGAAATACCACATCCCTTGTAAAATCAATTCCGGTTTTCGCATGTGTGAAATGAACTTGTGCCGCTCCAATAATATAGGGAGAATAAACTGCAGGAAAATCCTTTGATTGATTCAGGGTTACCGGTAGGAAGTATTGGGGAACACCTGGCAACATAGCTGGTTTCTGATGCTTCCCTTTTACCGGCACAGAAATAACATCTGAATCCCATGATGGAGTGGCCTTAGGATAAAGTGACTCGGTTGACTTTTGCTGGTCCTTCAATGGTTCAATTAATAGCTTGATTTGCTCTCGTGTCAAAGGTCCGCGCAGATAGGACATAGCCCATCTGGTTTCAAATATTGCCGGCGAGTTTTCATGTACATTATTCATCAGGAATACCCTTTTTCCCAAAGCTGAGAGCATCTGATCAAGGCTTGTCCTGTCAAATTGCTTTTTACCAGAAAGAAAGATTCCCTCTAAGCCATCCATTACTCGTGCTTTGTCGCGTTCAGTTTGCAAACGACCAAGGAACCATGTGCCAGCATTTGAAATAGCTTTGTAATCTAAATCAACAGGGTTTTGTGTAGAAAGAACAACCCCCAAACCAAAGGCGCGGGCTTGTTTTAAGAGTGTGAGAAGAGGTGTCTTTGAGGGAGGTTTAGTTACTGGTGGCAAGTAACCAAATACTTCGTCAATGTATAGAATCGACCGTAAACTTGTGGTGCCCGATTGTGTACGCATCCATCCCACGATCTGATTGAGTAAAAGGGATACAAAGAACATTCGTTGTGCATCATTTAGATGGGCAATGGAAAATATTGAAACTCTGGGTTTACCGTTTGGCGAATGGAGTAATCCAGAAATATCCAATGGCTCGCCTTCAAGCCACAGGCTGAAACCAGGTGCAGCTAAGAGGTTATTTAGCTTCATTGCTAGCTCAAAGCGGTCTTTTGAAGGGTAGAATGATTCTATATCAAGGACTCCAATACGTGTTATGGGTGGATTTTGTATGAGGTGGATTAGACGACCAATATCAAAATCTTCGCCACGTTGCCATAATGTTACTAATATGGTGGATATGAATATATGCTCCCGGGATTGGATTGGATCAGCATCTATGCCCAGCAATCCTAGGAGACTTGTAACAGTAGTGGTTATTCTTTCTTGCAAGAGTTCATTATCTTCTCTAATCATGGGTGGGGGGGCAGCAAAGGATTTGAGAATCGAGATGGGAAAACCAGAGTTGCTACCCGGGGTAAAGATGGTAAAATCCGCGGATTCACGAAGACGCTGGATTCGTTTGCCGTCTTGTCCCCATTTGAGAAGGCCTTTTCTCCAAAGATCTGCCTGTTGCTCTGCATAGCTTTCAGGGGACATGCCCTTCTTATGGGCATCTTCCTCGTTTATCCAGGGAGCAAAATCCTTGCTTCTCAGTTCTGGGAAGGTGAGTAGAAGGTTGGTTATGTCGCCTTTGGGGTCAATTGCAATGGTTGGAATTCCATCGATTGCGGCTTCTTCAATAAGTGAAATACACAGGCCTGTTTTTCCGCTGCCTGTCATACCTATGCAGATTGCATGAGTCACCAAATCTTTGGAATCATATAACAATAACTCTTCCAGCTGAGATTTGCTTCGCATATCGTAAAGGCGACCGAGATAGAAAACTCCAAGTTTCTCAAAATCTTGCATTTTCTCCATATCTTACCAACATATCGTTAATTAGTATTTCTAATCTACGCTATAATTTTTTAGATAATATTATTGCCTATTATGTTTCTAAATTAAATTCTAAAAAAATATATACCCAACAATATCATGGATATAATGCAAGAAAAAAGTAAGAAAGTGCATATTTTTTGCCATCTTTCGGGCAAAAAAGCACTCATTACAATATTGGGTGATTCGCTATAAAAAGAAATTATGTGCCCCCATTTGTTTTATGGCCCCTTTTTTTATTGGCTTTTTTGGTGTTGGATATTTCCCTTAAAAATTTTTTGTATTCCTCTTTGGAATCAAAGACAATGGGCATACCTCGATAGCCACAATCTCTGCATACATCCAATGAGGTATATCCAGTTAAGACCCCGTTCCCGATGGTTCCCTGGCGAATATTTTTACTTCCACAGCTTGGGCAGGCAACAATATTCATTTTTCTGTACCTATGTAATTCTTTTGGCAATTTATATTTTTATTACAAGGTTACCCATCAAATGTATATATCAACTTGGGAGAAAATAAGTATGTTATTCAATATGCCATCATTAACATGCCCCAGTTATGTGGAAACAATCTATTAACCGTCCTCTCCAACCTAGATTGCCAAAATGTACAATGTCAATAAAGGCGATGATATAGAGATCAGCCCCCCATTGAGATAGAAAAGTTCAAAATCAAGAAAATATAAGCCGGGAGGATCTATTTTTTTAACGGCCGTCTTCATCGACATCATTTATGTCAAAAGCCTCAACAAAGCCATAAAAAACACCATAACGCACACACCAATATAGAATCATAAAGTTCCAAACGAAACCAATACTAATAAGACCTTTTTCTTCCGAGACCATTAACAATGTTAATAGGTAACCAGGAATAATTAATAGATTGCCGATAAAAGATATTAAATAAATCCAATCAGTAGGGTCATCAAGACCACCTGCATAGGGCCCATCATCATCACCATTTGGTGTCGATACGATTTGTCGATGTTCTGGCACAAATGGTTTTGGTTGGGCTGCCAGTGATGTAAAAGGTGTCCCCAGAAATAGTGCGGTACAGAGGCAAACCATGATTATTTTTTTCATATTTTTAGGCCTCCAATACTGTTATCAAATAAGAAGATATAAAGGTTATTATTTTTTTATCCTGATCAGTGCTGACCAAGATAAAGGGTCAAAAAAGATTGAGAGATGAGAAAAAGACATAGGAAAAAATATCTGGAGGAGCCGAAATATTTATTTTTTTTACTCTTCCCCTCCTGTTATAACGTAATTCCTCTTGAGGATGATATTGACGCTATTGTTTATAATTATTGTTGCACTGAGAAGAAAAAAATAAAAGGCAAGACATAGAAAATAACCAAAAACAAAATAATATACAGTGACATAAAAGGATAAAAAATAAACAATAATCCTCTTTACTTCATTAAGTACGTTAACAGGATAATAGATAAAAAAAAACATTATATTAATCACGTATAATCAATAAAAAAGAGAAAACGAGCAAATACATAAGTTTACAATAAAAAAAAAGATTAAAGCATCCTTTTTATAATTTTTTAATACACGAAACAATTTTAAGCAGAGAGCAAATGCAAAGGAAGTGGAAGAACTATCACCCAGAGAAAAATATAGCTTTAAAAGAAAACTTGAAGAACTGGAAGCAATTAAAGGACAACATACAGAACTTATCACCCTCTACATACCCCCGGATAAACAAATCTACGATGTAGTCGCCCAACTAAGAGATGAATACTCACAATCATCAAATATTAAATCTAAAACAACACGGAAAAATGTCCTCTCGGCAATAGAATCAATCCAGTCAAAACTAAGATATTTCAAGAAACCACCAAAAAACGGAGTGGTTTTTTTTGTGGGAGAAGCGCTAGTAGGAAGAAATCAAACCAGGATGGTATCAGAAATTTTAGAGCCACCCTACCCCATCTCTATTTATCTATATCGCTGCGATTCACAATTTTTCCTAGAACCCCTTGAGGAAATGATCAAGGACATTGATACATACGGCCTCTTTTTAATAGACAGAAGAGAATGCACCATAGGACTACTCATTGGAACACGTATCGAACCCGTAAGTTATCTAACATCCCGGGTACCTGGCAAACATGGGAGAGGGGGACAATCACAACGAAGATTTGAAAGACTAATAGAGATCGCGGCACATGAATGGTTTGTCAAATGCGCCGGAAAAGCACTCGAAGTGTTCAAAGAACAAAAAGATCTCAAGGGGATATTGGTGGGAGGACCAGGACCCACCAAAAGAACATTTGTCAATGAAGAATACCTTCAGTTCTCCATACAAAAAAAAATCATTGGCATATTTGACACCGGCTATACAGATGACTATGGATTAAAAGAACTGGTAAATAATGCCGCAAAAAGTTTGGAAAAACTGGAGATTGCCCATGAAAAGGAGATCATGAACAGTTTTTTGGAAAAAATACGTGATGAAAGTGGCCTGGCAGTATATGGGGAAAAGGAAGTAAGAAAAGCTCTTGAGATGGGCGCAGTGGACACGCTTATTCTCTCAGGGGGCTTACGAAAATATCATATCTGGCAAGAATGCAATCAATGTGGCTATAAAGAGGATAAAACTGTGGAAAAAATAGAGGATGAAACATGCCCCAAATGCGCAAGCCCACTGGAGGTGATACAAAAGAAAGATATTATCGATGATCTCTCTAAAAAAGCTGATGAAATCAGTGCGAAAGTAGAAATAATATCTCTAGAATCAGAGGAAGGAGATACCCTTCAGAAGGCCTTTGGGGGAATAGCTGGAATTTTAAGATACGAAGTAAATATTCCAGAGACATAAAGAAAAAAAATAAAAAAATTCTATCCAATCTTTTTTCTATGCCATCTTTTTTTTAGAAAATAAATCAAAGAATTTTTCAGCCTCTTTTTGTGCATCATAATACACTTGTTTAAGGGATACATTCTTTTTCTCTGCTATTTTTTTACAATCTTCATATTCAGGAGATATGGTAACCACGTCTCCTTTCCATCGTCCAATCTTTACCCTGATTGTTCCATGATGAGTCTTAACCGTAGCAGTCTCACGAGGCAAGATAACTCTATCACATTTGCGCATCCGGATTCCCAGGGTTGATGTTTCCTGAAAGATGACATCTTGTACCATATCAATATGCTGATTTGCACACAGAACTGTCAGAATGATCCCCAGTCTTTCTTTTTTCATCATTGTGGGTGTGAGGGTTGCATCTAAAGCCTCCTGTGACAATAATCGATGAATGAGGTATTGATGAAACTCGGGATTGACGTCATCAATATTGGCAACAATTTCCCAGATGCTGTCTTTTTCTAGGGTATTATATGACCCCATGATAACCCGGAGGATATTAGGCTGGGGCAATGTCCTTTTTCCCATTCCATAGCCCACCTTATCGACGATGAATGAAGGATAGGTAAATTCATCAACTAGAACAGAGAGTAATCCTGCACCCGTAGGAGTGACTAATTCATTTTGGGTATTGGTGAAATAAACGGGCATACCGCGAACTAATTCAATGGTGGCTGGAACGGGAACGGCAAGTTTTCCATGATGTGAATTGATAAATCCCCGGCCAAGAGATATCGGTGAAGAATAAATTTTGCCGATATCCAATTGCTGTATCGCTGTGACAACCCCCACGATGTCCACAATAGAATCTACCATACCTATTTCATGGAGTTGTACGTTTTTATTGCCGTGAATTTTTGTTTCTATATCACCTATCCTTCTAAAAACCTCACTGGATGTCTTTTTTATCCAATCATCCAGGGTGCTTTTCTCAATCAGGCTTATGATATCGCTTACTTTTCTTCCCACTTTATCATATGAGAGCACCTCTACATTCATGCCAGGCACCAATCGTCTTTCTTTATGAACTTTAATATCAAACGTGATTTTGAGGGATGAGAGTGCCTTTTTTATTGTATCCACGGATGCTCCTAGATCGATAAGAGCCCCTAGAAACATATCACCACTGATTCCTGAAAAAATATCAAGATAGATAGCCTTCATTTTTCCCCCATAACATTTATTTGGTGGGCAAAAATGCCAGCTCCATATCCATTGTCCACATTGACTACTACCATTCCGGGTGCACAACTATTCAACATTGTTAATATTGCAGAAAGCCCCCTTATCCCAGTACCATAGCCAATACTTGTGGGAAGAGCAATAACCGGAGTTGATACTAACCCTGTGATTATGCCTGGTAATACTCCCTCCATTCCTGCTGCAGCGATTATAATCCGTGCCTGGGCCAATAACTCCTTATGTGATAAAAGACGGTGAATACCTGCGATACCCACATCGTAAAGTCTCTTTACTGTGTCCCCCAATATTTCAGCTGTTACTGCAGCTTCTTCTGCAATGGGGACATCACTGGTTCCAGCTGTAACAACTAGAATGTACCCCGTCGTCTTTTTCTTTTTTTGTTCACCAATCAGTATCAGATTACATTTTTCAAAAAAGGTGCTCTTCCCCATATCCTTGACAGATTCATAGATTTCTCTATTAGCCTTGGTGATAACTATGATGTCCTTGCCAACCATGTGCTCAACAATTTTTCTTATTTGGGATAGTGTTTTACCAGGAGCAAAAATAGATTCAGGAAATCCTTTTCTTAGTTCTCGATGAAAATCAATTTTTGCATCATCTAAATCCAGGAAGGGGAGATCCTCCAAAATTTTCAATCCTTCCTCAATGGTTATGTTCCCCGCCCTGATATTTTCTAAAAGATGCTGCAGTTTAGTCATTTTTATGGTTTAACAGATAGACCCATTTGAATGTTTCCATAAGAGAAAAAAAATAAAATGAAAGGGACATGACAAGTATTTTTTATCCATGAATCTTAATTTTAAGGCTAGATATTATTCTGTGTCTATTATCCATCAATACTTTTAAGAACCACTAATCGATTTATAGGATATGAACGGGGTACTGAATATCTCAAAAAAAGTTGCTCCTGTGTTGGTTCTTGGCATTTTTCTTTTGTCAACACTTTTAGGTGGAGCAACAGCTGTAGATAACAAGGATGATGATAAAATAAATTGTGCTATCTTATTTATTGGGTCTGATATTAAGTCTATCGAAAGGGCATTGTCTGAAAAAGAGGTAGCGGTCCTGGAGAAACAATTAGCTATTTTAGCAAAAATATATCAAGTGCTCAAAAATCCAAAGAAGGGATGCTTAGAAAAAATGTGGTCAAGACTTATGGGGGAGAGAATATTTAATGTACTCAAGGAGAAAAAAATATTGCCCCAAGGATTCAAGAGTAGAGATATTTTTCCATCATTGTCCTTCCATCGGGAAAAACGATGGGGTATCCTAACAAGTATCATGAGTTATGGGAGTGGAAAGGTTTACATACCCTTTAAATTGGGCGACAGAGGATCGATTAGGCCTATCCTTAGATCCATTTTTTGGCATTATCCTAGTAAAGGAGTGACCTCTGTTCGGTTGGGAGCAACATATTCATGGCCGGGTGAAAAAACATGGGGATATAGAGGATGGATGAGTGGCCCGCAGAGTGGAGTAATGATGGGTTTCATGGGTATCCATATTAAATTACCCCATAAACTCCGCCCGGATAATCATTTCCTCATGGGCCAAACACTCTCTATCAAAGGTTATCAGTATGGACTAAAAACCTGAGAAAAAATCACTTCTTACGTGGACATACAAGTTTTAGGTATAGCAAAGACAAGAGTTTTGGCAGTTGAAAAAAAATAATTGAAAAAGCTTAAACCATGGTGGATGATTCAAGCGTGGATGGATCACCATGCACAGACATATTTTTCCAACTTGCAAAATAATTTAGTTACTTGTTATAGTATTGCCCAGACAGCACGGAAGAAAGGATATGATCCTGTAACAAGAGTGGAAGTAGCTCTAGCTAAAGATCTTGCGGAAAGAGTAGAAGAACTGGTGGGTCCCCCGGGTATCGCCCATCGCCTGCGTGAATTGTCAAAAAGCAAGGGCCGGGAAGAAGTGGCAATATCAATCGCAAGAGAGATTGTAAGAAAAAAGATTACTAAAAATCCTCAGCAATTAATAGAACAGGCAATACGAACAGGACTTGCCGTACTCACCGAGGGAGTACTCGTGGCTCCCCTTGCAGGAATTTCTACCGTGGAACTGGGAACAAACGAGGGGGGAGGAAAATATGTCGATCTTTATTTTTCAGGACCCATACGATCTGCAGGGGGAACAGGCCAAGCAATGAGTGTACTCATCGCTGATATTGTCAGAAGAGAATTAGGGCTCGAAGCATACAAACCCACCCGTGACGAAATTGAGCGTTATAAAGAGGAACTGCCACTATATAACCAAATCCATCATTTACAGTACTCCCCAACTCCACAAGAAATCGAGCTTATCGTGGGAAGCTGCCCCATTTCCATAAATGGAGAGGGAACAGAAGACAGGGAAATAACAGGGAAACGAAATTTATCACGAATAAAAACAAATCGAATACGGGGGGGAGCATGCCTGGTAATCGCTGAAGGGTTATGTTTAAAAGCACCGAAACTGCAAAAATATGTTTCTAAACTAAAATTACATGGATGGGAATTCCTCCAGCATTTTTTAAGCCTTAAAAAAGACACAGCTGAACCCTCCATAAAATATATCCAAGACCTCATCGCGGGAAGACCTGTTTTTTCCCATCCCTCTAGAAAAGGCGGTTTTAGACTACGATATGGACGAGCACGCACCGCAGGGCTTGCTGCAACAGCAATTAACCCGGCAACCATGTATTTATTGGATAATTTTATCGCAATTGGCACTCAACTAAAAGTGGAGGGACCCGGGAAAGGAACAGTTGGCACCCCCTGTGATTCCATTGAAGGACCACTGCTCCTACTGAACAATAATAACCTGGTGCAAGTAAATACCCTCCAGGAAGCAAAAAAGATACGAAACCAGGTTAAAGAAATCATTGATTTAGGCGAGATGCTCATACCCTTTGGAGAATTCGCTGAAAATAACGCCATCTTGCTTCCTTCAAGCTATTGTTATGAATGGTGGATACAAGATCTAGAAGAATCATTAAGATGCCATATAAAGGACACTAGTCCAGAGGAAATTGATAAAGTAAAGAAAATAATGGAGGAAAAGCTATCCAACGAACTAGGACACACCATAAACCTGGAGAAACCCTCAGCACAGGATGCCTTCATAATCTCAGAAAAATATGGAGTCCCCCTTCATCCCTATTACAACTTATTTTGGCACGATTTATCTATACCAGAAATCGAGGAATTAGGAATTCATATCAAAAAATCTCGTTACAATGGCAATCTTGTCCTACCCCTGGAAAGCAAAAAAATACTCACCAAATTGGGAGCTATACATATAGAAAATAATGGATTAATAGTAGACAGATATGGCTATCCCATCATAAGATGCTGCGGATATGAACTAAAAGACAACCAGATTACCAAAACAGAACGACAAGACAAAACAAAACCAAGTAAAGGCCCATTGGAATTAATTACCGAATTATCCGGTGTGAAAATAATGCCCAGGGCACCATCACGCATTGGAGCACGCATGGGAAGACCCGAGAAAGCCGCTCCCCGAAAAATGAAGGCTTCCCCGCATCTTCTTTTCCCCGTGGGAAATGCAGGCGGCAGAGAAAGAAACCTGCGCGATGCCACCAAGAAAGGAAAAATCACAATTGAGCTGGGGATAAGAAAATGTGAAAAATGCGGGAAATTGGCTTATACCAATAAATGTAAATGCGGAGGACACACACAGCCTACAGGAAAAACCGAGAAAAAAAAGATGTGCTTGGGAAAAGAGATTGAAAAGGCACAGAAAAATCTGAATTTACCAAGTCTTCCGGATAAAATCAAGGGGGTACGAGGCATGTCATCCAAAACCAAAACCCCTGAATTTCTAGAAAAAGGGTTATTGAGAGCACGACATGATATTTGGGTGTTTAAGGATGGAACAACCCGTTTTGACATGACAAACCTGCCCCTCACCCATTTTCGCCCAAGTGAAATTGGTGTGGATATCCACCGACTACAGTCACTTGGTTATTCTCGTGATTGGCAAGGTAAACCCCTTGAAAACAGTAATCAAATTGTGGAATTGAATTGTCAAGATGTGATTCCCTCAAAAAAATGCGGGGAGTATTTACTCCGTACCGCACAGTTCATTGATGACTTGTTAACACAGGTGTATGGTTTGGACAAATTTTATAATGTGAATGACACCACTGATCTTATTGGTCATTTGGCGGTGGGTCTCTCTCCCCATACCTCTGCAGGAGCACTGGCAAGAATTATTGGTTTTTCGCCCGTGGATGGATGCTGGGCTCACCCTTTTTATCACGCTGCAAAAAGGAGGAATTGTGATGGGGATGAAGATGCCTTGATGCTGTTAATGGATGTTCTACTCAACTTTTCTCATGAATATATTTCTGATAGCAAGGGAGGAGAAATGGATTTACCTCTTATTTTGACAACCCAGATATCTCCCTCTGAGGTGGATAAGGAGGTACAGAATATTGATGTTTTATCACGTTATCCCTTAAAGTTTTATCAAGAGACAATGAACCAGGGGCACCCAAAGGATATGGAAAGTATCATGAACCTGGTTGCCGGGAGGATAGCTGCCAAAAAGGAGTATTCAGGTTTTGGTTTTACCCATGATACCACAGATATTGCTCTTGCACCAAAGATATCCGCTTATAAAACCCTTAAAACCATGAAAGATAAAGTGGAATCACAATTGAAGCTTGCTGCAAAAATTAGAGCGGTTGATGAAGCCGATGTTGCCCAGAGAGTTTTAAAAACACATTTTTTACCTGATATCATTGGTAATTTAAATGCTTTTAGCTGCCAGGCAGTAAGGTGTCCACGGTGCAATAAAATATATCGACGGATCCCGTTACAATCTAAATGTATTATGTGCGGCGGTAAACTGACTTTAACCGTCCATGAGGGAAGTGTACGAAAATATATGAACATGGCAAATAATATCATCGCCCGTTATCCAGTATCAGAATATACAAAACAACGGATGGTAATGATGGAAAAAACCCTAAATTCTCTTTTCATAAATGAAAAAGTAAAAATCACAAAACTAGAGGAGTTTACATAACACGAGAATATATATCTAAAAAAAAGAGAAGGAGAGAGATGGGAGAATAAAGATATAGACCTCCAAATTACTGTCAAGAAATTAAAAGGGGTTTGTGTATACAAAAAAAAAATAAAAATATAAGCAATTTTTTTGGGAGGAAAAAAATATTATGCAGTTTTAAGTCTCCCCAGCTGGGGTTCATAGATAAGACCTTTATCCATTAATGACTCCAGTGTTTTTTCAATAACCTCTTTATCAAATTTTGCCTCTATCCCTTTTTTCACTAGTTTCTCCCAAGGAATACCCTCGTCTCCTTCATTTTTTGCAATAAGGCCCAGTATCTTCTCCTCTATTTCCTGTGTATGCGAATGGGTATTGATATCCCCTGTTTTCAGACTGGCCAAAGCCTCTTTAATCAGGGAATAATAGGAATCTATATCGATTTTTCCATAATGAGACAATGAGGCAATGATACCCTCTGCCAAAGCAGTATCATATCCTAAGCTTTTTAGTTCATCAACAGAGGGAGAAGTCATGTTATCTGCCTCTACCACAGCTTCAATTCTTTTCTTTGTATGCCGACAGGCCTCTAAAATCCAGTAATTCCTCACAGAAGCATCCACCTCTTTAATTAATTCTGGCCTCACCGACACATAGATGGTACCCTCCTCAGGTTCATATGTCCGAGATTTACCCACCAAGGCGACATAACTCGGGGTATCCATATGGGCAAGATAGTCCAGTAGTTCTGGTTGATATTGACCAGCATAAAGCACAAACACACCCGTAGGATCTGACACATGAGCCCTGAGCATCTCTCCCTCACTTGAAAGATCTTCAACATTGGTAAGAACACCCACCACATAGAGACGATTCACCTTTGCCCCAAGTGGAGTAACAACATAAGAGGGATCCCTGTCTCCTTCCCCTTCCACCTTACAGGTCGTCTCATTGTATTCCCCCGCAAATAAACGCCAAGCTTGCTCCCTCATCATTCCTCTAACTCCTTTAATAAATCATTTGCCTGCTTCGTGATGTCCAATGAGAGCATATGGACAGTGTGCACCAAGAAAGTAAGACCAAACTCATCAGAAAAGGCATCACCCGTCACTTGTAAAGGTCGCGCGATAATGTTATCAATAATTTTATGTTCAATAAGTGCAGGGTTCATGACTTCTTCTGCAGTTTGCTTGCACTCATCCAAAGTCATACCCAAAATTTGTTCAGTACGTTCCCGATTGAACAAGGCATTAAGGGAACCAGTGCCATCATCCAAGATAGCCTTAATTCTTAAATCAGGAATACCCTGGACTTCCCCATGGGTACCACACATCCCATTTTTTAAAACCCTGTTACACTCTGGACAACGATAAATTAAACCAGAGTCTTTTATTACCTCTAGAACAGTTCCCTCTACCATCACGTCAGCACCACCACCTCGTTCAATAAGAATAGAAATGGAAACCAGCGATGTTCCTATATCTTGAAGAGGAAGCTTATCAGAATCCAATTTTTCAACCTGTGAATTCTCATCAAAGACAAGCTGTGGAGCTCCCCGCCAAGATTTTACATAACCATTAGTCACCGTGATTACATCATTCTCATTAAGACCAAAATCCTTCCACGAGGTATAGGGAATTTTCCCAGTTGTATCACCCATGATCCCCGAATAAATTTTTTTTTCTTTTCCGCGAGCGGTAACAATTTTTTCCTCCAAAGACAGTAAACGCGCCGTCACCTCCACATTTCCCATACCACCCCTAAGATCAATTATTTTCGCTGTTGCCGGTGAACGCACCACAGACTCTATGGTAGAGGGGTCAAGTTGCGTAACATCGGTTGACTCTGATAAATTAATTTGGGGCTCTTTCCGCCATTCTCTAGAATAAGCATTGGTAATCTGTATGACATCTCCTTTATTTATCTCAAAATCTTTCCATGAGGTAAAGGTCCGTGTCGCTGTTTCATCCCCCAAAAAACCATAAAAAATCTTCCTTTTTTCTCCCTTAACCTCTATTTCCTTAGGATTGATTGAGATAATCCGGCAAACAATATTGAGACCACGTTCATTTACCTGAACATCTTTAAGGTTTTTTTTCTGAGACACAATAAGAGTACCGCCATATTGCTTAATGAGAGTATTTTTTGCCTGATCTAAAGGAACACCATAACTAAGATATTCCTCTAATTTTTTTTTTAATTCAGATCTATCAATATCCTCATCTAGAGCATTGATGACATCATCTAAATCTGATTCAAAATTATTCTCCTCAACCATGTGCATTTTTGTATAAGGATGTCACTATATGAATGTTTACTCAAACGAAATTTTTGGTATCCGAAACACCCCACTATCTCTTCTCCATATCTTTTTTCCACCTTCAATAATTAAAGATTGATGATAAAGAGGACAGTCAATAACCAGTGTTTCAAACTCTCCACCTTCACCTGCAACATTCAAACCGTATTTCTCATGAAGACTAACCAGTTCCCTAATACAAGTATGATCAATCTCTCGCCCTAGCCAATCCTTACCTAAACCATCAGCAGCAACAGCAACAATAATAGCCCTGAAACCTGAATGCACCATATCCAAAAGGAGCATTTCTTGATTTTTATGCCAGAGAGGCATAAAGGATTTAATATCTAACTCCTCACATATCCCCTCAATACGAGTTCTCTGATATTCACTTGCTATGGTGCCACTTACTACTCCATCAACAGAGATACCTGAAAGTAAATGTTTCAAATCAGATAGTTCCTTTTCCTTTTCGCCATGTGTAGTTGCCATCACAAAGGGAATGCCAATATTTTTTGCAATATCAGGGATAAGATGGCTATTCACCCCATGAAACATCCATGAATCAGGAGGAGAAAGTATGGAGACCACATGAGAGATATGCCATCCATACTGCTGAGCAATATATAATGAATATAGGGAATCTTTCCCCCCCGAAAGAAGAACAGCAACCTTCAACACGGTACAGAGCAACTAATAATATAAAAAATTATTGAAAAAGGATTATACCTTGAAGCATTCAATGACGGAAAGTATAGTAAATACATACCACTAATTTTAAGTAAACAAATATGATGTTATACTGACCTAAGCAATGACCTGGAAAAAAAATTTCGTAGTGATGATGCTATGTTTAATTATTTTTGGGTTAAATGGACCCATCTACAGGCATACACATGCAAATACCGGACTAGATGCCAATCAACCACCTAGTGTTGACTTTACTTATATCCCTAATAATCCAACAGATATGGATTTAGTACAGTTCCAGGATAATTCATTTGATCCTGATGGATGGATTGTCGCATGGATTTGGTATTTTGGTGATGGAAATAGTTCAATACTTCAACACCCAAACCATAAATATTCTGACAATGAAATATTCAAAATCTCTCTCACAGTTATTGATAATAATGGAACACTTAACACAACAACAAAAACAATAACCATCCTAAATGTTCCCCCTGTGGCAAACTGTGGAGATGATAGATACGTAAATCAGCATGTACTACACCTGAATGCTTCCCAATCATATGATAGTGATGGAGAAATCATTAATTACACCTGGGTTATTAATGAAAACCAGCGATATTATGGAAAAAATATCAATTACAGCTTTTATGATGATGGAACCTATAACGTTTCCTTGACAGTTACCGACAATGACGGTGAGAATGATTCTGATAATTGTACATTAATAGTTGATACACAGCCCCCTGTCACCTACATGACAATAACCGGGGAAAAGGGTGCTAATAATTGGTATATCGAAAATGTTACTGTTGTATTAAATACAAAAGATGAAACCTCAGGAATAAAACACATAAAATATAAACTAGATAATAGTATTTGGTATAGATACAGCAAGCCCTTTAATATTAGTCTCCAGGGAAAACATACTTTGTCATACTATACCATGGACAACGCCCTTAACACTGAAGGAGAAAAATTGGTCAGCATAAATATTGATAAGACCAATCCGTATGTTAAAATTATTCAACCCAAGGAGAATTATTTATATCTCCTCAATAGGATTAAATGGCCTCTTCCTGAAAATACTGTACTCATTGGCCCGGTACTGGTAAAGATTGAGGCAAGAGATAAAGAGGCAGGTATCGAAAGAGTGGAATTTTATATAGATAATACACTTAGCTGTCTTACTGAAAAACCACCCTACAGCTGGGCCTGGGATGAAACAATCCTTGGTCACTGTAAATTGAGGACCATACTCTATGATAAATCTGGTCGACAGAGCAGCAATGAATTATATCTTATAGCCCTTATATTTTGATTCTGGCTCGAAACCAAAGGAAGACACTGGTAGTTCTTTATCGCTAAATTAATGGCACGCTATAACTACAACAACTTTTTTTATTTATACTAGGGAATATTAATCAAAATAGATACAACCTATATTAATGGTGATATAAAGAAATGATAGAATGTTCAATAAGACCCTTATCTTGTATTAACCAAAAAGAAAACTTTTGAAAAAAGAGACCTGAAAAATATCATGTTAACAATTAGATGTTCACAATGTAAAGGCAAACTT
>Ga0209121_10002929_pt1 | contig 16951 bp, 14 predicted proteins | sample Cruoilmetagenom3_FD_187292 | JGI IMG/M metagenome (GOLD analysis project Ga0209121, IMG submission 187292) | Oil polluted marine microbial communities from Coal Oil Point, Santa Barbara, California, USA - Sample 3 (SPAdes) (version 2) | ecosystem: Environmental > Aquatic > Marine > Oil seeps ... | reverse complement strand
CGGGAGGTCTCGTTACTGCCATGGGACCAGTTTTACGTAACCGTGGGGGAAAATGGATAGGATGGCTTGGTACGCAAGAAATGCCGGATGATGCTTCCTTGAATAACATTCTCTCAAAATCGTCTGAAAAACTGGGATATACCCTTATTCCAGTCAATCTTACCAGGGAAGAGATCGAAAAATACTATTACGGATTCTCCAACGAAATTCTATGGCCTCTGTTTCATGATTTCTTATCAAACTGCAATTTTGACCCTCAGTATGTGAATGTCTACCGAAAAGTTAATCACAAATTTGCGCAAGCTATTGCTGAACGTACCGATGAAGAAGATTATGTATGGGTTCAAGATTATCTTCTTTTTTTGGTGGCGCATGAATTGAAAGAAATCGGTGCGCAAAGAAAAATCGGGTTTTTCCTTCATACCCCTTTTCCCCCACTGGATATCTTTATGAAGCTCCCGTGGCGCTTCGAAATGCTTGAAGCCATACTCGAATATGATTTACTGGGGTTTCAAACAGAGCACGATAAGCAGAATTTCCTCAGATGTGTACACTATCTACTGCAACTCAAAGCTGCTGGGAAAGGGAACATGAAGAAAATCGTTACTAAAAAAGGCGAGGTTCGTATCGGAACTTTTCCAATCAGTATCGATTTCAAGGAGTTTGCAGAAAGTGCTGCTACTGAAGAAGTAATGGAAACTGTAAGAATCATACGCCGGAACCATGGAAACAGACAACTAATTCTTGGAGTAGACCGTCTTGATTATACCAAGGGTATTCCTAATCGTCTGCGTGCTTTTGCAGACGTATTGGCACGCTACCCCAAAATGAGGGGAAAAACAGAATTCATACAGATTGTGGTACCAAGCCGGGTGGATGTAGACACCTACCAGGCACTCAAGCAGGAAATTGAAGCGCTTGTTGGTGAAATCAATGGCCTGTACGCAGAGGAAGGATGGACGCCAGTTTACTATATGTTTCATCCTGTCAGCCGTACAGAATTACTTGCATACTATAGAGCATGCGAGATAGCTCTTATCACGCCATTGAAAGATGGCATGAACCTTGTTGCCAAGGAATACTGTGCAAGCAACATTGATGGAAATGGTGTCTTGATCCTGAGCGAATTTGCCGGGGCTGCTGCAGAGCTTCATAATGGCGCGCTTCTGGTCAATCCCTACCACATAGAACATGTTTCTCAGTCAATTTATCAGGCATTTTCAATGGAATTAGATGAGAAACGAAAAAGAATGAAAAAGCTGAGAAGAGCTATTTCTAAAAATGACATTTTTCACTGGGTTAACTCGTTTGTTGGGGCAAGTGCAAACGATTCCACTAATATTCCGGAAATTGATCTTTTTGTGCCAACGCCATAATTAAAATGGGAAGGGACCACTTTCCGAAAAAAAGGGCTTAATATGTATGCTCTACCACGAATTCCTAAAAGCAAAAGAGGCGGGGATAACCCCCGCCTCTTTTTGAAATAAAAACTGCTGTCTGAGTTTAGTGCAGATATCCTACTCTGGTTTTACTTCTTCAAAATCCGCATCTACCACGTCATCATCATTTTTGGTTGCTCCACCGGGTTGCGCTTCCTCGCCTGCAGAAGCGCCGGCATCTGTTCCAGCTTCCCCTTGTTGTGCGGACGCTTTGGCATACATGGCTTCGGCAAGCTTATGCGATGCCTGGGTTAGTTCTTCCTGAGCGGAACTAATGGCGCTCGCGTCGTCTCCCTCCATCGCCTTCTTAAGCCTGGACATGGCTTCTTCTATTTTTGACTTATCGCCAGCGTCTATCTTGTCGCCCATTTCCTTCATATTCTTCTCAACACTGTAGGCAAGTGCATCGGCCTGATTTCTCGCTTCAATTAAATCCTTTTTCTTTTTGTCATCTTCTGAGTGAGCCTCCGCCTCCTTGACAAGTTTTTCTATTTCTTCTTCAGAAAGTCCGCTTGAAGCAGTAATTCTGATGCTCTGTTCTTTGCCGGTACCAAGATCTTTGGCGGAAACATGAACAATACCGTTGGCATCGATATCGAAAGTAACATCAATTTGAGGAAGACCTCTCGGTGCGGGGGGAATACCCGTCAATTCAAATCTGCCTAATGTCCTGTTGTCCCCTGCCATGGGACGTTCACCCTGAAGTACATGAATACTCACGGCAGGCTGATTATCTGCCGCCGTGGAGAATGTCTGACCCTTTTTTGTCGGAATGGTGGTGTTTTTTTCGATAAGTCTTGTCATAACGCCACCCAGTGTCTCGATTCCTAAAGAGAGCGGGGTCACATCAAGAAGGAGAACATCCTTCACATCTCCCGTTAACACACCTGCCTGAATGGCTGCTCCGATAGCGACCACTTCGTCCGGATTTACTCCTTTGTGGGGTTCTTTCCCGAAGATCGCTTTCACTTTTTCCTGCACACGGGGCATACGCGTCATTCCACCGACGAGAATGACTTCGTTTATATCGTTTAGTGTAAGCCCGGAATCCTTCATGGCTGTCCTGCATGGAGGTTCAAGTTTGTCTATAAGATCTTCGACGAGCATCTCCAATTTAGCCCTGGTAAGTTTCATGTTTAAGTGTTTGGGGCCCGAAGCATCAGCAGTAACAAATGGCAGGTTGATATCAGTTTCCATGGAAGTGGAAAGCTCCATTTTTGCCTTTTCTGCCGCTTCTTTAATCCTCTGGAGCGCCATCTTGTCGCTTCTCAAATCGATCCCCTGATCCTTTTTGAATTCATCGGCTATGTAATCGATTAATTTTTGATCAAAATCCTCTCCACCGAGATGGGTATCACCATTGGTGGACTTAACCTCGAAGACACCATCACCCAGTTCAAGGATAGAAATGTCAAAGGTTCCTCCGCCGAGATCAAATACGGCGATCTTTTCATCCTTTTTCTTATCAAGACCGTAGGCGAGTGATGCCGCTGTCGGTTCATTAATAATTCTCAAGACGTTCAATCCTGCAACCTTCCCTGCATCCTTGGTTGCCTGTCTCTGTGAATCATTAAAATAAGCAGGAACCGTAATTACAGCGTCCGTTATCTTTTCTCCGAGATAATCTTCCGCAGTCTGCTTCATTTTTGCCAGTACCATTGATGATATCTCAGGTGTGCTGTAATTTTTACCCCTGACACTTACCTGTGCATCACTGTTTGATGCTTCCGTGATCTTGAAAGGACTGATGGTGATGTCGTGCTGTACTTCCTTGGAAGAATATCTCCTTCCTATGAGCCGTTTTATTGCGTAAACGGTGTTTTCAGAATTGGTAACCGCCTGCCTTCTGGCAACCTGCCCAACTAATCTTTCACCACTTTCAGAAAATGCAACCACTGATGGTGTGGTTCTACTTCCTTCCTGGTTGGTTATAACGACCGGATCACCACCTTCCATTATGGCAACACACGAATTTGTTGTTCCCAAATCAATTCCTATAATTTTACCCATTTTGATTAAACCTCCTTAATCTCTATACTACTATTATATTGTCTGTTTTTCTCTCGATATATTCTTCGAAATGGATACCTTAACAGGCCTTAACAGCCGACCGTTTAACAAGTAACCTTTTTCAAATTCTTCAACAATTTTGTTATCTTCAAACTCTTCAGTTTCTACCTGCAGCACGGCTTCGTGGAAGTTGGGATCAAAATCCTTACCTGCTGCATCTATTCTCTCAACTCCATGTTTTTCTAGGGAAACAAGAAGCTTGTCATATATCAGTTTCAGCCCTTCCACAAATGCGTCAAAATCTTCCGAATTGTAAGCATGATCTAATGCCCTTCCCAAACTGTCCACAACCGGTAATATGTCTTTAATTAACCTTTCATTTCCATAATTGATGGCATTTGCGCGTTCTTTTATGGCACGCCTTTTGAAGTTTTCAAGATCAGCCGTTACGCGCAAATACTTATCGTAATTCTCGGCAGCTTCCTTTTTTGTTTCTTCTAATTCCTCAACAAGCTTTTCTTTAGATTTCGCGGGTTCCACCTCGATGTCCGGCACACTGGCCTCCTCACCGGATTCCGTCTGAATATCTACGCTTTCTTCACCCTTTTCCTTAGTTGATTTCTTTGCCATACCTGCCTAATAACTCCCATATCTTCTAATTTTCAACTTTAAACTCGAAACTCGAAACGTAACTCCTATTCCTCGGGTTTTTGAAACAGTTTATAGTCCACCATCTGACAAATTACATGTCCTATGGTAATGTGAACTTCCTGAATGCGGGGAACGCTGTTTGACGACACAACGAGTGGATAATCCACGATTTCTTCCGCATTTCCTCCGTCCTTTCCTGCTAACGCAATAGTTATCATTCCCAGCTTCTTTGCTTCATTAAAAGCTTTTATCACATTAGGCGATGAGCCGCTGGTGCTTATTCCCCATGCTATATCTCCAGGTTTCCCTATTGCTTTTATCTGTTTTGAGAATATATCTGAGAAGGAATAATCGTTACCTATACTCGTTATGACTGAAGTGTCAGTACTAAGGGCAATAGCAGGCAGGGGCGGCCTTTCGATAATAAATCTGTTTACAAATTCTGCTGCCAGATGCTGAGCATCTGCCGCACTTCCGCCATTACCGAATAGCAGTATCTTTCCCCCCCCTTTTAAGGCTTCTGTTATAACTTCAACAATCTTAACGATTCTGACGACATTCTCATTCACAAAAATTTCTTTGAGATGACAACTTTCCTTAAATATTCCTATGATAATATCTTCTATATCCTGCATTATTCCCCAGCCGGGTTAATGGTTTTGAAAATAATATAAGAATCGATCTTCCAGATGTCAAGAAATGGAAGATGAATGATGTAGTTTTGACTACCTTCAGAAGAATTGCAATGGGGGGGGACAAACTGTGTTATGCGCGTCTATTTCAACAATAACACCGGGCTTCAAAGTGAAACCTTTGCCTAATCTACAAAGGTTTCACTTTATTTACGAATCCAGGTCCTTAGTTTATAAGATTTGGCAAGAAAGTTATTATCTCTGGGAAAACCATTAAAATGATAATACATATGATGTAAGCAGGTAAAAAATAAAATACTCCCCTAAAAACACTGCCCAGAGACACATCTTCAGCCAGTCCCGCAACTACATAGGTAGTAGCCCCTACAGGTGGCGTTACCGCACCAAGGGTTGTTACCACCGTTATAGTTACCCCGAACCATATCGGATCATAACCAAGCGTTAAAGCCACCGGATAAAAGATCGGAATAGTAATCAGAAGCAGGGCAAGGGCGTCCATTAAGGCGCCACCTATGATGTAGATAATAAAAATGATTGCCATAATCACTGCCGGAGCTACTGGTAGTGAGGCAACCCAGTTTGCAATGTCAAAAGGTATTCTGGTCACCGCGAGGAATCGGCCAAAAATAACCGCACCCGCAACTATGACGATAACCATACATGATATCCTTAAGGTATCCGCGATTGAGGCGACAAATCCTTTCCAGCTCAGCCTCCGTTCTACAAGACTGATCACCACCGCAAAAAAGGAACCTGCCGCCCCCGCTTCCGTGGGAGTAAAAAAACCAAAATAGAGCCCTAGCATTACCAGAAGAAACAGGGTTAAAATTTCAAAGGTACCCGGGAGGGATTCAAGTTTTTCTCTAAGGCTTGTTTTGGGCCCGGCAGTGCCCCAGTCACCATTTACCCGGCACATGAGATAGATGGTTATCATAAAGAGTACTGCCAGAATAATACCTGCCGAAACGCCACCATAAAAAAGCCTGGCTATAGACTGGCCGGTGTACAGGCCGATAACAATCAGGACCACACTTGGAGGAATAACGACGCCGAGTGTAGATCCGCAGGCAATGGCGCCGGTGCTTAAAACCGGATCGTATTTATACTTATTCATCTCGGGGAGGGCCACCGTGGTCATGGTGGCAGCGGTTGCTGCATTGGAACCACAAATGGCGGCAAATCCGGCGCATGCCATAACCGTGGCCATGGCAATGCCTCCCCTGATATGTCCCATCCATTTATAGGCAGTATTATATAATCTTTCATTTACCCCTGAATAGAATGCTATCTCACCCATAAAGATAAAAAGGGGTATTACAGTGAGACCATATTGGGAGAATGTAGTCCACAGGTCAGCGCTTACCATATTGAGGGCCGCCTTAAAGGATACGATATAACAAAACCCGCAGAAACCCACCACTGCCATAGCGAATCCAACCGGTGTTCCCAAAAAAAACAAAACGAGAAGAAGAATAACTATTCCAATTATTCCCACGAGTACTGAGCTCATTTATCAGGCTCCTTTTTGCTTGACGAACAATTTCAAGAGGTCAATTAGCAAGACCAGTGCAAGAACGATACAGCCAAAGGCAACCCCATAGGTAAAAGGATAAAAGATGATCCTCAAGGTCTCTGTTACCTCCCCTGTTTGCCGAAGGGTTGTGGCCCATTTGGCAATCTGCCAGGCCGTAACAGTAAAAAAGATCATGCAGATGGAGTAATTGATGCTATCCAGGATCCTCCGGGTCTTTTTCGAGAATTGAGTTACTAATATATCTACCGCAACATGACCTCTCTTAATCTGTGTGTAACCGAGGGTAAAGGCGACAACAATGGCACCGAAAAATCCCATAAGTTCAAAGGTACCCCTGACCGGCGCCCATACAAGCCTCAAAAATATATTGGAACAGGTAAGAAGTACCATTCCCACTAAAAATACACCGGCCATCCAGACAAGTGTCCGGTTTAAAAACCTGCTGATCTTATCGAGAAGATCCATCTCTTTCGCCCTCCGGCTTTAATAGAAAAAAAGGGCAGGCTAATTTTTCTATAAATCAACAAAGTGACCTGTCCCCTTTTCCTTAGAATCGAGAATGATACTCCCTGGCCACCCTTATATCTTGTAAAATCGCCCTCGCCGGCAATCCTTTGGCTTTGGCACTCTTGATCCATCTTTTGGTTATCGGGCTAAGCAATTTATTCCACTTTGCCAGATCTTTCTTTGTTAATGTCGTAATCTCGATATTACAATTTTTCTTTGACCATTTAACTGATTCATTTACGTGCCTGTCCATGTAGTTCCCAGTCCACAACGCCTGTTCCGCTCCCAGATCGTCCATTACCTTTTGTACGTCTTTTGGCAGAGAATTCCATTTTTCAAGGTTCATAACAACGGCAAATGGATAAACCGGTCCATTAAATATCGTCACGTATCTGCAGGATTCCGCATACTTGAAGTCCATAAGGGTCTCAAGGGAAGATGCCGCGCCCTTCACCACCCCCTTTTGAAGGGCTTCGGGGGTTTCTGACTGGGGCATGCCGACCGGCGTTGCGCCCAATGCCTTCAAAACCTTGGCAACTCCTCCTGATGCCCTCAGTTCCAAGCCCTTAAGGTCGCTTAAGTTTCTTACCGGCTTCTTGGCGTAGATATTTGCAGGCGCACAGGTGAACATGGTAAGGACCTTAACCTTTGCAAATTCCCCGGGATTATATTTTTTATACATGTCCCATAGGGTCAGGCTGGCTGCTTTTGCATCCGGGAAGCCAACGGGCAGGGCAACAGCATTGGTTACCACAAACCTGCCCGGCTGATAGGCCATACAGAGACAACCGATATCCGCCTGCCCGGCTATGACGCCATCAAACATGTTCTTGGCACTCAGGAGAGTACTACCCGGAAAGGTATTAATTACAACTTTTCCGCCAGTGCGCTGCTCCACTGCTTCTTTCCACCTTTCCATCTGCACGCATGGGAACGTCGGAGCCGGCGGAAAATTAGCGTAACTTAATGTTATCGCCCCCGCAACCACCGATACAGGAAATAATGAACCAGCAAACAGCAGTATAACCATCAGTACCGCAATCCTGAAAAATCTTTTTCCTTTCATTTTTCACCTCCATAAAGTTTTAATCTTGTAAATCTCTCACAAAATGTAGTGCAGTCCTCTAAGGTTGCCTCATGTTGAACAAGGCTAAGACCTTGCGCTACAGTCATAATCTAATTTCTTGAGGCCCCTGTCTTAAAACCTTTTAAGTTCATTTCAATCCGGTCTGGTTGGGATGACTTTCTGATTATTGTTTCCATTACTCCTTCATCACAAAAAAGGTTGCCCTCTTTAACAGCATATCCCAGAAGGACGAGATTCGTGACAAGAAGTGACCCGCATTCCTTTGCCAGCCCGGTTGCATCAATATTGTAATACTCTCCAGAGATATCAGTATTTACAAATGACCTCCCTCCGGGCCCTATGAAGTTCCTGTAGATGTCGAGGTCCGAAGCATTGATAAATAATCCGACATCGCATTGTCCCATGCGGATCAAAGGACTCTTGAAGGGTCCAACCTTGACATGCGATACAACTGTTCCACCTCTCATGGCCATACCGTGCGTTTCTGAAGTCAGGACATCAAGCCCCTCTTCTACGGCTGCCTGTGCAAAAAGCCTGGTCAGAAAAAGCACACCTTGACCGCCAATGCCGCTTACAATGATCTGCTGTTTCATTTTTTGCCTCCACCTTCCGCGATGATTGCTCCGACAGGACACACATGTTGACATACACCGCATCCAATACAGATATTCTGATCGATAATGACCCGCTCCCCATCCGAATCGAGAACAAGGGCAGGACATTCAAAGTTGTTAAGACAGTATTCGCAGCCAGTACAATTTTCTGTTATTTTCATAGAATAAACAGGCTGTGCTTTCATGGCCTCTCTATCCAGGACGCAGGGATGTTTTGATATAATTACAGCGACACCCCCATCTTCACTGCGGCAGTATTGGTCAGCTTCTTTGAGATAGGAAGTAAACGTTTCTAAATCATAGGGATCGCATTCTTTAAGAAACCTGACGCCACAGGCCTTCACAAGATCGGGGATAAGTACAGGGGTCCCCCTTGTTCCATCGGCCATAATACCCACTTCCGGTGTCGGTTGATTGCCTGTCATTGCCGTGGTGGAGTTATCCAGAATAACCACGATAAACCGTGCCTTTTGAAAGACGGCATTGATCAGGCCCGGAATCCCCGCATGGAAGAAGGTGGAATCACCAATGGTCACCGCGATGGTGGGAAATTTTTCATTATCCTGGGCATACGCATGGTAAAAACCTGCCCCCTGGCTTATACAAGCACCCATACAGTGACAGGTATCTACGGCGCCAAGATTCATGCCGAGTGTATAACAGCCGATATCACTGGGAAAGATTCCCTTCGGAAATGTTTCCTTGATTGCGTAAAATGCCGCTCGATGGGGGCACCCCGGACAGAGGGTTGGTCTTTTCCCTTTTATTTGTTCGGGAGAGGCACCGGTTTCCAAAGGTATTTCAAGGAATTTCTTCAGCACATCCTGAATGATATCCGGTGTCAATTCCCCCTGATTGGGAATTAATTTTGAATTTCTTCCATTGATTTCAGAATTCGTCAGTTGCATCTCAATTACAGGATAGGTCTCCTCAATAACGAGTATCTTTTCGTATCCGGAATTTATTTTACGAGTGAATTTCTTGTTCAGAGGGTATGGCATGGTAACCTGGAAAAGGTCTATTTTCCCTAAGAATTTCATATCTTCCAGAAGATCGCAGGTATGGGCGAAGGCCACGCCGGATGATATTATGCAGTGCTTGCTCAATGAGCCATCACCTGGAATAAGTAATGGTGAAAAATCTTCTTCCTCCAGTATTTTGTCAATTTTATCGTTTAAACGATGGTGGAGGTCATATAAAAATTGTGGCGTTGCAACCCAGCGCCCCGGGTCTTTCTCAAAATCGGCAGTCCTTTCCAGTCTTTCAGGAAGCAAACATGGGACATTCTGCCTGGCATGGCAGATACGGGTGGTGGGACGGAGCATGACGGGAATTTCATATTTCTCGGATAGCTCAAAGGCCTTCCTGACCATCTCTTTTGCCTCCCTGGGACTGGCAGGATCAAAAACGGGTATCTTCGCGGAAAGTGCGAACAAGCGGCTGTCCTGCTCAGTCTGGGAGCTGTGGGGACCGGGATCATCGGCTACAATAACAACGAAACCGCCCTTAACCCCAAGATAGGCGGAGCGCATGAAAGGATCTGATGCCACATTCAGACCGACCTGCTTCATGGCCACGGCGGATCTCTTGCCGGTATAACTGTTCGCCAGCGCTACCTCATAGGCAACTTTCTCATTTACAGACCACTCTATATGCATTTTAATTTCTGCTTCTCTGGAAAAATTAACGACTGATGCGAGAATCTCCGATGCCGGAGTGCCCGGGTAAGAAGCGGTAAGTGTACATCCGGCTTCAACCACTCCTCTGCCAATCGCTTCATTTCCCATGAGTATTTTCTGTTTTGTCTGATCCATGATTTGACTCCTGATCTCCATTTTCCCCATAAAAAAAGCCGTGGACATTGAAAATTGTCCACGGCTTTTAATAAAAACTCTGTATGTCTAAAATTCCTGCAGGTAGCGGACAGTTTTCCCCCTTTTATTTATCGACTGCCACCACCAGAATGTTAAACTATCCTTTTTTATATTCATATCGATTAAGGTTTCTTACTCACTTTGCAGCTGACTATCTTAATTTTACATAAAAAGTCAAGAAAAAATTTTCTTTTTTAATCCCTGTTATCAAAAAGCCTCCTGGTTTTTTTCGCTGTTCTGGGAAGAGACTGATAGTCAACTATATCCACCTTCCCACTTACCAGCATTTCCTTTCTGATATCTCTCTCGATCTTCATGGCAAGCGTTTCGTCCCCCTTTGGATCATTCTTCTTTTCTCTTTCCACCGTTATGGTCATGTAGTCTTTGCCATCATCTCCTCGATTGAGATAAATCTGATATTCACTGCTGATCTCAGCCTGTCTGGAAAGTATCTCATCTATGTGGCTGGGGTAAATGTTAACACCACGGATAATAAACATGTCATCGGAACGTCCCAATATCTTGTCGTGACGGGGAAGAAAAGATCCGCATTGACAACGCCCCGGTATTGATCTTGTTAAATCTCTCGATCGATATCTGATTAGTGGTGTCCCCTCCTTTCGGAGCGTCGTGTACACCATTTCTCCCACTTCGCCTTCAGGAACAGGTTCCAGGGTCTCAGGATCGAGGAGTTCCATTATATAATAATCGGCCCAGTAGTGGATCCCTGTATGATGGATGCAATCCAAACCTGTTCCGGGGCCATAAAGCTCTGTCAGGCCGGGAATGTCAAAAGCATGCTCGGCACCCAGCAGGTTTTTGATCTTTCTTGTGATGGCATCGCTTGATCTTTCAGCTCCAAAGATAACCTTTTTTACATTAATTTTATTCTTGAGCCCCCGCCTGTCCACCTCTTCGGCCAGAAGGAGCGCCATCGATGCTGTGGAACAGATTACTGTTGTCTGAAAATCAACGAGAAATTGCAGCTGCATATCGATATTGCCCGGTCCGGCCGGTATGGCAAACGCCCCGAATCTCTCACAGCCGAGTTGAAAACCGGCACCCGCGGTCCATACGCCGTATCCCACACATATCTGGACCCTGTCTTCCTTTGTCAGTCCCGCCATCTCGTAACACCTGGCAAACATATCGGCCCAGTCATCCACATCCTTCGCAGTGTAAACCATAACTTTTCTTTTGCCTGTTGTCCCCGAAGATGCGTGCATTCTTACAATCTTCTCAAACGGCACGGATATGAGCGGCCAGGGATAGTTATCCTGCAGGTCTTCGGCGGTTACAAACGGCAGTCTCTTGAGATCATCGAGGCTCTTAATATCGTCAGGCTTAATACCCGCATCATTGAACCTCTCACGATAAAATGCAGATCCTCTATAGGCATGATTAACCGTCCACTTCAATCCAGACAGTTGAATAGCATCCAGTTCTTCTTTGCTTTTAATTGTGGGCATAAATGATCTTTTCATTGAATCCATCCGATACTTGTAAGTGTTGTTCAATCTGGTCTCACTCTCTGACGAAAATGGTCATGTTAATTTGAAAAATAACCAAGCGAACAGCACCATTACCACAAATAAGCTTGCCAGCAAAGATATATTGAACAAAGCGCTATAACCAACGACAAGTTATGCAGAGCATATACCTGTATTTATAATGGACAAATCATTTTTCCAGAGGAAGAAGTTGACAGCAAAGCATTTCAAAGTATAAAAGAGGTACTTACATGTAGAAAACATCGGTCATTCACCCCAGACCCTAAGTAGGGCACACAATTGATAGGAGATACAATGGATCAAAAATTAGAAACGAGAATTAAAAACCTTCAACACCTTGCGAAAGGAACATTATTGTATAATCTGAAGATGGAATTGGTGGATATAAAGGATAACCAACTTACCATGACAATGCCCGTTACACGATCAGTTCATCAACCTTTTGGTTTGCTGCATGGTGGAGCAACCGCAGCTTTGATTGAAACCGTTGCTTCTACGGCAAGTAATCTTTTTTGTCCGGAAGATATGATTGCAGTCGGCATCGAACTCAATTGCAGTCATCTCAGAAGTAAGACTGGAGGAACTCTCACCGCCGTCGGTACGGCAGTACACCTGGGCAGGAGAATTCATGCATGGGAAGTGAGGGTTTCTGATGAAGCGCATAAGCTTATTGCGACCGGCAGATGCACCTTATCCATAATTCCAAAACAGAGACCGTAAAATCGCTGACAATCGTTGTTGAGCCACGAACATCGCAGGGAAGAGAGTGCCGTAGCACTCTCTTCCTAACCCGGACAAGCCGGAACCGAGATGAACATTGAACATCGAACGTCCAACATCGAATGTTGAATGGGAAAAGGCGGCCAACCGTGAACCTTTGAACTGTGAACGATTACTAAATTATTATTCTAATCAGATTATAATTGTGATAAGTTGCCGTATTTATGTAACTACTCAGGTGGATAGGCTGTAGACTGAAGCCGGTTAGGAAAACGTTCTGTTTACGAAAACATCAAATTTGGGAGAGACACCATGAAAGTCCTTGTTCTTGTAGGAGGAAAAGGCGAAAGATTGTGGCCATTATCGAGAAAAGACTATCCAAAACAATTTCTGAAAATTGATGGAAAATCATTTTTCCAGAAGACGATAGAAAGATGTCTAAAATTCACAGAACCGGGGAATATCTTTATTTCCACAAGCAGGGATTACTTCTTTCATGTAAAAAAGGACCTGGAAAAATTTGACATAAAAGAAGAGAACATAATTATTGAGCCAATCCCCAGGAATACTGCACCGGCGATATTTATCTGCGCAAGATGGTTAAGAGACCTGTTAAACCTGGACGAAAAGGAAACATTGTTCGTGTATCCCGCAGACCATTTCATAAAAGAAGAGCATAAATTTGCCGAAGTCATGAAAAAAGTCTCTAATACAACATCTGACTATATCGTTACATTCGGTATAAATCCCAGATCACCGGAGACGGGTTATGGATATCTAAAAAAAGGCAGGCGGATAAAAGATGTTTATCAGGTGGAACGATTTACGGAGAAACCTTCGGAGGAAGAGGCAGAACAATATTTGAAGCAAGGAAATTACTTGTGGAATTCCGGCATGTTCGCATTCACCATAAAAACTATAATAGAGGCATTTAAGGCATACGCGCCGGATATATATGAGCCTTTAAGAAGTGTTGATTTAAGGGATACAAATCTACTGGAAGAGGTATTAAAAAAGGTCCCGTCCATTTCAATAGATTATGCCATAATGGAAAAAGCAGACAATGTAATTGCTATTCCTCTCGATATTGAATGGAGTGATATCGGGTCATGGCAGGCATTCTATGAGCTGTACGAAAAGGATAAGAAGGGAAATGCAATCATTGGTGATGTCTTGACCTATGATGTAAAGGATTCTTTAATCATTGGACAAAAAAGACTGATTGTCTGCGCGGGATTAAGGGATCTTATGGTGATAGGAACAGATGATTCCGTGCTGATTACATCCAGGGAGGATCCACAGGATGTAAAAAAGATTGTAGAAATACTAAATGAAAAAGGAAGAAAAGAGGCCTTTGAACATAAGACTGTATATCGTCCCTGGGGACAATATACAGATTTAAAGATAGGACAAAGGTACCGGGTAAAAAAAATTGTGGTAAGACCAAAGGAAATCCTGAGCTTGCAGATGCATCACAATAGAACAGAAAACTGGGTAGTTATAAAAGGAACGGCAAAGGTAACAATCGGAGATAAAAAAATGCTCCTGCATGAAGGAGAAAGCGCGTTTATTCCAAAAGCTACTCTGCACAGGCTGGAAAACCTTGATAAGATACCTTTGGAAATCATAGAAGTGCAAAATGGTGAATATGTGGGAGAGGATGATATTATAAGGTTTGAAGATAAGTATGGAAGAGTCAAACCAGCAAACTAATGCGGCAAAGCCGCAAAGTTATCAGGGGCCAGTGCTGATCCCTGACCCTCGACACCTGACACCAGGAGCTGTGCGAAAAACGCCTGTCTGCGTGCCTGCCTGTGCGTGTCCGCACGCAGACAGGCAACGCACAGGCAGGCAGTTGCTGAGGATAAAGGCTCTAAACACCACAGAATACATCAGACAAACCAAATAGACCAGAAAGAGAGAGAGGGTTTTATCAATGAAAAAAGCTATTATTACCGGTATTACCGGACAGGATGGTTCATACCTGGCAGAATTTCTCCTTTCAAAAGGCTATGAAGTTCATGGACTCATCAGGAGGACAAGTTCCTTTAATACAGGCAGGATAGATCACATCTATCAGGATTCCCACTTACCTGATGTAAAATTGTACCTCCATTACGGAGATCTCTCTGACTCCGGCCAGTTAACCAATCTCATCTATAATGTCCAACCTGATGAGATTTACCATCTGGGCGCTCAAAGCCATGTCCGAGTTAGCTTTGATATGCCTGAATTTACAGGTGATATCACGGGCCTTGGAACCACAAGGTTTTTGGAGGCGATAAGAAGAAGCGGAATTAAGACCAAATTTTATCAGGCTTCATCAAGTGAAATGTTTGGGGGTACCCCTCCTCCACAAAATGAAAGTAGTCCATTCAGGCCAAGGAGCCCGTATGCGGCAGCCAAAGTTTATGCCTATTGGATGGTCAGGAATTACAAAGAGGCATATAATATGTTTGCCACTAACGGTATTCTTTTTAACCATGAATCTCCAAGACGGGGAGAAACCTTTGTGACTCGAAAGATCACTCGAGGACTTGTAAATATTCTAGCTGGGAAAGAAAAGAAGATCTATCTTGGAAATCTGGATGCAAGGCGGGACTGGGGATATGCTCCAGAGTATGTTGAGGCAATGTGGCTCATGCTTCAGCAGGATAAACCGGAAGACTATGTAATTGGAACAGGCGAAAGCCATTCGGTTAAGGAATTTTTAGAAGAGGTCTTTAATTATGCCGGATTGGATTGGAAAGAATACGTGGAAATAGATTCTCGGTATTTCAGACCCACAGAGGTAGAATTCCTCCTGGCCGATGCTTCAAAGGCAAAGGAGAAACTTAAGTGGAACACCAAAGTAACTTTTAATGAGCTGGTAAGGATAATGGTAGATTGTGACATGGAACTGGGTGGTTTAGAGCCTGTAGGGGCTGGAAAGAAGATTCTGGAAGAAAAGGGAATCGGGTGGACGGAGAATAAGCTGACATCAAAATAAGCATGATATAGAGGGTAACAGGATAGGCAGGCATGAGTTTTTGGAACAATAAAAGAGTCTTGGTAACAGGCGGGGCTGGTTTTTTAGGTTCGTTTGTGGTTGAAAGGCTTCAAGACAGGGGTTGCGGGAGTATTTTTGTCCCGCGAAGCAGGGATTATAATTTAGTGGAAATGGAAGAGGTTAAAAAGCTCTATAGCGATTCCAGACCTGACATTGTCATTCATTTAGCCGCTAAAGTAGGTGGTATTGCCGCGAACAAGAAGGCCCCCGCCAAATTCTTTTATGATAACCTGATGATGGGTGTTCAGATGATGGAGGCAGGAAGACAACAGGGAATAGAAAAGTTTGTGGCAATTGGTACTATCTGTGCTTATCCTAAATTTACTCCAATTCCCTTTAAAGAGGAAAATTTGTGGAATGGCTATCCTGAAGAAACTAACGCACCTTATGGTTTGGCCAAAAAGATGCTTCTGGTTCAATCAGAGGCTTACCGTAAACAGTATGGGTTCAACTCCATCTTTCTTTTACCTGTTAACCTCTATGGTCCTGGAGATAATTTTGATCCTGAATCATCCCATGTTATTCCGGCGTTAATAAAGAAATGTATCGATGCCGGGAACCACAAGCCAAAAGACATGAGCTATGAGCCAATTACAGTTTGGGGCACGGGAAGGCCTACCAGAGAATTTCTCTATGTAAAAGATGCGGCGGAAGGGATACTCCTGGCAGCAGAGAGATATAATAAAAGTGAGCCGGTAAATATCGGAGCCGGGGTTGAAATATCCATAAGAAAACTTGTCGAATTGATTGCGGAGTTGACCGGATTTAAAGGTCGAATCATCTGGGACAAATCAAAACCGGACGGTCAGCCGAGAAGGATGCTGGATACAACAAAAGCCTTCAGGGAATTTGGTTTTAAGGCTAAAAAAGATTTCAGAGATGGGTTAAAAGAGACGATTGAATGGTATATTTCAACCAATTCAGAAGATCATAATCGAAAATAATTGAGGAAAATCTCAATCAAGTTTCTTAGCTTCGTCAATCAACATAATGGGTATATCATCTTCAATTCTATATATTAACTTGCAGTTTTCACAGATAAGCCCATCTTTCGTTTCATTGAGATAAATATCCCCTTTGCATTTTGGACAGGCTAAAATATCCAACAGTTCTTTACTTATTGCCATTGTGATTCCCTTCTTATGACGCCATATTTTCCAATCATTAAAAATACACAGAATATCCAATAGTGCCGAAATGGGTATTAATGCCTCCATTCGGTTCTTTGATGTCGGCATTGGACATATGTCGGAATCTGTATCCCAGATTGAGTGATGATTTTTTTGTCAGAAAGAACGAGAA
>Ga0209121_10002928_pt1 | contig 16953 bp, 16 predicted proteins | sample Cruoilmetagenom3_FD_187292 | JGI IMG/M metagenome (GOLD analysis project Ga0209121, IMG submission 187292) | Oil polluted marine microbial communities from Coal Oil Point, Santa Barbara, California, USA - Sample 3 (SPAdes) (version 2) | ecosystem: Environmental > Aquatic > Marine > Oil seeps ... | reverse complement strand
CGCTTCAATATATCGGCCGGCACGGCCAGAAGCATGGTGGAAAGCAGGTCATCGGCGATACCTGATGCCATTTTGCCCAGAATATTTGCACTTGCCGGTGCTACCAGAATGAGGTCAGCCCACATCGGCAGGTCGATATGCGGGATTCCGGTTTTATGTTTCGGAAATAACTCAAGCGCAACCGGCCGTCCTGAAAGCACAGCGAACGATTCCGCAGTTACAAACTTTCTGGCATTTCTGGTCATCACAACCTGCACTTCCCAGTCGGATTTGCGAAAGAGCCTGACCAATTCCAGCGCTTTGTAAGCTGCGATACTGCCGGTTACGCCGAGAACCAAGTGCGGATGTGTTTTGTTGGACATATGCCGAATAAATTCAGCGGACTCGACCGAAATAGGATTCGTTGTAGCTTTCCCGAGTAAGTGCCTTCATTTCGGCATCGGTCAACCGCTCATATTTTATTTCGCCGTGTACTAACTTTTCCAGGGCGTATTCATAGATATTGCGTGTCAACTGAATTTCGCCTTTTTGAAGGCCATCGATAATATGACGGGCTTCCAATGCAGCTATATCCAGTGCCTGGTATTTGTTGGGATATTTCTTCCAGATTTCCTCAATCGACAGATACTTCATTGACAATACTCCTTTTTGCCTTACGACCAGGATGCAGCCTGTAGGTTCGCAGTCTCTCGGCGCGGATTATTGAAAGTATCCTACGCGCCGTATCCTTGAGCCGGTCGTTTACGACAATATAGTCAAATTCCGGTATTGCAGCCAGTTCAGATTTCAGCTCTGACTGCCGGCGGTTTATCTCTCTGGCTGAATCTGTGCCGCGGCTGTGCAAACGGCGCATCAGTTCCTTCTGGCTCTGAGTGGTGATGAAGATGGCGACACTGTCCGGCAAGGCTTTTCTGCAGGAACGCATACCCTGAATGTCAAGGTCGGCGAGGACATCCTTTCCTTTTCTGAGTTGACCGAGCAAAGGTGTTTTGGGAGTGCCATAGAAATGGCCATATACAATCGCATGTTCCAGAAATCCACCACGGGCCAGGCGGGCCTTGAATTCCCTTTCGGTCCAAAAGAAATAATGCCGACCATGAACTTCACCTTTACGCGGGTGACGGGTGGTAGCGGAAACAGAATAGACGATATTTTTGTCTTGGCGCACGACTTCGCGGCAGAGCGATGTTTTGCCGGCACCCGAAGGCGATGAAACTACAATGAGAAATGGACGGTGCCGCCAAACACCTCTACTCAACATTGCGCACTTGCTCTTTCAATTTTTCGATTTCGCCTTTGATGTCAATAGCGCGGCGGGAAATCACCAAATCTCTTGCCTTGGCAGCAACAGTGTCGGTTTCGCGCAGCATTTCCTGGGCGATGAAATCCAGCTTTTTCCCCGATGTTGAAGAGTTGTGCAAAGCCAGAAGAAACATGCTGCAATGGCTCCTCAGACGGACGCATTCCTCGTGAATGTCCACTTTATCGGTAATAAATGCAACTTCCTCAAGGACGCGTTTCGGGTCGGCATTAACCTTCAATTCTTTGAGCTGAGCGAGCAGGTTGCTCTTCCGCTCGCGCAGTCTTTTCGGCACCCTTTTCTCAATCAGTCGCACCGAACGCTGAATCCGGGCGACACGCTTGCGCAGGTCTCGGACAAGATTGACACCTTCGGCCTGTTTCATCTTGATGAGCTTGGTAAGTGCCTGTTTGACCACCTTTTTGCATTGACGCCATAGTCGGACGCGATTCTGCTCGGATTTCTCAGCAGTAATGATGCCTGGATAAGAAAGGATGGTATTGAGACTTACCTGTCCGGGGACTTGGTATTTCTTTTTGAGTTCCGCTGCCAGCTTCATGTAGTCGCGCACAAGCCGCCGGTCGAGCGCCAGTACTGGCATGCCAGTGTTCTCGTCCATCGTGACTTGGAGTTGAACATAGCCGCGGCGGATTGAGTGCCTTACCATATCCCGTATTTCGCCTTCGAACCCTGCCAAAGAACTGGGCAAATGGGGCACAAGTTCGAAGAACTTGTGGTTGACCGAGCGGATATCAACCACAATTCTGCTGTTCCACGGAGAGAGGACCGCTTCGGCACGGCCCACACCGGTCATACTTCTAATCATTATCGTTTATCGTTTCTGCGGTTCTTCAAGCAAGACGGTTACCGGCCCGTTATTGACCAAGCCTACCTGCATTCGGGCGCCAAAACGGCCTGTTTTTGTAGAAACACCCAGTCCACCGAGTTCGGAAACAAAACGCTTATAGAGCTGGCGTGCACGGTCCGGTTCGCAGGCATTGTTGAACGAAGGACGCCGGCCTTTGTTCGTATCAGCGTAAAGCGTGAACTGGGAAACCACCAGGGCAGAACCGTCGGTATCAAGCAAGGAGAGGTTCATCTTGCCATTTTTGTCGTCAAATATGCGCAGCCGTGCAACCTTTGATGCCAGTGCACGGCATGTTTCTTCATCATCGGATTTGCCAATGCCCAAGAAGACCAGAAGACCAGGCCCGATTTTGGCAATATCCTCATGGTTGACTATAACCCGGGCCTGGAGCACACGTTGAAGCACTGCCTTCAACCTATTTCCCTTTCTGTAATTTTGCGGCTATTACCTGGCCGAACTTATGCGCATCCCGCGTTTCGGCCGCAGTGATTATATTGCGGTCGGTGACCACCGAATTCGGAACATAGCGGCCGCCGCCTTCGAGCAAATACCTGACTGCGTATCGGTTCGGGAAGATTGTTGCTTTGTGTCCATCAAGCAAACCCGCATGCGCCAGACAGATAGTTGCAAGACCGATTGCGCCAACCGGCTTGCCGGCTTGCGCAAATTCACGGCACCGGTTATGAAGAATTGAATCGTTCCAGTAAAGGTCAATGCCGGAGCCATTGATGAGCACGAAACCGGCGAAACTATCCGGCTTGGCCGCAGCGACTGCAATGTCAGGCCGAATCACGGTCCGGTCCATGCCCGTTGCAACAGTAGTTTCGGCTGCAGCAATGACCACACTGTAACCGGCGTGTGACAATTCGCTTCGGATTGCAGTGAGCGCTTCTTCACGGAACATATCCTGGGCAACAAAAAACAGCACTGTTCTTGGCTTGTCACTGGTCGGAAAAGAACCGGCCCTGGCATGTCTTGGCACGGCTATGCCGAGAAAAGATGTAAATATCAGAACTAATTTTAATTTATACATGGGTCCAATATTGTAGCATATTCAGTATACCACAAATGTCAAGCAAACATGCGGGTTGTGCTATAATAGTCATTGTCTGTAGAGTGGTGGTTGTAAGATAGCAGAGAATTTGATGAGGCAACTGGCGATTCTACTGGCATAGGTGCTGGTTATAATTGTGGCAATCCAATTGGATAGGGGGGTGGCCCACCGGGTATGGTTCAAATCGGGTTTCTGAGGGCTAAGTCTCTGAATATCAAGGTATTTAGCATTGTTTGGCCCATTTACACTATGGGTTGAATCTATCCGGCTCGATATTGCCGCTATTGTCATAATAATCTGTGACCGCATGATAAGGGTTTATTTCGGTATGCCTGAGACTGTATCGCCGGGTTTGATTGCATGGGCCTGGAACCAGCCGGCATTCATTTCCAGGGCATAGCGCACAGGCCGGTTTGAAAGATACCGGGTAGTCGTGTCTTCGGGTGCCATTTCCAGGATATTTGTAATGATATTGCTGTTATCAATGAATGCGATGCTTAACGGGATATAGGTATTCTTCATCCAGAAGTAGCGGAGTCGTTCCTGTTCAAAGATGAACAGCATGCCAGAATCCGGGGCCAGGCTGGTGCGAAACATCAGGCCAAGTTTGCGCTCTGCTGGTTTGCGTGCAATTTCAACATTGATAGAGTTTTCACGGATGCGGATTTTGGCGGTCGGCAGGTTTGGTTTGGCTGACGATACTGGAGGGGCGGGTTTGAAATCCGGCCGTGCTGGAGGTTTTGGTGCACCACAGGCAACTATAAGGACCAGAAGCATATAGAAAATGCGCAATGGGTTTCAGTCCCGGGTGTTTTCGCCCTGGAGCACGATGCTGGAAAGGTCGGCGACTTTTCGGAAGAGTGAACGCACATAATTGAGCAGTTGCAATCGGTTGGTGCGGATTTTCGGGTCTTTTGCCATGACCAGAACCTTATCGAACATCGCATCAATCGGGGTGCGCAGGCTGAGGAGCAGTCGGGTCGCCTGTTTGAAATCCTGTGAAGATACCGCATTGTCAAGCCCGGGTTCAATATTATTTGCCTGTTTCCAGAGTTCCTTTTCAGCCGGCTCGCAGAGGAGTCCCGGGTCGGGCAGGCCTGAAACATCCTGACCACGGAGGATATTGGCGACCCTTTTCTGGCCGATTATCAGGTGCTGGAACTCGTCGCTCTCACGGAATTCAACCAATGCCTTTGCCGAAGCCAGGGCCTGACAAGGCAGATGCCAGGTTGTTTCAAGCACCGCTCGGGCAATATCATAAGGGATTTTTCTTTCGGTAAGCAGCGGCTCCAGCCTTTCTTTGAAGAGCAGCCGGAGTTTGTATGCGCAAGAGCCGTTCTTTCCGAACAGGCTGAGCGCAAAGCGGATGAGCTCGCTGATGTCAATCCGAAACCCCCGCTTGAGGATTATTGCAAGGATGCCACTGGCCTGACGCCTGAGCGCAAAAGGGTCAAAAGAACCGGTAGGGATTGCACCGGCAAGAAAAGTAGCCACGATATTGTCAATTTTGTCGGCGATGTTCAGGATTGCACCGTTGACAGTTTCTGGTAGTTTACCATCGGTTGCTACTGGCAGGTATTGTTCTGCAATTGCATCCGCGACCAAGTCTGGTTCGCCAAGCATCCGGGCATAAATCCCGCCCATTATCCCTTGAAGTGATGTGTATTCCTTTTCGTGAATCATATTGGTCAGCAGGTCGGTTTTTGCAAGCTGCGCCGAGCGGTCAAGAACAGTTAAATCGGTTTCAGGAAGTCGGGTCCCAAGGTATTTGCACAAGGCACGCAGGTGCTGGGTCTTGTCATAATAGCTGCCGGTTTTTTCAATCCAGGTTACCTTTTTTTCCTGCTCGACCAGGGGCTCAAGACCAACTTTCATATCGGCATCAAAGAAGAAACGGGCATCGCTGAGTCTGGATTCGGCTGCGCGTTCGTACCAGCGGGCAACGGTTTTGCGGTCACAATCAGGATTGTCAGCAACTGCGATAAAATACGGCAGAAGCTGGTTATTCTCGTTCTGAACTGCAAAGCAGCGCTGGTGTTTCTTGAGCGCGGTTATTAAGACTTCTCTTGGGAGTTTCAGGTGTTCAGATTCCAGCTTACATAGAATCGGGACCGGGAATTCGGTTGTATTGACCGTTTCCTCAATGAGTTCAGGGTCTTTGACCGGCATTGCATTGACTCCAGTCGCCATCTCTGCGATTTCTTTCATTATGCTCTGGCGTCGAGCCTTGGGGGACACGACTACCTTGTGGTCAAGCAGGAGTTTCTCGTAGTCTCCAGGCGTTGTAATCTCAATCGGTTTGTCACCGAACCCGCGGTGGCCGTGTGTTTTGTTACTGGCAGTCAGACCGGCGAATTCGAACCTGATGGATTCAGTCCCAAACATACACAGCAGCCAGCGAATCGGTCGGGCAAATCTGGTTTTGTCGCTGCGCCAGCGCATCGTTTTCGGAAACGGCAGGCTAGAAATGATTTCCGGAACTCCTTTTTTCAGGATTTCCGTGGTATCAAGCGGAGGGAATTGCTTTTTTAAGAAAACATATTTCCCTTTCGGGATGGATTTGACATATAAGTCTTCAGGTGTTTTGCCATGGGATTGGCTGAAACCGATTGCGGTTTTGGTCGGTTTGCCTTCTGAAGAGAATGCGACTTTATTGGGCGGGCCCTGGATTTCGAGCGTTCTGCCCGGTCTTTGTGCAGATACTTCTGAAAAGAAGACCGCAAGCCTTCTCGGTGTCCAGAAAATCTGGCCTCTTCCGGTTTTGATTTCGTGTTCGGTCAGGAGCGTTCGGATACGGGACCGGAGTTCTTGCGCAGCCGGTTCCAGAAATAAAGACGGAATCTCTTCAGTGCCGATTTCCAGAAGCAACGGTTTCATTGCGGGATGATAAGGAGTGAGGTTTATGTGTCAAGGGGATGACAATGTTGACATTTCCTGTTGAAACTGGTAAATTTCCAAAGGATGCGTGAATCGCGGTTGGGAAACCGCTCCTACCGGAATGGTTCGGTGCATGTCTGGAGGAGCGACATCCATGTCGCAATGGGTTAAAGGAGGACGAGATGAAGCGTTCTTATAGGCATTGGTCAAGAGACGAAGTCATCAGAGAAATCCGGAGACTGAATGAGCAGAAAATGCAGCTCAACTCCGGATTTATTGCCCGAACCTATCCGGCCCTTGCTTATGCTGCGAGGAAATACCTCGGTGGATGGGAAGCGGCGATTCAGGCCGCGGGTCTGGATTACAGCGAAATCCGGCGGAAGCGTTTCTGGAACCGGAAGAAAATCACGGAAAGGATCCGGGAATTACATCAGTCCGGCAAGCCACTTCATGTGAGTGTTGCTGAGAGGCTTTATGGCGGATTGGTCGGTGCTGCAACCATGTATTTCGGTTCGTGGCGCAAGGCCGTCAAGGCCGCAGGACTGGATTACAGTAAAGTAAAGCGGCAGAAGGACTGGTCTAAGAAAGTGATTGTGCGTGAAATTCGCCGGCTGCATGCTCAAAGGATGAGGCTTGATACCACTATTCCTGTGAGGCAGCATTATCGCAATCTTCACGCAGCAGCGGTGCGGTATTTCGGAAGCTGGGCCGAGGCATTGCGCGAGGCCCGGCTGGAAAGGCTTTTACGCAAATGAGGATACTGGTTATCGGTGGTGGTGGGCGTGAACATGCTCTGGTTTGGAAACTTGCACAATATCACAAGCCGGTTTTCTGTGCACCTGGTAATGCGGGTATTGCAAAGCAAGCCGAATGTGTAGAGAAGAGTCCTGCAGATATTCGTGGTCTTGCTGATTTTGCGCGCCAGAAAAGAATCGATTTGACGATTGTCGGGCCTGAAGCACCGTTGGTTGCAGGCATTGCCGACGAGTTCAGAAAGCAAGGGCTCGTAATTTTCGGGCCTGGGGCACAGGCGGCCCGGCTTGAAGGTGACAAATCATTTGCCAAGCGACTGATGCAGGAACAGGGTATTCCGACAGCGAGCTTTGAGATTTTCGATGACTATGAAAAGGCCGCGTCTCACCTGCGGACCAGAAAGCTTCCGGTTGTTATCAAGGCTTCGGGTCTTGCCGCGGGCAAAGGTGCAATAATCACAAAGGAACGGGATGAGGCAGAAAGGGTTTTGAGGGAAATAATGAAAGAAGCACGGTTCGGCCCAGCCGGCCGGGTTGTTGTGATTGAAGATTTCCTTACCGGGGAAGAAGCATCAATCATCGGATTGTGTGATGGAGAGCATATAGAAATGCTCTTGCCTTCCCAGGACCACAAGCCTTTGCTGGATGGGGACAAAGGGCCTAATACCGGTGGCATGGGTGCATACGCACCCGCGCCTGTGATTACATCTGATTTGGCACACCAGATTGAGAAAACAGTATTTCAGCCGCTGCTTGCAGGATTGCAGAAAAGGAATATTGATTATCGTGGCGTGATTTATGCCGGGATGATGCTGACTGGCGACGGGCCTTATGTGCTTGAGTTCAACTGCCGTTTTGGAGACCCTGAAACCCAGGCGGTTCTGCCTTTGCTTAAAAATGACCTTGCCATGCTGGCCTTTGCCTGTGCCAATGGCAAACTTGTAGACCAGCATGCAGACTGGTTCCGTCAGTCGGCACTTTGCGTCATTGCAGCATCAGGTGGTTATCCAGGTGCTTATAAGAAAGGGGTTGTGATTTCAGGCGACCTCGCAGGTGACGATGACAGTATCGTGTTTCATGCCGGCACGCGTCTGGAAGGGAAACAGATTGTGACCAGTGGTGGCCGGGTGCTCGGGGTAACCGGTATTGGCAATGACCTGCAAATGGCACAGGAAAAGGCATATCAAGCAATGGCCAGAATCCGGTTTGAGGGGATGTTCTTTCGCCATGATATTGGACGGCGCGGACTTGAGCGGCTGGGTTTGAAACCCTTTTTCTTGTGAAACTTATCAGGTTAAACCCGAAGAGGCTTGATGAGATTGCACGCAGTATTGACAAATTCCTGAAAACCGGACCTGGGGCCGTGCCGTTGTTCGGGGGGTATTGTGTTCTGAGTTATCGTCCAGGATGGCTGCAGAAAAAGATGAGAGCAGGTTTCAGGTTAGTGTCCGGACCCGAAACGATAGTTGATTTGATGCCGGATTCCGAAATCGGGTATTGCCAACGGGTCCAGCAGGTCCTTGCCAAGTCTGTCCTCGGTATATTCAACAAGAAAAAAGGGTGGGCTGGAGCAGGTCTGGCAGTTGAGCCCCTGGCAAGGGCAATTCTTGCGAAGGCACAAAGACCTGTTGGAATCGGTGTGCCAGCGCAGCAAGAGATTGAAGAAATTAATATGGAACTCGATAGTCAGCTTGAATTCGGTATAGTTGCCCAAGGTGGTTCTGGGCCGACCGTGGTTGATTTCTCACGCAGGCCGGTTGTGGTTGACAGGAGGGGAAAGTTAGGAATACTTGACCTCGAAAACCTCCTGGGAGAAACAGTCAGGCTTGGACCCGAAGTCGTCTTTTCGGTGGTGTTCGTTTGCACCGGGAATTCGTGCCGGAGTCCGGTAGCGAGTGGTTTGCTTAAGAAGATGTTTGAAAACGACCGGGTCTTTGTTTATTCGGCCGGGACTGATGTGCCTGAAGGTGCACCTGCCACCGGGTGTGCAAGGCAAGTGGCAGAAGAATTCGGTGTAGATTTGGGTCTTCACCGGGCCCAGAGTCTTACACCCGGGATGGTGCACAATGCGGATTTGGTTCTGGTGATGGAAAAGTATCACCGGGAAAGGGTTGTTGAAATGGTGCCGGATGCTGCCGGAAAGACCAGGTTGCTGTGCGACCGGCCAATTGAGGACCCGATTGGTCGGCCTTTGGAATTCTACCGCAGGATTGCGGCTGAAATAAACCACTGCCTTGAGCGTGTTGCTGGTAATATCAGAACCCGACTCGGGCAGAATTAAAAGGAAATATTCATGGAATACTTTTTGACTGAAATACAGCAGGAAATCCGTAAGCTGGCCTGGCGTTTTGCCCAGGAAAAAATGAAGCCGGTCCGGGCCGAGCTAGACAAAACAAGTGAATTTCCTCACAAGCTGATGAAAGAACTTGGAGACCTCGGACTGATGGGGGTTTATATCCCAGAGGAATACGATGGGCTCGGCGGCGGGATTATGGAGATGTGCTTGGTGGTAGAAGAGCTGAGCCGGATTGACAGCGGTGCTGCACTTGGATACGCTGCTTCCGGGCTCGGCACTTATCCGATAATCCTTGGAGGAACTAAAGAGCAGAAAAAGAAATACCTTCCAGATCTGGCCGCAGGTAAATTGGCCGCATTTGCTGTAACCGAGGCAAATGCCGGTTCAGATGTTGCCAATGTCAAAACCAGTGCACGGCGCGAAGGGGATTATTATGTGCTGAACGGCACAAAGCAGTTCACTACCAATGGCAGCGTGGCCCAGATATATACGGTGATAGTTTCTACCAATCCGAAGCGCGGCGCGCGCGGGCTTTCCGCATTTATCGTCGAGGACGGGACACCGGGTTTCAGTTTTGGCAAAATCGAGGATAAAATGGGAATCCGTAGTTCCAAGACCGCAGAGTTGGTATTCGAAGACTGCAAGGTCCCGGCCGAGAATCTGATTGGGGGCAAAGAAGGCTATGGATTTATCCATACAATGAAGACATTTGACCGGACCAGACCCGGTGTTGGAGCCCAGGCAGTTGGAATCGCACAGGGTGCATTGGACGAAGCGGTTGAATATGCCAAGACCAGGATTCAGTTCGGTGCGCCGATTTCAAGCTTTCAAGCGGTTCAGACGATGCTTGCAGATATGGCGATTCAGGTTGAGTCGGCAAGGGCATTGGTTTATGAATCGGCAAGGGCGATTGATGCGGGTGTGAAGCATGTATCCGGTATATCTTCGATTGCCAAGGTAATGGCTTCAGATGCTGCAATGAAAGTTACTACCGATGCAGTTCAGATTTTCGGTGGTTATGGATATATGAAGGATTATCCGGTTGAAAAGATGATGCGGGATGCGAAAATAACCCAGATTTATGAAGGCACCAATCAGATTCAGCGTCTGGTTATCGCATCTGAATTGATAAAAGGAACAGTCTGGTAGTGCCAAGTCCTGATGTTCTGATAATCGGTGGCGGCCCGGCCGGATATGTTGGGGCGATAAGGCTGGCTCAACTGGGAAAGCAGGTTGTTGTTGTAGAGCGTGAGCGCCTGGGAGGTATCTGCCTTAATCAGGGTTGTATTCCGGTCAAGGCTTTGCTTCACGCGGGTTCGGTTGTGCGCAATGCAGCTGAAGCACGGCGGTTCGGGGTTCTGTTTCAGGCACCTGATATAGATATTGTTTCTTTACACGGGTGGAAGGCACGGATTGTTGACCGGCTGGTGCGTGGAATTGAATACCTTTTCCAGGCGAATGGTGTCGAACTGGTTCATGGCCAGGCAGTTTTTTCCGGGCCAGAAGAAGTTATGGTCAGAACCAAGGCAGGTGAAATGAGTTTCACGGCCCGGAATTTTGTTATCGCAACCGGTTCCAGACCGGCAATGCCGTCAGGAATAGAACCGGACGGGCATAAGGTTATCAGTTCCAAAGAGGCACTTAATCTTACCACTCTGCCGAAGCGAATAGCGATTATCGGGGCCGGGGCTATCGGTCTGGAGTTTGCTACTGTTTTCAGCCGTTTGGGTTGCAAAGTTATCGTGCTGGAGCTTATGAATCAGGTGCTGCCCGGGACTGATTCGGATTTGGCATCGGTTGTTGAGCGACAGCTGCGGCGTGAAGGTATTGAATTCCAGTTTGGCGCCAAGGTTCGGGAAATCGTCAAAGAACCGCATTTGTATGTACGCTATACCGGTGGCGGAAGCGAGCAGATTCTGGAAACGGAGCAGGTTCTGGTTGCGGTGGGTCGCGAGCCGTTGACCCAGGAATTGAATCTTCACAAGGCAGGTGTCCAGACCGACAAACAGGGTTTTATCAAAGTCAATGGTTCATATCGGACAAGTGTCCCGAATATTTATGCGATTGGAGATGTGAAAGGCGGTGCTTTAGTGGCTCATAAGGCGATGGCCGAAGGGATTGCTCTTGCTGAAATCATTGGCGAGACCGGAAAGGAATGGAATTTCCGGGCGGTTCCTTTTTGTGTTTATACTGACCCTGAAATAGCATCTGTGGGTTGGACCGCAGAACTGGCAAGAAAACAGGGTTTGAAGATAAAAGTAAGCCGGGTGCCATTGAGTGCGGCCGGCCGTTCTTTGACTCTGGGAAGAAATGAAGGGTTCTGCAAAATAGTAGTGGAGGAAAAGACCGACCGGATTCTAGGTGTAGGCATAGTGGGGCCCCAGGCAGAAGCACTGATAGCAGAAGCTGCGGTTGCGGTGGAATTGGGTCTCACTGCTGAGCAGATTGGCAAGGTAGTTCATCCCCATCCGACGATGAGTGAACTTCTGTTTGAGGCCGCCCGAGCGATTCACGGCCGGGCTATCCATATTGTCAACAAGTAGAGAACCCGATAGGCGCGATATTGCCTTTCTGATTAAGCTGGGCTTGGTGGATTATGGGGCCGCACTCAAACTCCAGCACCGTTTATGGGAGATGCGGATAAGAAATGAGATTCCAGATGTGCTACTGCTGCTTGAGCACCCGCCGGTTGTGACTTTGGGCAAGCATGGTAAAAGGTCTAATCTTCTTCTCTCAGATGAAGAACTCAAGCACCGTGGCATGAAAGTTTATCGGATTGAACGGGGTGGCGATATTACCTTTCACGGCCCGGGACAGCTTGTGGGCTACCCGATTTATCGGCTCGAACTGGGTCTTGTTGGAATCCGCAGGTTTATGGAAATGGTTGAAGAATCACTAATATGCGCACTTGCGAATCTAGGTGTTCAGGCACATGTGGAACCGGGCTATATCGGTATCTGGGTTGAGAAACGCAAGATTGCATCAATCGGTGTTGCGGTTCGGCGCATGGTGACATTTCACGGCTTTGCACTCAATGTCAGAACCGACCTTTCGTGGTTCGGGCTCATGAACCCGTGCGGTATGCAGGTGCAGATGACATCTGTGAACCAGGAGGGTGGGAAAACCGATGATTCAATAGTCAGAAATGAGGTTGCTAAAGGGTTTGAGGATGTATTCGGGTTTGGGTTTCAGAGAAACTTGCCACGCAGCTTGACCTCTTTGACAAAAGGTTTGAGTCGTTCTGCCATTTCCTCGGCTTGAGTTCTGGAATAGCTTCCCTTTTCTTTGTAAGCCTTGGTTGGTGCATCTTTCGGATTGTAGTGCTGGAAAGTAAAAAGTTTTGCACCCTTGACTGCTTTCCCGATTTTCGGGATGTCTTCCGGGTCGATGAGCCCTGGGACCAAGGTTGAGCGGAATTCATAACCAATGCCTGATTCCATCAGCAACTGGATTGAACGGCGGATAGGTGCCAGGTCCAGCTTGCGGCCGACTGCTTGAGAATACTTCTCATTTAATGGTGCCTTGACATCCATTGCCACAAAATCGCAGAGTTTCTGTTCGATGAGCCTTTTGAGTGGATAAGGATAATAACCATTTGTATCCATTTTGACTCCGATGCCCTGCTCTTTGATATCCTGGCACAAGGAAAAGATTTCCGGGTGCATCATCGGTTCGCCGCCGGTAATGCAGACACCATCGAGCCATGATTTCTTGCGTTTGAGCACCGGACTGATTTCATTCCAGGGTATTTCCGGGAACTTCGGGTCGTTATGGGCAAGCTTGTAATTGTGGCAGAACGGACAGCGGAAATTGCATCCGCCCAAAAAGATAACCGAGACGATATGGCCATCCCAGTCAACAAGCGATGTCTCCATGAAGCCAAGGATTCTCATCTGATAAAGCATACTAGTCTGTTTTCCGGTTCAGTCAAATGGCATTTTAGGTTGACGAACGCCAGTCAGGGACTAAGCTGAAATGGCTTCTGTAGAGGCCATGGAGGTTGTAATGAAGTTTACCTTACCGTTCCTTTTTGCGGCGGTTGCCGTACTGACCCTAGTTTGCCCGGCAATAGCAACTGGTTTTGTGGTCGGAACCATTGATACCATTGGCGGGACCACTTATGATTTCTCAAACCCCTGCTCCGGGATTCAGCGGATGATGTACTTCGACCCTGACCACGGAATCCACGTTGCCTGGATTTACAGCGCCAGTACCCAGACTACCTTTCCAGACCGGAACGCCCGCTACAACTTCTTTGATAACAACACAGGAGAGTGGAACTGGATTGACCCGGACTATATGCAGTCAGGAATCAATGTGTTTACCGAACGGGTCGGATACGGTTCAATTGATTTGGACCCCATAAGAAGCGTGCCGGTGATTTCATGCCACTATGGTTCTCCAATTACACCGATGGTTGCGCGAAGTATTGCTTTGGGCTCGGAAACATTCGAGTTCTGCCTGGGTGAGCCAACTCTTGAGGGTTATCTCTGGCCTTTGTGTGCGGTTTCGGCCTTTGGTACGGTCCATCTGGCGATGATTGACGATGCGAGCCGTGATGGCCTGTTTCACAGCCGCTGCCCTGATTGGAGCACATGGTCAGAGCCTTTTGACATCCCCGGGTCCCAGCCAGCCCCCTGTTTTCCCAATCAGCACATAACTGCGTCCAAGCAGAGCGGTAGGGTTGTAATAATCTGGGAACACTCTGGAGGCTCGCCTGGCCCGGGTTTCTACCGGCTGTCTACTGATGACGGTGTAACATGGCAGCCGCCGGTTGACATCGGCTGGCCACCAGCGTTTGGCGGTGATACGCTTACCAGTTTTCACATTGCTTCTTTCGGCTCGATGTTCGACCGGGATGACAGCCTGCACATTGTTGCCGCAGTGATGCCTTACATCGGTGGTCAGGGATATGTTGCGCCTTCGGAAATCTGGCACTTCTGCCCGACCAATGACCCGGTTTGGAATCGGATTCACCGAGCCGACCCTGACACGATTCCCTATCCTGTAGGCTACAATACCATTTTCGCCTGCCGGCCCAAGATCGGACAGGACCCGGCAACAGGCCGGCTTTATGCTGCCTGGTCTGAGTTCGACAGTGAGAACTTTGAGCCGGAGACCGAACTGCTCAGGGCTGACATCTGGGCCAGCATGTCTGCTGACAACGGCCTGACCTGGACTCCTGGAGTTCGGTTGACCGGGCCGGACAATGCCAGCCGGGTCTATTTTGACTTGGCCGATATCGTCAACGATACCCTGCATATCGTTTGGCAGGCTGATTTGGTTGCCGGTGCGTTCGTGCAGGCCCAGGGCCCACCTAGTTTCAATCCGATAGTGTGCATGGAAGTGCCGGTCAGTGCGATCGGGGTCGAGGAAACCGAAGGTCGTCTTTCATACAGGCCCCAAGGCCTGCGAATCTGGCCGAATCCGGCTGCGAACCGGGTATGCTTCGATGTCGGGTTGGAAGGTCAGCGTGAAGGCAAACTGAAGATATGCGATGCTGCTGGTCGGCTGGTGGTCAACTGCGACTTGAGCAAGGCCGAGTCTGGCCGCAGGTTTTCCTGGAACTTACGAGACTCGGACGGCAATCGGGTGAAGCCAGGCGTATATGTTGCACGACTTGAAGCAGACAGAAGGTCATGGACCGACAAGCTTATCATACTGAGGTAGGATGCAGTAGGTATTAAGGAAGGCTTGATGAAATGCAACTGTAAGGCTTTCCTGTTGTTCGCAGGTTTCGTTCTGGTGCTGTGTGCTCAGGCAACTGAGTCTGTGGTCGGAACCATTGATACCATAGTGAGGCAATATCGGCACAAGCGGTTTTCCTTTGGGATGACAAAGTAGTTTATGTAGTATTGGTAGCTTGACATCCAGAAGTGCCGGGTTATTCTGACCGGTTATGAAAGTCAATCTTGCCGGCTATAATATCGAGCAGGAACTTATTCAGAGTCTGACCAAAGGTCACAGGACTATCGCGACGCCTGAGACGGTTTCGGCCGCTTATGCCCGGGTGAGCCGGAGCACAAAACCGGTTGATGAACTGAGGCACGAAGCCCGCAAAGAGATTTCCCGCGCGCGCAAGTCAAACCAGACAATTGTATTTGAAATGGGGCACCATTCTATTGCAGAACATGCGGTCTTTAACTTCGATGTCATCGGTCTGTCTCGGCTTGCAGTCGAAGCAATTGAGCACCACCGCCTGAACGCCTTTACTGAGAAGTCGCAGCGCTATGTTCCCCTGAGCGATGATTTCTTGGTGCCAGAGGAAATTCAGAATTCCGAGTTCCTGGAAGATTTCGTGAGCATGGTCAAGACGCAGAACCGCTATTACCATCTGCTTTATGAGAAGCTGCGCCAATATTTTAAGGATAAGTATCCGAAGTTGAAAGACGCCCCGGTTGGGCTGGACAATGCGGCCAAGGAAGATGCCCGTTACATCACCTGTCTGGCTACCAAGACCCAACTCGGGATGACCGTTAACGCTCGCAACCTGGAACTGATGATTCGGCGGTTTGCAGCCAGTGAACTGGCCGAAGTACGGACCCTGGGCCAGAAGCTCTACCAGCAGGCAGCACGGGTTGCACCGTCGCTTTTGGTTTTCACCGGTCCGACTGATTATGAGAAAAATACCTATCCGAGGCTGCGTGAATATGCCACCAGTTTCATGGTGCCGGCATTTATTCATCGACCCAGGAATTTTATTGCCTATTCGGCCTCGGATGTATCGCTTGTGGACTATACCCAGAATGCCGATAACAAGCTACTTGCTGCCCTGTTGCAGACCTGTTCCAGGGCGTCTTTTGCCGAATGTCTGGCCCGGGTGGAGCGGCAGACCCTTGCACGCAAGAAGGAAATTTTCAAGCTGGCCTGCCGTGATTTGCAGGCATATGATGCGGTGCTGCGTGAGTTCGAGCATCTCAGCGTGACATTTGAACTTGTAATATCGGCTTCATGTTTTGCCCAGCTCAAACGGCACCGTCTTGCTTCGGTTACATGCCAGCCATATAATCCGGATGTCGGTTGGACAATCCCGGTTTCGGTCGCCGAAATAAAAGAGCACAAGAATTTCAAGACGATTCTGGCTCGGACCGAAGAGACTTATGACCGACTCACTGCTCATAATCCGGTCGCGGCCCAGTATATTCTGACAAATTCGCACCAGCGCCGGGTTCTCATGACCCTGAATGCGCGTGAGCTCTATCACATCGTCCGGCTGCGCGAGGATATGGCTGCGCAATGGGACATCCGTGATATAGCAGGAAGAATGGTTGAGCAGGCGCGGCACGTAATGCCTTTGACTCTTATCTTGGCATCGGGCAAGGACAACTATTCCAATGTTTATCAGGATTTCTTTGGCGAACTACCCGCGGTAACAAATCTTGAACTTCCGGTTGCCAGGCCACTGCCTGAAGCGGCCCGTGCTACTTCAAGAAAGAAAGTGGCCAGAAGTACGGGCGGGTTTCAAACCCGCTCCTCCAGGCAGCCGGCACGCAAGACAAAGAAGACCACAAGAAAGAAAAAAGACGGGTAAATGCAGGTTACTACCCTGAAGGAACTGAAAAAGGCCGCAAAACAGGGCGAGGTCGAAATCCTTGTTACCAGCCGTGATTTGTCAAAAAAGGTCAGGACTTGGGAGACAATCCGGAAAGTAGCAAATATTGTTGTTTTCATCATCTTGGCATTAGCGATATTTGCCTGGGCCAATCCAATCGGCTGGGATTTACTTGAGACCGGTTCGGCCCGGCTCGCACGGCAGATAATGCTCGGCGTCGGCGTAGTTCTGCTTTTTATGGATTATTTCCTGCC
>Ga0209121_10002927_pt1 | contig 16954 bp, 18 predicted proteins | sample Cruoilmetagenom3_FD_187292 | JGI IMG/M metagenome (GOLD analysis project Ga0209121, IMG submission 187292) | Oil polluted marine microbial communities from Coal Oil Point, Santa Barbara, California, USA - Sample 3 (SPAdes) (version 2) | ecosystem: Environmental > Aquatic > Marine > Oil seeps ... | reverse complement strand
CCGAGGCGCTGTCACAGGCCCGCTTCAAAGGTGTGACGCTGGAGCCAATCGGCTGTACGCCGGGTGTGGCGGGGCTGATCGCGCGGGCAGTTGCGAATGCCGTGGTAACAGCATGACTAAGACCGAACCGAGGATCACGCGGCTATATCTGTTGCTGTATCCGTTCACTGCGCTGGCAGTGGCGATCAATCTGTTCTTGCTGGGGCTGATGTGGCAATCAATAGGTCTGTCGGCAATCCCGCCAGTGATAGCGCTGATTGCCTGTGTTCCGCTGGGCCTGCCGGTGAACTGGTGGGTCACAAAATGGGTGCGCGGCCTGATTGACGAAGCCGAGGGGCGCAAGTAAATCATCCGCCTGGCGGAGTGCAGGGCAGCCCGTATTTTTCCGGATTGGTCAGAAAGGCGAACAGTTCTATTTCAAACCAAACCAGCCCTTTGGCGGCGCGTTCCTGCACAGCTTTGTGTAACCTGGACAGACCGACGGGACACTTGTGGAGTTACTGTAGCTTGTCTCTAAGCGCTTCGTAAGGGGTCTGGCCGTTATGCGCGCCGTGCGGTCTGGCGAAGTTGTAGAACCGTTCCCATTCGTCAAGTTTTGCCTCGAGATCTACGTCGCCCTTGTAACTTAGGAGCTGACAAAATTCTAAGAAAGACTCTCAAAACTGGTTGCGACTTGCTCGGCAAATTTTGCGGCACCAACTGGCAAGGACCGTCCGCGCAGTTGTGCCAGATGCAGGAGCCCACCGTCACTTACTCTCAGATCAATAGGCCGCACAATGGTCCCGTCTGTGATGCCATGCGGCAGGCCGATCTCTATTTCAAATCCGATTGCATCGCTGCTGGCAACGTAGTTGCGCAAAAAGATATAGCTCTCTGTTTCCACGACGGGTCGCAAAATTGTGCTCAGGCGTTTTGCTTCGAGATCCAACAGGTTGCGCACGGCATACGGGCTTTTGGGCAGGGCGAGGGGGTATTCCAAACAATCACTAAGCCTAAGATTAGATTTCGTGGCCAATTCATGCGCCGCTGACATGATCGCATAGACTGGCTGGCGGGTTGTTGCGATGGTTTCAAAATTCTCCATCGCAAGCGGAGAAAACACGATAGCCAAATCCGCATCATAGGTCATCAGGGCGCGTTCTGCGGCTTCCCCGTCGGCCATATGAACCTGAAATTCAACACCGGGAAATTGAGCGCGGTAGCTTTGAATTTGCCGTGGCAGAAAAATCGGCAAGAGCGACTGGGAACAGACAATGGAGACGGTCCCGCGCCGTGCGCCTTTCAAGTCCTCAATCCGGGCTTTCAGGGCCTCAATATCGGCCATATGGCGTCGAAAGGTGTGAACGGCGTGCTCTCCTGCAGGATTGAGACGCACCCCTTTTGCGTGTCGTTCAAAGAGCGGTGTGCCAAGTTCTTGCTCCAACGATTGGATGCGGCGGTTCAGTGACGACGGGGTAATCGCTAAGATTTCTGCCGCTTGGCGCACTGAACCTGCCCGCGCGGTTGCATCAATATATTTATAAATCAATAGGTTACGCATGTGCGTTGCATTTTCCGTGTAAGGTTTGGGCCTTTTTAGCAGCAGATTGAAGCAGTTCCCACTGTTAATCTTTTTTCAATCACCGTGGGGAACCGATGAATGCCTAAAACTGAACTGTCACCACTCGAAGAACGGGTTCTCAACCGGATCACCGAAGAGCGCTGGTTAAAGCTTGCCGCTGAACTGATCCGAACCGGCCAGCCGCGTTCCGGCAACCCGCTTGATCCTGATATGCCCGGGGGCGAGGAAGAAGCGATTGCTATGCTGACCGCTGGCAAACTTGAGGCGCTTGGCATGGATGTTGAGACCTATGCCGATGTGCCGGGACGGCCAAATGTTGTCGCGACGCTGAAGGGCTCGGGCAATGGGCCATCCCTGATGATGAATGATCATCTTGATACCTATCCAGTGGTTGAGCCTGAAAAATGGAACATGACGGATGGCAAACCTTATGAGGCGAAGCGGCATGGCGATTTGCTGTATGCCCGAGGGACATCAGACACACGTGGGAACATGGCATCGTGCCTTTTGGCAGCGCAGGCGTTGATCGAAGAAGGCGTCACGTTTGAAGGTGACTTGATGTACTGTTTTTGCGTCGATGAAGAACGCGACGGCACACATGGGTCGATTTACCTGACGCAGGAACTCGGCATCCGCGCAGACTACTCGATCACGGCGGAACCAACTGCATGGGGGGGGCCGGTAAACCCTGATGCTGCGGGAAATCTACCCAATTGGGGGATCAACCTGTCGGTTGCGAACTCAGGGCATTGCCTTGTTGATATCACCATTACCGGTGAGAAAGGTCACATCTGGCGGCCCGACGTGATTGTAAATCCCATCAATGAAGCGGCCAGCTTGATCCCGCTGCTGGAGAGCATGGAATTCTCTCATGAGGCGGATCCGTTTCCCGGCCATACCCCCCCTTGCGTTACGATTGTGCGTATTCGCGGCGGCCTTCCGGGCGAGATGCAGTTTTCGCCTGATGCCTGTGTCATCACGGTGGCTGTCGTGGGTATCGTGCCAGGCATGACGATGGAAACTGTGCTGTCAGATATCAGTCATGTCACACGGTCCGTCACCGAAAGGTCCAACCGGACAAGCGCGACGGTCGCGCAAGTCCCGGGGTCATTGTTTGTCGATGCGACCCCTCCGGTTTCCATGGACGAAGAGCCATGCGTGTCTTTGGTTCGGTCGTCTGAGCGGTTGTTGGGGCAAACGCCCGAGCCAAACCGTAAAAACGCGTTCAACGATACCATCCGTCTGCGGGAATTTGGAATGAACGCTGTCACATTTGGCCCCGGTGAAGATGGCTGGGCCGCTGATAACGAGTGGATTTCGATCACAAAAAGTGTCGCCGCGGCTCAGGTCTATGCGTTGACGATCATGGATATTCTAAAAGGAACGTCCAAATGATGGAAGCCTTCCGTAGAAATCGACGGTCCTATTTGCTGTCTGCGGGGTCTGTCACCTTCATGTTGTTGGCATGGGTGTTCGTGACCTCAACCGGACTGGCAAATGAGCTGTTCCTTCCGGGCCCACAGGCGATCTGGGAGGCGTTCGTTAAGGCAACTGTTAAAGGCTATCAAGGATCCACCTTGTTGGAACATGTGGGCGTCAGCCTGTGGCGCATCTTGGTGGCTTTTGCCATCGCCTGTGTGATCGGCATTCCGTTGGGTATCTTGATGGGGGCATCACGGGATGCGGCCTCGATTCTGAATCCATTCATTGAGTTTTACCGCCCCCTGCCGCCGCTTGGATTGTACACATTGCTTGTTATGTGGCTGGGCATTGGCGAGGAAAGCAAACTGGCTTTGCTGTTTCTTGCCGCCTTGCCGGGAATCATCATCACCACCGTTCAGGCCGTGCATAGCATAGATCCGGTTTATGTCCGCGCCGCCAAGGCATTGGGGGCGAACCGCGCGACGATCCTGCGCGAAGTGTATCTGCCCGCTGCAGGGCCGATGATCCTTGCCGGCATGCGGATCTCTCTGGGGTTTACCTACACGGTTTTGGTGGCCGCTGAGATCGTGGCCGCAACTGCCGGGATCGGTTGGATGATCTGGGATGCCGCGAAATTTCTGCTTTCAGATGTCGTGATCATGGGGCTGATCGTACTGGGCCTGACCGGCATCGCGCTGGATATGAGCATGCGCTATCTAGGCCGGCTGCTGATGCCGTGGACAAGATAAGACCAAGAAGAAAACACTATCACTCAACAACATGGAGACTGCCAATGACACTTCGCAATTTGCTTATGTCGACACTTCTTTCAGCGGGCCTCGCGACTTCAGCCGTCGCGCAAGACAAACCGGAAAAAGTGACCGTCGGATACTTGAATTTGGTGAACGCACAGCTCGTCACCAAAAACCTCGGCCTTGTGCAAAAGTACATGCCAGGCGTTGAAATTGAATATATCAAAGTTGGCGGCGGCGGCGATATGCTGCGCGCAATCGCGGCGGATCAGGTCGATTTTGGTGGGCTTGGCAACCCACCCACAGCCATTGGTGTGACGCGCGGATTGCCCATTCAAGGCATTATGGTGCTGAACATGTTGGACTATGTCGAAGCGATGGTTGTGCGCACGGACGCAGGCATCAAGTCATTCAAAGATCTTGAGGGCAAAACACTAGCCGCGCCGTTCGGGTCCACCACGCATTACCTTTTGCTGCAAGCCCTGGCAGACGAGGGCATTGACCCGGCGTCCATGAAAATCCTCGATCTGCGGCCCAATGACATCGCCGTGGCTTGGGCTCGCGGTGACATTGACGCAGCATGGTACTGGGAGCCGAACCTCGACAAGGCCGTGCAGGATGGCGGCAATATATTCATGACAAGCGGCATTATGGCAAGCCGTGGCTATCCTACTTGGGATGTCGGTGTCGTGATGAACGATTTCGCCGAAGCCTATCCCGATCTGGTCGAGGCATTCCTAAAAGCGGAATGTGAAGGCATTGATTTTTGGATCAACAATCCAGCCGAGACCGCCAAGATCATCGCAGAGGAACTGGAGCTGTCGCTTCCTGATGCGACGCGCATGATGGGGGGCACGGGAATGGTGCCCTGTGATGAGCAACTGAGCGCCGGATATTTGGGGTCCACGGGTGACATTGGGCAGTTTGCGGACACTTTGGTTGCGACGTCTGAATTTCTGGTCGCACAGGATCGGTTGCCCAAGCAGCTTACGCGCGAAGATTATGAGGTGTTTCTGAAGCCTTCTTATCTTGAGTCAGCTGTGGCCGAGTAGGCGGATGATGTGAAGGATCGCGTGATGACGCAAGAGACTAAACCGCACGTGAACCAGAACAAACCCACACGGGGGCACGTCATTATTGATGACGTGTCCATCGTATTCTCTGGGCGCAACACCGAAACGACGGCGGTGAAAAACACCAGCGCCGAGATCAAACCAGGCGAGTTCGTGTGTCTCCTGGGCCCTTCTGGGTCCGGGAAGTCAACGCTTCTCAACGCGGTCGCAGGGTTTATTACTCCTACGACGGGCGCTGTGCGGATCGACGGCGAACACATCAACACCCCCGGCCCGGATCGTGGCATGGTGTTTCAGCAGCATTCGCTGTTCCCTTGGAAAACAGTGCTGCAGAATATCGCTTTTGGCCCGCGAGTATCGGGGCGCGGCAATAGCACGCCACTGCACGAGGCGCGCGCGTTCCTCGAAATGATTGGCCTCAGCAAATATGCCGATAGCTATCCCAAAGAACTGTCCGGCGGGATGCAACAACGGGTTGGTATCGCGCGCGCGCTTGCGAACTATCCCAGCGTTTTGTTGATGGATGAACCCTTTGGCGCGCTGGACAGTCAGACCCGTGCGATGATGCAAGAAAACCTTGTCAGCATTTGGCGAGAGTTCGGCACAACCGTTCTTTTCGTGACACATGACGTGGATGAAGCTGTGTTCCTTGCGGATCGCGTGCTGATTATGAGCGCGGGACCGGGTGAGATTATCAAAGAGGTCAAAGTCCCGCTTGCGCGCCCCCGCGGGCCTGAAACCATTGTTTCTGCCGAGTTTGTAGCGCTGCGGGCTGCCTGCCTTGATGTGATCCGGGTGGAAAGTCTGAAAGCATTTGAAAGGCAGAACGAATGACAAAGCCCCTTTTTGCACTGCATCATGCACGCCGCAATTCTGGCCTTACTTTTCATGAGATCGCGCTGATCGCGCGCGAGGAAGCTGTTGCGCACCCGGATTGCTTTGTGACGGTGTGTTCCGTTGAGGAGATCAAGGCGCAGGTCGCGACAATCAAAGCGCGGCTTGACGCGGGTCAGTCCCAGCCGCTTGCCGGCCTGACATTTTGTATCAAAGATAACATTGATCTTGAGGGATACCCGTCCACTGGAAACTGCCCCGAATATGGCGAATGTGCTGGCGAGACCGCCCCTGCAGTTCAATTGGCGCTTGAAGCTGGCGCCATCGTGATCGGGAAGAACACAATGGATCAGTTTGCCACTGGCCTGAATGGCACAAGATCGCCTGATCCCATCTGCCGCAATGCTCTCGATCCAAACATTATTTCCGGCGGGTCTTCTTCGGGCTCGGGGGTGGCGGTCGCCAAGGGCATTTGCGACTTTTCGTTTGGCAGTGATACGGGCGGTTCTGGCCGGGTTCCAGCGGCGGCCAATGGGATCGTCGGGTTCAAGCCTACACCGGGCCTCGTCTCGGGGCGGGGCATGGTTTATTGCAATCGCAGCTTTGACGTCATTCCGATATTTGCCAAAACAGTTGGTGATGCGCAGGCTGTGTTCGATGTCATCGGTGGCGCCGATCCGCTTGATCCTTTCGCTTTCAAGGGGGGGATAAGGGATGCGTCCTTGGGGATTGGCCAGAACTTTGCAATTCCATCCGCGCTTGACCACTTTGGAGATCCAATCGCGCAGGCAGCGCATCAGCGAAACCTTGAGCAGCTTAAATCTGCAGGGGCAACGCTCACTGAAATTGATTTCGGACCCTTTGCCGAGGCCGGTGATCTTGTCTTTAGCTCAGCTTTGGTGGCGGAACGTCTGATCGACTACGGCGACTTTATCGCGGACAATCAGGATGCGGTATTGGCCCCTGTCGCCACTGCGATCAGCGCTGGCCTGAGCTATTCCGCCCGCGATGCATTCGAAGTGTTGCACCGCTTGGCCGAGTTGACATTGCAATGCACGCAAGTTCTTGGGGAATTCGACGCGCTTGTCCTGCCCACAATCCCACGATTGTTCACGGTCGCCGAGATGCAGGCCGAGCCGATGAGCCGCAATTCGATCATGGGCACCTACACGTATTTCGCCAATCCATTGGGGTTGTCCGCCGTCGCAGTGCCTGGGGTCGCCCGCGACGATACGCTGCCCTCCAGCCTGTGCTTTGTCGGGCTTGGCGGGGCTGACTGTATTTTGCTTGCGCTGGCGCAGGCATTCGAGGCGCTAGCGGTAGACGGGTAAGACCATTCCGACCTTTGTCATTTTGTGACCTTTTGCGATCAACTGTTGGTAGGCTTGATCGAAATCATCAGCGGAATTGAGATTTTCGTGGTCTTGGGGGGAAACGTCGCTGATACGGTACAAAAGGCCATTGAAATATTCGACCTGAAGTGAACGTTGACAGGCATCATAACCCAAAGTCACGATACAGTTGGATGGCACATAGCTGCGCTCTGTCTCTGGCTCCGGTCGCTTTGGCACAACATGCTCAGCAATCACCGAAATAAGCCGCACAACCGGGTTGAGTTTCTTTTTGTGTGTCGCGGTCACGGCATTCCCCTCGATTACGTCCCCTTACTTGTAGCTGTGGCTTCAGCTCGTTGAAGTAACGATTTACCTGGGGCGTGGTGATATCATCTGTAGTGCCGGGATAAAGTGCACCCAGCATCTGAAAGACATTTTTTAGGCACTCTGGGTGCCCATCGCTTTGAGACGCACAGGCAAGCTCAGTCAATGAATGCCTTTTCAACGACAAAGTGCTTAGGGTCCGAATTTGCGCCTTCGCTCAGCCCATGCGCCTCGCACAACCCCATGATATCTTTATTCAAAGCAAGATTACCGCAGATCATCACGCGATCTGTGTCCTGGTCCCATGCGGGCACAGCAAGGGCATCAAAGACCCGGCCATCTCGAATATGATCGCTGATCCGCCCTTCAATTTCAGATGGGTCACGCGTTGTCGTGGGGTAGTATTTCAGCTTGTCCGCGACCAGCTCTCCTATCAGAGGATCGTCAGGCAAAGCTTCGACAATGCTGCGTCCATAGGCAAGTTCGGCTTGCGTTCGGCAGGTATGGGCAAGGACCACCTCATCATAGGTTTCCCACGTTTCGGGATCTCGCAAAAGCGAGGCAAAGGGCGCCACACCCGTCCCGGTGCAAATCATCCAGAGCCGCTTTGCAGGGAGCAATGCGTCCAGAACCAACGTGCCGACCGGCTTGGGTCGTAGGATAATTTCATCTCCTGCTTCGATCTTTTGCAAGCGCGAGGTGAGGGGGCCGTCCGGCACTTTGATCGAATAAAACTCCAACTCCTCGTCCCAATTCGGAGAGGCAATGGAGTATGCGCGGAGCAAAGGTTTGCCATCATCTTTCAGCAAACCGATCATCACAAATTCACCCGATCGAAAGCGCAGTGATTTTGGTCGCGCAACTCGGAACGAGAAGAGCGTCTCCGTCCAGTGATGCACAGAGGTGACGACCTGAGCGTCGGGCATGATTTTGGCAGCAGGAGGGTTTTGCACGTTCATCAGATCAGTCCTTTATGCCGCCTCAGAAGCGGGGTTTTGTGAAAAATGAGTCTCTAGTTTGCCTGTCTGGCCGTCCAATTCATCCGCTGTCGGCAAAGGGTCTTTTGCTTCGGTGATGACGGGCCAGATTTTTGCGTATTTTGCGTTGAAATCGACCCAAGGCTGCATCTCTGGTTCGGTGTCCGGGCGAATCGCATCGGCGGGGCATTCAGGTTCACAAACGCCGCAATCAATGCATTCGACGGGGTCGATGACCAACATGTTTTCCCCTTCATAGAAGCAGTCCACTGGGCAGACGGATACACAGTCGGTGTATTTGCAGGCGATGCAGTTATCGGTGACGACGAATGTCATAGGGCACTCTCTTTCATGGTTTTCGATATTTTGCCGCGACGCAGAAAGCCTGTCCGTAAACAAATTGCTATTGGGCGATTCTGCAGTGCGGCACAGTGATCCCAACGGAAAGGAAGACTATGATTGATCGCCTCGATGCTACACCCGACTGCCGCCATCTGATCGTTGAATGGGAGGGCGGGTCTACGACCCAACTGGCCGCCGACACCTTACGGCGCAAGGCCCGTGACGCCTATTCACGACGTGCTCTCATTGATCACGGAGAGATTGCGGTGCTGCCTGATCTGACGATCACTGGGCTTTTTCAAGTTGGGGCAGCCGGCGTAAATGTTCATTTTTCAGACGGTCACGAGCGCGCAATTTACCCGTTTGATTACCTAAGAGAACTTTCTGATCGATACGGAAACTAATTGACATATGCCGCAGTGCAGCGCGGCGCAAACTGGCACCAACCCTAATTGGCAGGACCCTGACATGGACGAGATTTTAGATGGAACGACGCAGATTGATTGCGACATTCTGATCATAGGCGGCGGCACCGCAGGGCCGATGGCTGCGTTGAAAGCAAAGCGAAAGAACCCGGATGCAAATGTGATTTTGCTGGATAAGGCGAACGTGAAACGGTCCGGCGCAATTTCGATGGGGATGGACGGGCTGAACAACTCAGTCATCCCCGGCTACGCCACACCCGAGCAATACACCAAAGAGATTACCATCGCGAATGACGGGATCGTCGATCAAAAGGCTGTCTACCGGTATGCCGAGGAAAGCTATAGCATCATTGAGGAGCTGGACCAGTTTGGCATTCGGTTTCAGAAGGACCAGAACGGTGAGTATGACGTCAAGAAGGTGCATCATATCGGCACCTACGTCCTTCCCATGCCGAATGGTGATACGGTCAAAAAGGCGCTTTACCGCCAATTGCGCAAGGCACGTATCAACATCATCAATCGCTACATGGCGACGCGTCTGCTGACCGGTGAAGGCCGGATTGCCGGTGCGATTTGTGTGAACACCCGGACGGCCGAGTTTCTGGTGGTGCGCGCCAAGGCGGTCGTCATGTCACTGGGCGCTGCCGGCCGGTTGGGCCTGCCGTCCTCGGGATACCTCTATGGTACTTACGAAAACGCGTCCAACAGTGGGGAAGGCTATTCAATGGCCTATCACGCGGGGGCTGGCTTGGCGAACCTTGAGTGTTTCCAGATCAACCCGCTGATCAAGGATTACAACGGCCCGGCTTGCGCCTATGTTGCTGGTCCTATGGGCGGCTACACTGCGAATGCAGAGGGCGAACGCTTCATCGAATGCGACTATTGGTCGGGCCAGATGATGCAGGAATTCTATGACGAATTGCAGGGCGGCAAGGGGCCTGTCTATCTCAAGCTGAATCACTTGGCAGAAGAAACTGTCGCCGAAATTGAGCGCGTGCTGCACATCGTGGAACGCCCGACACGGGGGCATTTTCACAGAGGGCGCAGCACAGATTATCGCACTGATATGATCGAGATGCACATCTCAGAGATTGGCTTTTGTTCCGGGCATTCAGCCAGCGGTGTGTTCGTAGACGAACACGCGCGCACGACAATTGATGGGCTGTATGCGGCGGGTGATATGGCGAATGTACCGCATAACTACATGCTGGGAGCATTTACCAACGGTGCCTTTGCCGGCCTTGATGCGGTCGATTTCATCAAGGATGTGGATTTTGCCGAGTTTGATACAGGCGAAGTAGATGCCGAGCGCACGCGCGTTCTGGCCCCCACCAAGCGCGACGACGGCATCCCGCCAAATCAGATCGAATATAAGACACGGCGCTTCGTGAATGACTACCTTCAGCCCCCCAAAGTGACGGCCAAAATGGAACTGGCCCAGCGTCGGTTCGAAGAAGTCCGCCATGACATGGAAACTGAGATGTATGTGCGCGACAGCCACGAGTTGATGCGCGCGCTGGAAGCCTCGGCCATCATGGACTGCGCTGACATGGCCGCCGCAGCATCGCTGTACCGCACCGAAAGCCGCTGGGGCCTTTATCACAATCGTGTTGAGTACGAACGCGATGACGAAAACTGGTTCTGCCACACAATCCTGACCAAGGGCGATGACGGCAAACCGGCACACCATAAGCGGGACGTTCAGGATTACATCGTCGAGATCGAGGACGATGAAAAGGATGCCTACAACAATCAACGTGTGACCAAATCGGTTGCGGCGGAATAAGGATCGTTACTATGCCATTGGCTCAAACCTCTACATTCGTTCCCGTTGTCGTCGACAAAGACCTTTGCATTGCTGACAAAGGATGCACAGTTTGCGTGGATGTCTGCCCTCTTGATGTCTTGCGCATCGCAGTCACCGAAGACGGCCCGGAAACAGCCTACATGAAATACGATGAATGCTGGTACTGCATGCCCTGCGAGGCAGATTGCCCGACAGGGGCCGTGACCGTTAACCTTCCCTTTTTGTTGAAGTGAGATCCCCATGAACGCGCTCTTTGAAGACTTCGACGAAATTGACGAACTGGCGGAGGCACTTGGTGATCCGTCGCCGGGGGCACGCATCATGGCGGTGATCGACCTTGCCGATAGCGCAGACCCCGCAGCGATCCCGCATTTGGCACGGGCGATCAAAGATAAAGCGGTAGGTGTGCGCAAGCAAGCCGCGCAAGCGCTCACTGATTTTGACGGACCCGAAGCTGCGGCAGCACTTGTGTCTGCCCTGGCTGACAGCGACCCCGCAGTTATCGAAGCTGCAGCGATCAGCCTCACGGAGTTGAAAGACCCGGTGTCGGGGGATGCGATCCTTCCACATTTGGATACGACGGACACCATTAAGCTCAAGGCGTGCCTTGCCGGGATCAAAGAATTGCGCCGCGCCGAAGCGATGGGGCCCGCGATCGACGCGCTGCAACATTCAGATAATGGTGTGCGCATCGAAGCCGTTGGGGTGATAGGCTGGTTACAGGATGAGGGGTCACTTCCCGCTCTTCGTGATGCAGCCAAGGATAACGACACCCAAGTCCGGCGCACAGCGTTGGCCGCGCTTGGGTTTTCAAAATCAGAGCATGCTGAGGCGACACTGATCCAAGGTTTAGCTGATGACGAATGGATTGTCCGCGAAGCCGCCGCCGAGACCCTTGCCAAGACGGGGAGCGCAAACTGTGTGCCTCATCTTCGATCAGCTCTTGGGGACGATTTTTGGCAAGTGCGGGTGAAAGCCGTACGGTCCCTTGGCAAATTGCATGCCAAAGAGGCCGCGATTGAAATTGCACCGATGATGGACATTCCTGTGCCAAACCTGCGCAAAGAATGTGCAGCGGTTTTAGGTGAAATGGCAGTGGCTGAAACCTTGCCATATCTCGAAAAATACGTCGACGATCCTGATCCGGATGTACGCAAGAATGTACGCTGGGCCATGGGCAGAATTGCCGCCTAGCAGGCGATATATTGGACGTAAAATTTGCAAATTGAACACCCTTGGAGGTCACTCCTTGGGTGTTCTATACGTCCTGCAGGAATATACATAACATATTGTTTTAATTGATTAAAATTCCCAAGTGATTCTCGTCTGGAAGCCCGTTTTTTGATTCTTTGGTGGGTATTTGTGTCTCTTGCACCACCAAAGGTGCGTAAAAAATGATCGTTTGCGAAATCCTTTGCGAAATACCCATGAAATACCTCCCGAGACGTAGGATTAACGCGGATACTGACAAGAAGACCAAATCTGAGAAACCAACACAGGAGTACATCCCATGCAGAATTCTTTGTCCCTCAAAGCGGCTCTCTGCGCTGCGACGTTTTTGACGGTTGGACATGCGGCACTGGCTGAGACCATCACCGTCGGGATTGGCCACCAGAGCACCGTGACCAATACGGTGCCTGGCGGAATAATCATTGAGAAGCTGGAGTTGTTGGAAAAACACTTGCCAACAACCGGCCGCTATGAGGATGTAGATTACGACATCGTTTATCGTGATTATACGTCGGGCCCGCCGATCACCAATCAGATGATCGCAGGCAAGCTGCACTTTGGGGTGATGGGGGATTACCCGCTGATCGTGAACGGCGCTACGTTTCAGGACCAAGGCAATGATGAATCCCTCCTGATCCAAATTTCGGGTTACAATCTGAAAGGCACAGGCAACGGCGTTGTGGTGCCAGTAGATTCAGACGTGTTTACGCTGGAGGATTTGCGCGGCAAGTCGGTCTCTGCGCCGTTCGGGTCTGCTGCTTGGGGCATGTTCCTTGCTGTACTTGACCGTGAAAAGATGTCGGAGGATGTGACCCTTGTGAACCAAAGCCCACCTGTCGGCGTCAATAACATTGCCGTAGGCCGGATTGATGCACATGTTGATTTCACCCCCTGGTCCGAGGTGATGGAATTCCGTGGGACGGGGCGTAAAGTCTATGACGGTTCAGAGGCGTTGATCCCGACATTCCACGGTACTGTGGTGCTGAAATCATTCGCTGAAGAATATCCAGAGATCATAGATGCTTATGTGAAAGCGACACTCGAAGCACAAGACTGGATCGCCGACGATCCCCTCATTGCCGCAACAAAAGTGTCCGAATGGACCGGGATCGAGAAAGAAGTCTTGTATCTCTACTTCAGCGATGGCGGCATCTCGACGTTCGAAAGTTCGATCAAACCTGAATGGGTGACGAGCCTTCAGGAAAGTCATGCGTTGTTGATGCGCGAACGCGATGTTCCGGCATTGGATTTCGACAAGTGGGTCGATGACAGCTACGTCAAAGCAGCAGTCTCAGAACGTGGCGAGGATTATGATGCCATGGTCAGCTCGGTGGTTGATACCGCTGTGGCGAATGTCGGCAAACCTGCGGAAATCTGGCATCCGCGTGACGGCATTTCGTCTTACAGCACAGTGGCAGAGTTCTTTACGGGGCTTGCGTCCATCCGCGACACAGGTTTCGCGCCGCTCGCCAGCTATGTCTATGACGCGAATTCGGGTCTCAAACTCTTTGGCACAAGCGCTTTTTACGCCGAGACCGATGGCGAAATCGCAGCATTTCTGAAAAAGGCGGATGCCGAAGCCTACGGCGAGCTTGTGACCTATCAGGCGATCTTGGACGCAACTGCAACGCAGTAAAGACCCCAGCGAAACAAGAAAATGACATCGCGTTCTGGCGCGGTGTCACCTCGAGAACAAGCCCGGAGCGCACAAATGCCCCTTGAACAAACTCAACCAGATTTGCCTGAAATCAAAGCCTTAGACCCACCACCTGAAGTTTCTTCCTCGGCTTCTCCGCCTGTCGAAGATCCCAGCGCGTCACGCTTCATGGATGGTGTGCCAGGCTGGGCAGCGCAAGGCGGCATCATGCTGTTGTCCGTATTAATCGGACTGGGGATCTGGCATATGGGGAGCACCCAAGGTTGGAATATCTATTTGAATTTCCGTAATATTCCGACGCCTGGCGAGGTATTTGAAGCGACATTGGGAAATATCGCTGACCCGGAATTCTATGTGCATATCCGCGTTTCTATTTGGCGTGTTATGTCCAGTTTCGTGCTGGCGGTTCTTGTGGGTGTGCCGACCGGCCTGCTGATGGCGCGCAACCGCATCGCACGGGCGGCATTGATCCCCTACATCGAAATCATGCGCCCCATTCCAGCGGTGGCTTGGATTCCCCTCGCCATTCTGATGTGGCCGACCGAGGAAGCCTCGATCATCTTCATCACCTTTCTTGGCGCATTCTTTCCAATTGTTCTGAATACGATCAATGGCGCCGAACAAACCCCAGAGGTCTTGTTACGGGCCACCCGGTCTTTGGGGGCATCTCGCTTTGCTGAGTTCCGGCATGTCGTGTTTCCCGCTGCCCTCCCGTCGATCTCTGCGGGATTGGCCGTCGGGATGGGGGTGGCGTGGTTCTCGTTGCTCGCGGGAGAGATCATCTCGGGGCAATACGGGATTGGGTATTTTACATGGGACGCCTATTCAATGGTGCGTACCCCTGACATTGTTCTAGGCATGCTGGTGATTGGTGGATTGGGGACTGCCTCGACCTATGGCATCCGATTACTGACGCGCCCCATGTTGAAATGGCAAAAGAGGACACGCTGATGCGCGGCGTTATCCCCATAGCACAATCACAGAGAAAGCTGAGTCATGCTTGATGTCGTGAAATTTAAGAAGGCGGCGGACGCCGCAGAGAAAAACGTTGGCAAAGGTCGCATCAAGATCAGCGACGTCTCAGTCACGTTTGGCAAGGGCGCGACGGCACATCGTGCGGTCGAGACAACTTCAATTGATATTCAGGCTGGTGAGTTTGTCTGTATCCTGGGGCCATCTGGCTGTGGAAAATCCACTCTGCTCAATGCAATCGCTGGATATACGCCCCCGACAACGGGATCCGTTTTAGTCGATGATGTCGAAGTCACAGGCCCCGGCCCAGACCGAGGCATGGTATTCCAACAATATTCCCTGTTGCCTTGGAAGACGGTGTACGAAAATGTCGCTTTTGGTCCGCAAATGGCCGGGGCCTCTCGGATGGAGGCCGGCTCGGTAGCCAACACGTTTCTCGGGTTGGTGGGTTTGAAAAAGTTCGGTAGCCGCTATCCCGCAGAACTATCGGGTGGCATGCAACAAAGGGTTGGCATCGCGCGGGCGTTGGCAAATTATCCCAGCGTTCTACTGATGGACGAGCCCTTTGGCGCGCTTGATGCGCAAACGCGCTTAATGATGCAGGAGAGCCTTCTCGACATCTGGCGCAAGTTCGGCACCACCGTCGTTTTCATCACCCATGATGTTGATGAAGCCGTGTTTTTGGCAGACCGGGTCCTGATCATGAGCGCGGCACCGGGGCGCATCATCGAAGACGTAAAGATCAACCTCTCCCGTCCCAGATCCCCGGATATGGCAACCTCGGCCGAATATCTGGAGGCAAGGCAATTCTGCCTTGAGACGATCCGGGCCGAGAGCCGCAAAGCTTTTGCCGAGCAAAACCAGTGAGAGAGATGATAAACTTGTCATGTCAAAGCGCTCCGTTGCTGAAAGGAAAACGTGATCAAAGATTTGGATGATACACTTGATGGCCCTAGTGCCATTTACCTGTCCGAGTACCTTCTTGATATCAACAAGGGGGCGGGTTTCCTGACGTCCCTCTCGCTTGATGATCAAAAGAAAGTCCGTCATCTTGGCACCCGCTGTAAGGTGGCCAAAGGCGAGGGCGTGTTCTTTCAGGGCGATCCGCACACGGGTGTTTGGATCATCGAAACCGGCCGGGTTCGGACATTCTATGCGGGTCCGTCGGGGCGTGAAATCACCCTGGCGTATTGGAGCGCGGGACATTTTCTAGGAGGCCCCGAAGTCTTTGGAACAGGCCGACATGTGTGGTCGGCAGATGTGCTTGAGGATTGCGAGCTGCTTTTTGTCTCTGGGATGAGCCTGCAACGTCTGGTTCGTGAAGTGCCCGATGTCGCTATCGCGGTGATCAATGGGTTGGTCAACAAAGGAAAATGCTATTCTGCGCTCATACAAATGCTAGGCACGCGCACAGTTTCTGAACGCCTTCGACAACTTCTTTTGATCGTTGCTGAGACATACGGTCGCCATGAGGGCGGCCATGTCATCATTGAGCGCACTATTACATATGATCAGATTGCATCAATCGTCGGGGCGACCCGGCAATGGGTCACTCAATCCTTGGACCGTCTGCAGTCAGAAGGAATTTTGACGGTAAGCCGCAAAGAAATCACAATACATGACTTGGGTTTGCTTTTGACCTGACAGAATGGCGACATGCGAGTGTGTCCCGAGAGACCGTACATATCTACAGTGAATGAGGTAAGAATTCCCTTACCTATACCTCTTGCATTATCAACCTTTACTTGTTTGATTGCGGGTGTCGGGGCGTCTGCTCTGAGTTGGGTTTGTCAATGATAACGATGAAAGAAGTTTTGATTGCTGGTGCTTTGGTTCTGACCGGTGTTTCGCCTTCGATTTCTGAAGAATCGGATGGAGACATTTGGGCAGAATGCCGAGATACGAATAGCTGCACGATTGAGTACGATCATCTGGCCAGCCAAAAAACTGATCCGTTTTTGTTTCTTGGAAAGATTGTGGATCGAGAACATCCACAATGGAAGAAGTACCGCAAGAGCTTGCGCCACTTTCCAGCAGTCAGAGACTGCCTGACCAAAGGTGAGCAGACGGCGGATACTCCAAACTTACTGCGCATCGATTGGCAGCGTGTTGGAACGAGCGAAAACGCTTCCGTGTGCGTGTTTCGGATAGCAAGAAGTCTTGGAAGCGTTGAGCGTGTCGTACAATGGCTGGAATTTCACGAATTTCAGCACAGCGATTTAAGTGGTGATCGAGGCGATAACT
>Ga0209121_10002926_pt1 | contig 16956 bp, 13 predicted proteins | sample Cruoilmetagenom3_FD_187292 | JGI IMG/M metagenome (GOLD analysis project Ga0209121, IMG submission 187292) | Oil polluted marine microbial communities from Coal Oil Point, Santa Barbara, California, USA - Sample 3 (SPAdes) (version 2) | ecosystem: Environmental > Aquatic > Marine > Oil seeps ... | reverse complement strand
AACGCCGCTTGATATTACCCTGACAGGCTCCCTGCTGAATCCGGGACCCGTTACCTGGGAAGTTGTTGCTATGCCTGCAAACGGCACGCTGACCGGCTCTGGCACGGACTGGGTGTATACACCGGACGACGATTTCTATGGCACCGACCAGTTTGACTTCATCGTCAATGACGGGCTTGAGGATTCTGACCCCGCCACGGTTGTGATCGAAGTGACCAATGTCAATGATGAACCTGTTGCAGGTGATGACGAATACGGGACTGGCTTTGAAACTGTTTTGGATGTACCGGCGCCCGGCGTGATGGCGAACGATTACGATGCCGACCCCACAGATGATGTCTACGTGGAAGTGGATGTGCAGCCGATGCACGGCGACCTGGTGCTGAACCCGGACGGATCATTCACCTATACACCCCATGCCGGTTTCTTCGGCACGGACAGCTTCACGTATTTCCTGAACGGTATTCCTGATCGAACACCCTACACGGATTACGCTACGGTCACGATTGAAGTTGAGCCGTTCATGAGGATTTACATGCCCCTGCTGAACCGGTAAACATAGCAAGCTGATTAGACTGAGAGGCTGTCGTTTTTGACAGCCTCTTTTTTGTATGGATCGTGTATGCATCTAAGGTGCGAATTATGCCAGCCATGTGATACATGATATAGATCACAAGAAAATGTTTATCACCAGAAATTCAGTTTTTGATCTTCAAATTGTACTACCGCTTATTCTCATTAAGAATTTGTTCTATAATTAAACTTATAGAATCCGTGTTACCCTCGGTTATAAAAATCATCAGATGGAAATCCAGTTATGAAACTACATATCGTTACTGACAGCACCAGCGACATCCCTGAAGCAATACTGCAAGACTTGCCTATCTCGGTACTGCCGCTTTACATTACGCTGAACGGTGAAGGTTATCTGGATAACGTGAACCTGACCCGTGAGGACTTTTATAAGACGCTGCCCATTTCGGATCCCTATCCAACCACAGCTGCGCCTTCACCTAATCAATTCAAACAAGCTTTTGATGCAGCTGTCGATCAGGGGGCTGAGGCGATCCTATCGATCCACATCTCCAAATCGCTTTCGGCAATTGTCCAATCGGCGGAAACAGCTGCGAAAGATTATGACCGGGTCCCGGTGTATGTGATTGATTCGGGGAACCTCTCCATGGCTGAGGGTCTGGTGGTGATCAAGGCGGCTCAGGCAGCCAAAGCAGGCCAATCCCTGCAAGATGTGCTGGCGTTAACGGAAGACGTCATCACCAGGACGCATGCATTTGCCAAATTGGATACGATTGACTACCTTCACAAAGGCGGTCGCATGGGCTCCATCCAGCACAGCCTGGTCAGTTTGTTGGGGATCAAACCGATATTGAAGATGAACAACCACGTTTCGCGGATGGAGATCGCCCGGACAAGGAGCAAAGCGTTTGAAAAAGTAGTGCATACCGCCCTGGAAGCCGTGCCGCATTCGGAGTTATTTGGGATCACCCATGCCAATGTCCCTGATCAGGCGAAGGAGTTGGTCGGCCAGCTGCGGCAAGTCCACCCAGAGATGGCGCCGCCGCTGATCGCGGAAGTCACGCCTGCCCTGGGTGTACACGTTGGTCCGGGGGCTTTATGCATCAACTGGATATGCCAGCCCGACTATCACGAAGAGAAAAAGAAAGGCTTGCAGCGCTTGTTCTCCAGGGAATAGTTGTGATCATCTTGGTGAGAATTTATCCGAAAAGGCTCTTGGAGTGAAAGTAATCCCCTGGCAAGATGGCTGCTGATTGAAATTAGTGAACCAATCATATTTTGGAAGAGAGAATCGATGAAAACTGCTAAGATTGTTGCCTGGCTTGGTCTGCTGGGCATGACCGCTGTGCTGTTGAACGGCTTCATTAACGGTAATTTCAGCCAGGACGGCGGTGAGCTGCTCTCAAACCCCTGGGGGATTGTATCCCTTGTGGATTTATATGCGGGATTCCTGCTGTTTTCGGTGTGGATTGGCTTCAGGGAAAAAAGCGTTTTAGCAGCCGTCCTGTGGATTGTGTTGATGATGGTGCTGGGCTTTTTTACCGGCAGCCTGTATGTGCTGGTAGCCCTTTACCGCAGTAAGGGGGATTGGCTGACCTTCTTCCTGGGTGAGCGCAAGGATGCTCTGCTCCAGAAGCAAGGGTGATAAACAAGACCTTCTAAAAAATTAATATAATACCGGGAGGTTGAATGTTAGATATTATTGCTGTTCTTAAAATCATTGCCGGGGTGCTGACTATCGCAACGGGGCTTCTCTCCTTGATTAAACCCACTGAGGTATACGGCTTTACCGGCCTGAGGGCGGAAGGGTCCGGGGTATCACTGAGATACGGTCCATTCTGGGTGCGCTGTTCATTGCGCTGGGAGCCGCTGTACTGTTTTACCGCCTGCCAGAAACATATAGCATGCTGGGGATCATGTATTTGGGTATTGCCGTGGTCCTGCTGGTTTCCATGTTTATCGATCACTCCATTGAGCGTTCGAATATCATCAGCCTGGTGACCGAAGTGGTGCTGGGTGTGATCCTGGTGCTCCCTGGATGAGCTGACCCGGCATCAGGATTGATCAAGGAGACATTTTGAAGGCAAAATTTCAAGAAATCTGAGCTGAATTGAAGTCCGTCCTGTCCGGGAAGACGATGGACGCCGTCCTCCCACCGCTGGTATACATCGTGGTAAACGCCCAGTTCGGGCTGGAAATTGGTGTGGCAGCTGCAATTGTGCTGGCGGTGATCTTGGGCATCCGGCGGTTGGTCAAAAAACAGGACTGGAAGTATGCCCTGGGCGGTGTGCCGGTGGTGGGGCTGGCAGCCGGGTTAGCCCTGATCACGCGCAATGCTGCCAATTCCTTCATCCCCGCTATCATCGGGAGCGCGGTCTTGCTGCTGTGCCCTGGTCAGCCTGGTGGTCGGCAAGCCCCTGGCGCTGTGGGCCAGCCACCTGACCCGCAACTGGCCGCTGGCGTGGTTCTTACGCGAGGATGTCAAACCCGCCTACCGCGAAGTGACCTGGATGTGGGTGGTCCTGATTGCCTTGCGCCTCGGATTGCAGGTCATGCTCTACTTGCGTGGGGAAGCGGCGGCGTCAGCCTGGGCGAACACCTTACTGGGATGGCCGGTCACCATCATTATTTTGGTGATCAGTTATTTGTATGGCATTTGGCGGCTGCGCTGGTTGGGCGGTCCGGGTGTGGAGGAATTTAAGGCTGGGAAAGAACCGCCCTGGGAAGGGCAGAACAAGGGATTTTGATAGGATTTAGCTGGTAGCTGGTAGCTGATAGGGGATAGATGGAAGCTGAAAGCTCAAAGCTGATAGGGGATAGCTGGTAGGGGATAGCTGGTAGCTGGTAGTTAGTAGCCGCTAGCTGAAAGAGGAAAGAGGGGAGGCGAATGGGGGAAGGGGAGCGGTTGAACGGGCTCTTCCGATGCGTTATGGGATAGTCATGTCCGCCAGGAGCACATAGCCGATCACATTTTGATCTTCAGCGCGGTATTCGATCAGAACGCATTCACGGTTCAGTTCGTCAAAGGTCCGCTCAGATTGGGCGATGAGGGTGACCACAGCACCTAAAGGAATGCGCCCGGTCGCACGATAGGACTCGTAACAGCCGTTGCGGGCGAACAGGTTGCGCGTCACCGTCCCGGTGATCACCGGTGTGGCGGTCGGTGTGTACACGGGGGTAGGCGACCTTTCCGGGGTGGCTGTGAGCGTGATGGTTGGTGTGGGTGTGATGGTGGTTGTGGGTGTGATCGTGGCAGTGGCTGTTGCAGTGGGCGTGAGGGCAAGCTGGCGTTCCCTGATCAATCCTGCGATCCCGCGGCCGCCGAACCAAAAGACAAGAAAGAGGATCACAGCTGCTATCACGCCGCCGCCGTAGAGCGTGATGTAATACCAGGTTAACCGATGCTTCAGGTCCAACACTTCTGGGTCCTGTGGAAAACGGGCGCGCACCGCTTTGCTGATCACGAAGGCATTTCTCGGGAAAAATCGATTATCCTGATTAACCGCCTGGTTTGCCCTATGCAGGCTGTCCTCAAGCCCCTCGATTTCCTGGTAGGCATTTTGAATGCTCCTTGCCAATGCTAATGCTTGTTCATGATCGGGATGCAGGGACTGGAGGATAGAGAGGTGATCCTGAGCTGAGCCATAGGCTTCTTTGGCCGCCTTAAGGGTGGCTGCAGACTCTCCTCTGCGTTTTTCCCGCTGGATGTTTTCCAGCAGAATGGTGATAGCGGCTGGCATCACGATTTCCATGCGGTTTCTCAGACGTGAAATTTGGGGGATTTCACCGTACTTCAGCGAGAGCCGGTCGAGGGTTTGACGAGCATCTGCCAGTTTTTGGGGCGGGATGCTTCCGCTCAGATTGACCACATCGGCAATCTCATCCAGGGCAGAGATGTCCTCACGTATTTCCGCAGCTTTATCCACGTATTCTGGCAAGGCTACCGCTGCCGCCGCCGCCTGTACTTTCGAAAGGCCGCCGCGCATATCACCCTGATGTAATAAAGCCATTCCCTCCTGGTAAACTTCTTGTGCCTGCATTTGGTTTTCAAGGTCCTGGCGAAGTTCTTCCCCTTCCCGCCAACGGTTGATGCCTGATTCTTGGAGGCTGGCAAAGGCTTCTTCCAGATAGTCAAGAGCTGTTTGGTAGCGAAACACGCGTGCTGCGGATTGCGCCTTGCCGTAAGCTTTTCCGGCATCGGGCGGCAGGGCGACCGAGGGGATATTTCCTGACCGCAGGAACTCCTCAGCTTCATCATGGTGTTCAATGGCGCGTGACCATCCCGGCTCGATATTTAATACCTTTTCATAGAGCGGAATGGCTTTCTGGTAACTACCAGCATAAAATGCCTCTTCAGCGGAATCCATCACAGCTTCTGCCTCTGGATCGTGGCTGGAACTGAGGAATTTCCGCAGCGGGTCGTAGGCATCATCCTCTGAAAATTGCGGGGAAATGTTCATACCGCGTGAGGCGGGGGATGTGGATGGCGCTGGTTCAACTTCAGATTCGTTCTGCAGGCTCTGTGCTTCTGCCAGTCGCCGTGAGCGCTCACGGCGCACTTCCCTGAGAAGGCGATTGGCGTGTTCCAGTTCTGTGAAATCGACAGGTTCAGAGATTCGTTCAGTCGCCATCGCTTCCAGATAGGCACTCAGCGCGTTTTCAACCTCGAGAAGTTCCTGGTCTGGAATTTGAGGTTGTTCAAGGGTGCCTTTTGCCCTGAGAATAAGGTCTGTTAACATGGGTTTCCTTTCACAGGCGTCGGGGTCAGGCTTGTGACTCTCGATGATGCAGAAGGGCTGTCAGCCGCTGTCTTAACTCGTTGGCGGCTGTGAACCCACCCTGGATGGCTTCCGAGAGAAGGTCCATTTCATCCTGCGTGAGTCGTTTTTGGTCATCGTAGGTCCAGACGGGTTCATATTTCACCGGTGCATTTTGAATGTCTTCCGGTCGGTTGGGACCGACTTTGACAGATCCAGGTGCCTGGCGGCCGGTCATCAAATGATGCAAAGCGCGGGCACTGAACTGCAGCAGATCAAAAGCATAAATTTCCTGAGAATTGCCATTGGAGATTTTCCGACCAATGTTCCAGTCGAGGACAAAAACCTGCTTTCGGGGCTGATTCCAGTAATAGTGTAAAACCTTATGGTCCAGGTAGACAATGCCCTGACCATGTGCGACAGCTAGAATATCGCAAATTTGGACAGCTGCCTGCAAAGCTTCTCTGACTGTGAAGCTGCGATGATATTCACCGCGTGTGTAGCCTGCATCACAGCGCAAATACAGGTTATCTTCCCATCGACGAGGCAGCACTAAAAAGGCAAGCCAGCCCTTATTCACCCGATCCTCTAACTGGGATAGGAAGTTGTCCATTTCATCCAGATTGAACAGATCTGCTTCCCCCGTCAGAGCAGCTGCAGATGCCACAACTGCCAGGGATGTTGATAAGGGTGCAATTTCATCCGGCCATTGACCATCGGTGACCTGCAAGAAGCCCATCCTGAGTAAAGGGGTGATGCCCGGTACCTCGTTCATAGCTTGCAGGATGTTCAATTCACTTGCAAACAGTGGAAGTGCGTATTGAATTTTATCCGGACGCATGACCTTGATGGCTGGAAAGTTGGCATATTCTCCGGCTAATGGGGTGTATTCCAATTTGAATACGCGGGCTGAGGAGCCCACAGCTTCAGGGACGCCAAAGTCCCTCAAACCGGAGGTAAGCCAGGTATCCAGGGGTTCGCCCATTGTCATCTCTTGGTTCGGTCCAAAACGGATTGTCTCCATAGTTCTTCCAGTTCTGTTACTTAATTTTCAAAGATGGATTGTACCAGTATCCCATATAGAGGGAAATCTTCAGGGAATGATAATCCAAGTTGTCTCAGTGCTTCCGGGTCCTTCGTGCCCAGGATTGATTGAAAGGCTGATTGCCAGGCTGGGAACTGCCTTTGGTTTTCCTGTGAGATCAGGATGGATTCGATTAGCGTGAGGTGTGTGAGGATGTCGTTCATGAGTCTGAACCGGGTTTCCTGATCCTGGGTCCCCTCCAGGAAGGACAGGCTGAGGGCTACCTGCTGGCTGTTCTGCCTCAGCCGTTCTAGATTTTCAGATATTCTCTGAATGAGGGGAAGGTCATAGTGATAAAGCAGTAAGCTCACGCGGTGATCCTCCTGCTCCACATTTTTCCGCCAATTGATGAAGGCTGTGCGCATTTCCTCGATGTTCTTTTGAAGGTCTTCTATCAAACCGTGATACAGCCCAGAGCGATATACCATGTTCCATTTTGTCATCAACCCATCCAGGTGCGCAGAAACCATTGTGATCGCATTAGAATCTGGATATTGAGGTTGGTCTATGAGCATAGGATTGAATTCTTTGAGGGCGGCCAGGTGCGGTTGAACAGCCTGACGCCAGTGAACTGTCTTTGCCCGGCAGTGGGTGACCAGGGCCCATTCATCACCGGAAAGTTCTTTGAGGGCTGCTTCAGCATGGTGCAAATCCTGATTTTCGAGATGTTTCCGCCAGGTTTGAAGTTTTTCCAGGATGTCCTCAGCCTGGTCCAGGAGCGGGTGAGGTGAAGCACCGCTGATGGCTGATTGGGCGTCGGGGTTATAGTTAAGCGAGAGGAGCGCGTAGAATTGATCAACCATGTCCTGGCAATGATCGTGAAAGTGGGGTGTTTTTTCCAACACCATCTGCAATCCCGCTTCCTGATCGCTCCAATTTTTCAGGTGATTGATGAAGTGTGACAGTACATCCGCCTCATCGGCATTATCCTGAATATTGGATTGATGCGTAATACCTGTAAGAGTCTTGAGTTTGTTCAGCCATGGGCACCACTTGCTCAGGAACATGCTGTCCTTTTGGGCAAGGTTGTCCGGTGTAATATCTTGCATGGTTGCGATCAATTCGATGAACCAGGGTGGTCGTCCCAGCACCTTTTCGACAGCGGGTCTTTCAGCAAGCATGTTTTTCAAGAATTCAAATTCGTTCCCGCTTCGCCGGGGACCTCGGTGGAGCCGTTTCAGCCATTCCTGAAATTGATTGATACGCTCTGCCAGGGCTAATATTCCCCAGCGATCAGGATCCCAGGCAAGAAGATGCTGTAAAGCCTGTTCAAGGCCGTCCCAATTCATATCAAACCAGGTCTGTAGAACCTGGCGGACCGCTTTCTTCCCCAGAGCGTAACTTTTCTTTAATTCTCTCAAGGATGGCAAAGGGACAGTGGGTGTATTCTGGCATAATTCCATTAAAAGGTCATAATCAAAGGGGCTGTCTTTCTCTCCCTGCCCTTTCCCCCGCCAATTTTCCAGAAATTCTGATATTTTTTCAGCATGATCCTCACCAGCGAGGTTCTGTCCCTGAAACGAACGCTGGAGGGATCGACAAATTTGATAGGGCGGAGGGTTGACCACGCCCAGAGCTTTTTGGCGCATGACGGGGATCAGGCGCTCCCACCAGGAAAGATCTGTCAGGTCTTCTGCTATCTCTGCCAGCGCCCAGATGCCAGCTGACCAGTTTTCATTTATTGTGTGTTCAACCAGCACACTAAGTTTGGGATGGGTCAGCAGGTCGGGAATCCGGAAGTATTCACGAACCAGGTGCCAGGAAAAGTCCAGGCTGTTATCAAATAGGTCCCACAGCAGGGCTGTGGCAGCCACAGCTGAGGATACCTCACCTGATTTCACTGTTCGCCTGATGAGATCACTTGCATATTGGCGGATAGCTTTCTCCGGCCAGGGTGCGCCAATGTGCTCCAGCTGATGTTGATAGTCCAGGATCTGGTGCAGGTCATTCAGCGCAGGTTCTTTTTCAAGGAGGACACGAAGCAAGGCTTGATATTCCATTTCGTTGAGACTCACGACCTGCTGTTGATAAGCAATCCGCCGTGCAAGAACAGACACACGCGGGGAGTCGAGGGTCTCTCCTTCAAATTCTTCCCAGCCGAGATCGGCATATAATTCTGGCACACTTTGCTGTAAGAATCCACCCAGAGACTCCACCAGCTGCTGGTAATCCTGCCAGCGCGGAAGGGTGGGACGGCCAGAATCGTCCTGGTGGTCAAGGAAGATCGCATTGCCCCAATCGATGACCGTGATCCCGCATGTTGAATTGTGCCAGTAGATGTGATCCAGCTTGACATCATTCCACAGGATACCTGCTTTGTGGGCGCGGGCAAACATATCAAACAAAGCATCCAGGACGGTGATTGCCACCCGCCTTGGGAAGGGTTTTCCAGTCTGGCGTGTATGTGTTAACAGAGACGCGAGGTCCACCCCAGGTGCTGTTTCGCTGATAATGAAGAACTGCGCCGTCCCCTCGGTGAAGTCAAGGGCCTCATCCAGCAGGCGGGGAGGGTGTGCTTTCCCCGTGGGGAGGCCGTCCAGAACAGCCAGTGCCTGGCCTTCCCGGGCGATCTGCCGGGATTGGCGCTGGATGGTCCCGCTGGTAGCGATGCGTGCGGGAGTTTTCATCACGCCGATGATTTCAGGTTGCTCCTGGCAAATAGCTGCATACACTTCGCCGGCGTCGCCGCTGCCAATGGGGCGATCACTCATCTGCCATGTGTAGTGTTTGCCTGATCTAGAGCGAGCCAAGAACTTCCTTTGTGTTCAAAAGCGACATATCGCGCTTATTTTACCAATTTATGGATGGAATCTGAAGTGAGTGGAAGAGGAATGATAACTGGTTGTTTGCTTTCCTTATAAATAAAAGGGTCAGCTCAGAAATACTTGATCAAAACAGATGACAAGAGAAAAGTGTCCGTGATCAGAATGTGGTGTCAGCTTATGAGAAGTACTGCAGCGCTTTACGCAGACGCGTCTCTGGGTCATCGCCTACATGCCGCCCCAGGGATTGCAGAGCCGTTTGTGCTTCAACAATCGAGTATCCCAGGGCTGTCAGCGCTTCCATCACCTCGGCGTCAACTTCATCCATGCGAAGGGCGGATTCCAGCGGTTCCAGCGGGGTGACCTTTCCCTGCAGGTCCAGGATGATCTTTTGAGCCGTTTTATTGCCGATACCAGAGACCCGGGCGAACACCTCGGGCTGATCACCGGTGATTGCCCTGCGAACGGCTGCTGGTGTGAGTGTTGACAGTGCGGCGAGGGCTGTTTTCGGGCCTACACCTGCCACGCTGATCAGGTGGATGAACAGATCGCGCTCCTCAACCGTCATGAAGCCGTACAGGGACAGGCTATCCTCGCGCACCACGAGAAAGGTATGAAAGCCTTTTTTCATCCCGGGCTGGCTATTGATACAGGTTTCTTCGGTGACGTTCAGCCGCAAGCCAATGCCCCCCACATTAACAATCACCTGGTTTTCCAGCACCTGGCTGATCTCTCCTGAAATGGTTGCAATCATGATTCAATTATATCTGAGACTCGGAATTGGTTATAGATTTCATACAGCAGCACACCTGCCGCGACGGCCAGGTTTAGGGAATCACTGCGCCCCTTCATGGGGATGCGCACCATAAGGTCACAGTCTGTCATCATCTCTTTATCCAAACCATGCCGCTCGCTGCCCATCAATAATGCCATGGGTCGTGTGTAGTTGATGGACAGGTAATCCTGCTCGGCGTGGTCAGAAGTACCTACCAGTCTGAGGTGGTTGGTACGCGCCCAGCTGAGAAAATCATCCCAATCCGCCTGAACAAGGGCAAGAGAAAAAATGGCACCCATGCTGGCTTTGACCGCGCGGGGATCGAAAGGGTCGGTGCTGCTACCCAGTAATATGATCCCTTTGCACCCCACCGCGTCCGCCGTACGCATGATCGTCCCCAAATTGCCCGGGTCAGCCACAGCATCCAGGGCAATCCATACATCGGTCGGCTGTGCCTGTAACGCGGGAAGGGAATGCCAGACCTGGCGCAGGACCGCCCCAATTCCCTGGGGCCCACTTTTGTGGGCGAATTTTTCAAAGATTTCCGAACTGACGGACAAACACGAGATATCCTGCATTCCAGGATGTTCGAGCAGGGATTGCCCGAAATCACTCACCAGCAGGTCCGCGGCGATCACCAGGGTTTCAATTGGCGCGCCTGTTTGGACGGCCTCGCCGACTATCCGCAAGCCTTCGATGAAATACTGCTGCGTGTCCTGACGGTATTTTTTCTGCTCAAGCTTACGGATGAATTTTACTTTCTGGTTTGAGAAGCTGGTAATGATCATTATTCTTGTGATCGTGAAACGACTTGATTGAAAGCATGGTGGTGAATGTGGCAGATCGCCACTGCCAGGGCATCGGCCGCATCATCGGGTTTGGGGATTTCCTCCAGGTTGAGCAGGGTCTGGACCATGCGCTGGACCTGACCTTTACTGGCGTTGCCGTATCCGCACACGGTTTGTTTGATTTCGTTGGGAGTGTATTCATGGACCGGGCAGCCAGCCTGCTCCAGGGTCAGTAAGGTGACGCCGCGCGCCTGGCCAACTGAAATTGCGGTGCGAACGTTTTTCTGGAAAAAGAGCTTCTCGACCGCGCTCGATTCTGGGGTGTGGTCCTGAAGCAATTGTGATAGTTCCCTGAAAAGGATATTGAGGCGCTCCCCCTCAGTCAGTCCAGCTGGTGTGGTGACGGTACCATATGCGGCGCATTCCAATTCACCCCGCTCTGATGAACGGACCAAACCGTAACCGGTGATGGCGATCCCCGGGTCAATGCCCAATACCAGCATGGTTTATTTAGCTGTTCTCCATGGATTGGATCGCCTCTTCAGTGATATCCAGATTGGAATAGATATTTTGAATGTCATCCAATTCCTCGAGATTTTCAATGGTTTTCATCACTTTGATCGTGCTCTCAAGGTTAAGGGAAATCTCTTGTTTTGGCAGGAAGCGGATGCCGGATTCTTCAGGTTTAACACTGGCTTTGGTGAGGTGATCGGCAATTGACTGAAAGCTGTTGGGTTTGCCAATGATTTCAATCAGACTGTCGTCCTGATCAATATCATCCGCACCAGCCTCTACGGCGATCTCAAAGATTGTGTCGAAGTCATAATGGTCTGCTGGAATCGCAAAATATGCCGCACGAGTGAACTGCCAGCTGACTGAACCGGGATCCCCCATACTGCCGCCGGCTCTGGAAAGAATATGACGCAGCTCAGCAACCGTTCGATTTCGGTTTTCAGTCATGCATTCGATCATCAGGGCGACGCCGTTGGAGGCATAGCCTTCATAGAGGATCTCCTCGAAATTTACCCCTTCCTTATCCTCCCCGGTCCCGCGTTTGATGGCCCGTTCAATGCTGTCCTTGGGCATGTTGGCGGCTTTGGCTTTGTCGATAGCCAGCTCCAACCTGACATTCATTGCAGGATCACCGCCGCCTTCACGTGCAGCGATGACGATCTCGCGCGCCAGGCGAGTAAAGATTTTTCCTTTTTTGGCGTCTGCGGCACCTTTCTTCCTTTTAATCGTAGCCCAATGCGAATGTCCAGACATAAAACAGTCTCCTCAAAATTTATTTCAGAAAATTATGGATATTTTCTCACAAGATTATACCATTTTAGCATCCAACCGGATAATCAGCGAATCAAGACAATCGCTAGGTCAGTTGAGCGAAGAAACCAAGATTAAGGCTTCCCCCGCACCTAAAGTTGTTCCACTCCGATCCAAGGGAAGCTGTAAGCTTTAGCTGACTGATGAGGGAGGGTTGAGGGAAAAAAGCCCCTCATCCGTCACGCCTGCGGCGTGCCACCTTCCCCCCCGGTGGAAGGCTTAACTAAAATTGGAATAGATAAGAGTTCGAATAAAAACCAAGATAAAGGCTTCCCCCGCACCTAAAGGTGTTCCACTCCCTTCCAGGTGAAGCTGTCAGCTTTAGCTGACTGATGAGGGAGGGTTGAGGGAAAAAAGCCCCTCATCCGTCACGCCTGCGGCGTGCCACCTTCTCCTTGCACCTAAAGGTGTTCCGCTTCGCTCCAGGGGGAAGACTCAAGGATGCAGCACGCAGAGGTAAAAAACCAGCATCGAGGAAGTACATTTCTTCGCTGTCAACCATAATGCGAATGGAAAAAAGAACTACTGCTTTGTGTTTTCAATCGTGGATAACTACCGCAACCTGTTTCAATCCTCTGAATGCTGTGCCAACCTGCGAATCAGCCTATCCAGGCGGTGGTCAAAACGCTCTTCCCAGCGGTGGTGTTCATAAGCTGGCAGGTAATGGGACTTTAGCACCTCTTTGGCACGCAGGCTCCATTGATGGGCGTTTTCCAGGTCGCTTACTTGATGCTCATAATACTTAGCAAGCTCTTCATAGGCATAGAGCGCATTATTTTCCGCAGCTGCTTCCCAGAGTTTGACGGCAGCAGACCAATTCCCTTTTCTTTTGAGCAGGAAGGAAAACCGCTCAATGGTATCCCAATAGAGTTCTTCAGGCAGGCTGGCTGTGAGCGCCTTTTGATATAATCCTTCTGCCAGGGGGACCTCATCCATCGATTCGAAAAAGCGCGCCAGGGCAACCACATCTTCGCCATGCCGGATTTCCTCAGAGTGAGGATCGTGGAGCAGAAATGCCATATGGCTGAAGAGCCCTGCCAGGCTGAGGATATCCACCGCGTTATGGTAGAAAATCCCGGCCAAAGGGCGCGCGTCCTGTGTCTTGAGATACTCGAAATACATCTCAGGGATGAGATATCCCGGCACTTCCTCTTCGCCGCGCTGCACCCCCAGGATCTCCTGCTCAACCCTGCCCAGAGTTCGGCTTTCCAGGCGAATACGCCACAAGCGCCGCGCCAGGTGCAGCAGGTCAAAATGATCAACTTCCTCAAAGGGGCTGGTCATCCCCAACAGGGTATAGCGGGTGTTAAGCAGCGGAATATCGAAGGATTTCCCGTTGTAGGTGACAACTGCCCGCATACCGTCTGTGAATTGCGATATGCCAGCCAGCAGGGCAGGCTCTTCCCCGGGGTGGCGCATGAAGAATTGTGCCAGTTTGAAGCCCTGATCGGTGAAGCGCCCCAGACCGACCTCAAAGGCATAAGTCCCTGTCCCCCCGGCCAGGCCGCTGGTTTCTGTATCCAGAAAGATGAAATTGTGCAGGTCCTCCAGGGCGTTGGATTCCGCACCCGCCCAGCGGCAGAGGGTATGGATCGGTTCTGAGGGCCAGAGCGCTTTGCTGCCGTGAAGGTAATCACGAGGATAATACTCTTCGTGGCAAAAAACTGTGCCATAGATCTCCTCAAGAAATTGACCCTCAACAACTTTTTCAATCGAAAATTTCTTCGCACGCCGTTTTTCGGGGGGATAATCCTTACCGAGGTTGACCCCCAGGGCTTTCAACTGTTCTGAAAGCGAGTCCCAGTCAGTCATATCCAAGCAGCTCCTTGATAATAGCCAGGGTTTCCGCTTTTCCCCCGGAGGTTTCTTCACCAACCGGTCCAACGCAGGAGGGACATCCCCCTTCGCATTCGCAGGAGGCAACGGTCTCGTAGCACTGTTTGAGAAGCGCCAGATGCATTTCGTATAGATTTTGTGCCAAGCCTAATCCTCCGGGGATATTGTCGTATAACACGACGGTGGGCTGCCCTTCACCCAGCGCAGACTGCGGGTCGTAATGCACCCCGATGTCCTCCCAATCACACATCAACAACAGCGGAGCCATACTGTGCAGGACATAAATGAATCCTGCCATACCGCTGCGGATGCGCACGCTGGTTTCCGCTAGGCGGTGACAGGTGGGGCAAAGGGTGATCAAATTATGAAGCTGGTTGGCTGTCTCCAGATCCGGGAAGCTCTTGAAGGGTCGGATATGGTGGACATGGAGAGGCCTGCCCAAGCCAGCCGTGCCGCACACCTGGCAGCGATCGCCATCGCGATTGAGGACACGCTGCCGGATCTCTCCCCAGGCTGGCCCGTAGTCGTTGGAATCCGAATTCCACAGCATGTGATCTTTCAGGTCAGACACGGTTTGCTGGTTGAGCGAGATCCAATACCCGATAGTGCTGAGCAGGGTGGGCGGCAGGTCAACGTCTCCGCCACCCAAGAACTCGTGGGTGAACCAGCGGATCTTACGGTACCCGGTGACCTGGGTGGTCACCAGGATCTCCCCCAGGTTTTTCATAGCGCCTGTGACAGGTTCCTGTTTTTGCAGCGATTTTTCTTCCACCTGGGTTTCCATCCTGGCCTGGGTGTAGTACTCTGTGGCAGATGGGCGGAGGAAGGCTGTGCCGTTTTCAAGGTCCAACGATTCAACCACATAGGTGGTTCCCTCATGCAGATAAATGGCGTCCGGGTGAACCATCCAGTAAGCGCTGTTCAGGTCCACCTGGCCGATGGTGGTGGGTTTATGGGGACCATCCACCATCAAGGCGATCGAATCAGGCGAGGCATTGCGCAGGGAGATCTCCGCCGCGGGGTATTGGTCTGCCATCCAGAAAAAGCGCTCGCCTTGTTGATGCAGGGTGCCCTGCTGCACAAGATGCTCCAAAAACGCGCGCAGCCGGTCCGCCGGGAGGGCGCCAAAACCCTCACCTGACTGAAAAGGCAGTTCGAAGGCGGCACATTGAATATGCTGCAGGAGGATCAGCAGGTTATTGGGGGCAATCAGGGCACGTTCCGGGGATCGCTCGAAGAAGTATTCCGGGTGATGGGCCAGGTACTGGTCGACGGCACTGGGAGAGGTCACCAGAACCGCCAGGGAAGGGGTTAATTTTCGTCCTGCCCGACCAGCCTGCTGAAGGGTGGCGGCGATACTGCCGGGGTACCCGATCAGTACCGCCGCGTCCATCCCGCCAATATCGATGCCCAGTTCAAGGGCAGAGGTGGCAGCCACCGCTTTGACCTCGCCCCGACGCAGCCCTGCTTCTATGGCACGGCGCTCCTTGGGGAGGTAACCGCTGCGGTAGCCCCTGATCCGGTTGGGATCCGAATGGGTGTCTCGCTGTCGAAGATAGGTCAGGATCAATTCGATGCTGCGACGCGTGCGTCCAAATATGATGGTTTGAATATCCTCCTCGAGCAGCTCCCCGGCCAGGAGGGACCCTTCCAGCAGCGAACTATGGCGAATACCTAATTTTTTGTCGATCATGGGCGGGTTGTAGATCAAGAAATGGCGTTCCCCATGGGGCGACCCATCCTGGTCGATAACCCGCACCGGTTTTTCGATCAGACCCTCTGCCAGCTCTTGCGGGTTGGCGATGGTGGCTGAGGTGAGGATGAATTGGGGCTGGCTGCCGTAGAATCGGCAGATCCGCTGGGTTCGGCGCAAGACATTGGCGACATGGGAGCCAAACACGCCGCGGTAGGCATGCATTTCGTCGATGACGATGAAGCGCAGGGCGGCGAAAAAATCCTTCCAGGTGGTATGGTGGGGCAGGATGCCCATATGGAGCATGTCGGGGTTGGAAAGAATCACCGCTCCTTCGCGTCGAATGACAGCGCGGGCATGATGAGGCGTGTCGCCATCATAGATTGAGGCTGCCAGGCGTTCTGGTTGTTGGATCACGCGCAGGATATCATTCAGGTTCGAGAGCTGATCCTGGGCGAGGGCTTTGGTAGGATACAGAAAAAGGGCTTTACCATTGGGATTCTTGAGCAGGCTGTCGATCACCGGCAGGGTATAGCACAGGGTTTTCCCGCTGGCAGTACCTGAGACGACAGCCAGGTTGTATCCATCCTGGACAGCCTGGTAAGCAGCAGCCTGGTGCTGGTAGAGGCTGTGAATCCCAGTTGAGATGAGGTAGTTGGCAAGTTCGGTAGAAAGCTCCGGCGGAAAGGCGCAGGTCTGCGCAGGTTTGGGCGCCAGGATACGCCATGCTGCCACATTTTCGGCGATGGATGCGTGGGAACGCCAGCGGTTGAGGATGGTCTTGATCTTTTCAGACATGCGATTCTTAGAATATTTGTTTTATAGATAATAACCGCTCTGAAGAAAAGATTCAAGCTGTTTGCATTCAAAGCCCCGATGCATCAAAGAACTGCTATTGACTTTTGAAATTCCTTAATTTATACTGGAAGCATAAGAAAATTATAATATGAAAACACCGGAATGCATCATAAATCTGCGTGTTTTTTACCTCAATTACTGACAAAATATAAGTAGCAGTATTAACACATTATCACCTTTTGTGTTATATCTGGGTTAAATGCCCTTAGAGGGCATTTAACAGAAAATGTGTTAACCTTTTGCATCACAGCACGTGCCTGTCTGGACGGTCTTTTTAAGGAGGGGAACAAACCAAGATTAAATTTCTTCAGGAGTCAGACGATTTGAAGCTGACGTATTCAAGTTTGCCAAGGAGGTTTTCCATGTTTGTAAAAAGATTATTGTCCCTGTTAATATTGACCGGCTTGCTGCTTATGCCAATCGGTGAGCTGGGGGTGCTCCTGAGCGTCAAAGCCCAGGATGATCCGCCGCCCCCCCAAGAGGTCGATGAAAGGTTGGACCAAGATGTGGCCGATCCCGACCTGGTCCCGCGCACGCCAATCACCG
>Ga0209121_10002924_pt1 | contig 16961 bp, 12 predicted proteins | sample Cruoilmetagenom3_FD_187292 | JGI IMG/M metagenome (GOLD analysis project Ga0209121, IMG submission 187292) | Oil polluted marine microbial communities from Coal Oil Point, Santa Barbara, California, USA - Sample 3 (SPAdes) (version 2) | ecosystem: Environmental > Aquatic > Marine > Oil seeps ... | reverse complement strand
AAAAGAAAAATCTAGTAACTAATTTAATCGGAGAATTGGTGAATCGGCTAATTGGGGAATTGGTATTTAGTTAGCGTATAGCGTATAGGTGTGGGGAACAATTATTGGAAAAATAAAAAAGAAATTATAAGATGCGAATTGCAAGGAAAGAAAATAGAATAAAGAAGTCAGAAGTCAGGAGTCAGAAGCCAGAATGAAGAAAAGAAAAAGGAAAGAGGAAGTTAGGAACTAGGAGTAAGTCCTCCCTCCTCCCGTAGGACAGGCGTCCCGCCTGTCTATTGGTATTAAAACAGTATCGAGTATTGAGTATATAGTGAAGAAAAGATAAAAAATAAGTTTTCGGTTTACAGTTATCAGTTTTCAGTTAATAAGAAAAAAGAAAAATCTAGTAACTAATTTAATTGGAGAATTGGTGAATCGGCTAATTGGTCAATTGATTATTTTGTGTTTTTCTTGGCATTTCTTTACTAACGACTAAATACTAACGAGTAATTTAATTGGCGAATCGGTAAATCGGTAAATATAAGATTTTCTTGACAGAGAAAATAAAATATGGTAGATTTAGTTTTGTGCAATTTTACTTATAGGAGTATATTTAAATGAGACAAAGAATTATTTTAACCTGTAGTAAGTGTAAAAATAGAAATTATTATCAATATAAAAATAAAAAGAACACACCAGAGAAGGTTGAGCTAAAGAAATATTGCAAATTTTGTAAAACACATACTTTGCATAAGGAAATAAAAAAAGTTTCCTAAAAGATTATTTAGGTCCGTAGCTCTAACGGCAGAGCACCGGACTCCAAATCCGGGTGTTGCAGGTTCGAATCCTGCCGGGCCTGCCATTTTTCATTAGTAAAGATAATAAAAATAAAATGTGAGAGAAAAAAATGAAATCAAAGACAATCTTTAATAAAATTGGTAGTTTTTTAAGAGAAGCAACATATGAGTTAAAAAAAGTCATATGGCCAAACAAAAATGAGCTTAAAAATAGCACTATGACAGTTATTTCTACAATTATTATAATTTCAGTTTTTATTGGTTTTGTTGATTTGATATTTACCAATATACTGACTTTATTTATGCGGTAAAAATAACCAAAAAAATGTTTTTCATTATTTTTTATAAAACAAAGGAAAAATAGTTAATGATAATGGTATCAACTAAAAAAAAATGGTATGTAGTACATACTTATTCGGGATATGAGAACAAGGTAAAAATCAATTTGGAGCAAAGAGTAAGTTCCATGGGAATGCAAGATCAAATTTTTCAAATACTAATTCCCACGGAAAGAGTCTTGGAAGTAAAATCCGGCAAGAGAAAATATGTCCAAAAAAAGGTATTTCCCGGGTATGTTGTTGTAGAAATGATATTAAATAATGAATCCTGGCAGACGGTAAGAAATACTCCGGGAGTTACTCGATTTGTTGGAGCAGGGGGAAAACCTGTACCTTTAAAGAAAAACGAAATAGAAAATATTTTAAAGCAAATGGGTAAGGGTGAAAAAATACCTACGCTGAATATTGATGTAGGAGAGATGGTGAGAATCATCATTGGCCCATTTACAGGATATACCGGCAAGGTTAGAGAAATAGATCAGGAGAAGGCTAAACTTAAAATATTTATTTCTATTTTTGGTCGGGAAACATCCGTTGAATTGGATTTCAATGATGTTGAAAAGTATTAATTAAGTAAATTTAGCAAAACGCTGAGAATTGCAAAAAAATATTTATTGAATAGTATCTGGTTAAACAGTTTCCTGGTTAATAAATTAGAAGTGCGGTTAATTAATTTATTATTAACATATTAAATAGTTTAGTATATTTTAATTAAACAACAAACTGATTACCAAATAACCAGCTAACTAATTGAGGAGGAAATTAATGGCAAAAAAAATAAAGTCTATAATAAAATTACAAATACCGGCGGGTAATGCTAATCCTGCACCCCCTGTTGGACCGGCTTTAGGACAACACGGATTAAATATTATGGAATTTTGTAAAACTTTTAATAGTAGGACCAAACAGGATGTCGGAACAGTTATTCCGGTAGTTATTAGTGTATACGAAGATAGAACCTTTACTTTTATTTGTAAAAAACCACCGGTGGCATTTTTGTTAAAAGAAGCCGCTGGATTAGAAAAGGCATCCGGGGTTCCAAATAAAGAAAAAGTTGCTAAACTATCTCGTGAAAAAGTAGAGGAGATAGCAAAACGCAAAATGCCGGATCTAAATACAAAAAATTTGGAAAGTGCGGTAAAAATAGTAGCAGGTACTGCCAGAAGCATGGGTATAGAAATAGAGAACAGTTAATTTTTACGTGGAAGGATAAAATCCATTATTACCACAAGGAGGAACAGTGATGTCCAAAAAAAGAGGAAAGAAATATCTAGAAAAAATTGAAAAATATAAAAAAGATAATTTTTACGAACCGGAAGAAGCTATAAATTTAGCAAAAGAACTTCATTGGGCAAAATTTGAAGAAACTATTGATATTGCAATGAAGCTGGGAATAGATACCCGAAAAGCGGAAGAACAGGTACGTGGCGCAGTTGATTTACCACATGGAACCGGGAGAAAAGTGAAAGTAGTAGTTTTTGCTCAGGGAGAAAAGGCAAAAGAGGCTGAAGAAGCCGGAGCAGATTTTGTTGGTGCTGATGATTTAGCTGAGAAAATAAAAAAAGGCTGGACTGATTTTGACAGTACTATTGCAACACCGGATATGATGAAAATTGTCGGTAAATTGGGGAGAGTTTTAGGTCCTCGTGGTTTAATGCCTAATCCGAAAGTTGGAACTGTTACTTTTGATATAAAAAATACTGTAAAAGCAATAAAGGCAGGAAAAGTGGAATACAGAGCGGATAAATTCGGAATCGTTCATGCACCGTTAGGAAAAACAAATTTTGAAAAGAGTAAATTGGTAGATAATTTTGCTGTATTTGTTGAGGCAATAATGAAAGCAAAACCATCTGTTGCTAAAGGAAAATTTGTGCAAAGCATAAATATTTCTTCAACTATGGGACCGGGGATTCGAATAGATTCTCAAAAAATAGGAGCCTGGTTAGAAAAGAGAAGTAATAAATAAATTACTTTTTAAAAGAAAATAATCGAATATATATTTACCTTAGACAGTAGGAGCAATTTAAAGGCTTAATAGATATTAAAAAATATCTTCCCACCGAGGCGGAAAATAAAAATGATCTAATATTTTATGCCTTCCCGAGGAAGATTCTAAGGGAAGGTTTTTATTTGCATTAAATTATTATTGGAAAGGAGGGGTTAAATTTGGCTTTAAGTAGAGATTTTAAAGAGAAAATAGTTCAAGGACTTATCGAGAAATTAAAAAGTTCCAAAGGAATAGTCTTAACAAACTATAAAGGAATGACGGTTTTTCAAATTAATAAACTTAGAGATGAATTAAAAGAGCAAAATGTAGAATTTAAAGTTACGAAAAATACTTTACTTGAAAAAGCGACTAAAGAACTGGAAATAGACAAGTTGACCAAGGGTTTAGTTGGATGTACGGCAATTGCTTTTAGCAGCGAAGACGCTGTATCACCTGCAAAATGGCTTAAAGAATATTCAAAGAAAAATAAATTAAAATTGGAAATTAAATCCGGGTTAATTGAAGGAAAATTCTTTGAACCTGATAAAATTTTGGAAATAGCTGACATACCATCGAAAGATATTCTAATTGCCAGAGCAATTGGTGGAATTAAATCTCCAATAAATTCTTTGGTTTTTGTATTACAGGGAACTTTAAGAGGCCTTGTGTATACTTTAGAAGCAATAAAAAATGAAAAAGAGAAAGAAGCTAAAGCATCATAAGTATAATTAAAAAAGCAAAGGAATATTTCAATTGCGTATGTAAAATGATTAAGGATTATTTTAATAATAAGTAATATGCATTAAAAAATGAAAATAATATATTGAGAGGAGGTGAAACAGATGACAGAAAAAAAGGAAGCTTTAAAAGAAAAAAAAGAGATGAAAGAAACTGAAGTAAAAAGCGCTGCATCAGTAGAAATATTAGAAAAAATTGAAAAAATGACCGTATTGGAATTAGCTGAATTAGTAAAAGCATTAGAAGAAAAATTTGGAGTAAGTGCCGCTATAGCTATGGCACCAGCAGCCGGAGTTGCGGGAAATGGTGCAGAAGGGGAAAAGGAAGAAGAAAAAACCAGTTTCAATGTAATCTTAAAGGAAATAGGAGCTAATAAAATAAAAGTAATCAAAGAAATAAGAACAATTACTGCTTTAGGTTTAAAAGAATCCAAAGATTTAGTTGAAGGTGCACCAAATACTGTAAAAGAAAATGTTGACAAAAAAGAAGCTGAAGAAATAAAAGCAAAATTGGAAGCAGTTGGTGCTGTTGCTGAAATAAAATAATAATTACCATACTTAAAAATACAGAAGATACCTTTTAAAAAATAATTAAAAGGTATCTTCTTGATTTTTTATAAAAAAAATGATAACATAATAATTTGCATAAGCAATTAAAATATTGCCGATTTTAGTGAATTAATTTACATGTTTCGTATATGAGCAGTCGATTATATTTTAGAAAGTTTCATTTTTCGGTTTACTGTATCGGCTTTAATTATATAAATAATTAATAAGGTTGGTGTTACACTGTGCCCAATAAAAAAATTCCAGTTAAAAATTTTTCAAAAATACCTGATTTATATTCATTACCTAATTTATTGGATATTCAAATAAAATCTTACAAAGATTTTTTGCAAAAATTTGTATCACCTGAAGAAAGAAAGAAACAGGGATTGCAAGAGATATTCTCTAATATCTTTCCTATTCAGGATTTTACAGGCAATCTTATATTAGAATTTATCAGCTATTCTCTTGGAGAGCCTAAAGATACGGTTAGCGGATGTCTGGAAAAAGGTTCAACATATTCTGCTCCATTGGAAGTGAAGATAAATTTAATCAGTAAAAAAACAGGAGAGATTAAAGAGCAAGACGTTTTTATGGGTGATTTGCCCCTGATGACCGATACAGGAAGCTTAATTATAAATGGAGCGGAAAGAGTCGTTGTAAATCAGTTGATACGATCTCCGGGGATATATTTTGATGAAGAAAGAACTGAAAACGATGCCGTGTTATATAAATTTAAAATAATTCCTAATCGCGGATCATGGCTCGAATTTGGATTTGACTCTTCGAATATGATATATGTTCGCATTGATAAGAAAAGAAAGATCCCGGCTACCACACTTTTAAGAGCTTTAGGTTATGAAAAAAATAATGAAATTGCTGATCTTTTTGATAATGAGGAAATTGTAAATGTAACTTTGGAGAAAGATAATACATCTAATCAAAAAGAAGCCCTGGTTGAGATATTTAGAAGATTAAGACCCAGTGAACCACCTACGGAAAGAAATACCCGGCAATTAATCCAAAGATTGCTTTTTGATCCCAAGAGGTATGATCTGGCTAAAGTGGGCAGGTTTAAAATAAACAGAAAATTAAGAATAAAAGAGAGAATATTAAATCAGATTGTTTCTAAAGATATTGTTAATCCTCAAAGCGATCAGATTATTGTTAAAGCTGAAGAAAAGATAAATCAGCAAGCTATCTCTGAAATAATTTCTGCAGGCATTAAACAGGTAAAGATCTTTAACTCAGAAAATGAAGAAGTCAAGGTATTTAACGAAAAAGAAGAAACATCTTTTTTTCTTATTAACAAGGAAACCAATGAGCTAAACGAAAATATTTTAGGTATGACTGTTGCTGAAAATATCATTAATCAGAAAACCGGTGAAATTATCTGTCAAACAGGTAGTGAGTTAACCAGTGATTTAATTTTCAGGATTAAAGAATTTAGGAATGAGATAAAAGTTAAAAAAGGATCATCTTTAACCAAAGAAGATATTGTAGCATCGCTAAGATATTTGATTAATCTCTATCGGGGAATAGGAGAAATTGACGATATTGATCATCTGGGAAACAGAAGGGTAAAGACAGCTGGAGAATTGCTTCAGGATCAGTTTTATATAGGTTTAAACCGAATGGAAAGAGTAATAAGAGAGAGGATGACCATCCAACCTGATGTATCAGCTATTACTCCTCAAGCTTTGATTAATTCAAGACCCTTACTTGCAACGATAAGACAATTCTTTGGAAGCAGTCAACTTTCTCAATTCATGGATCAAACAAATCCATTATCGGAGATTACCCACAAGAGAAGACTTTCTGCATTAGGTCCGGGAGGATTAACCAGAGAAAGAGCCGGTTTTGAAGTTAGAGATGTCCATCACACACATTATGGGAGAATTTGTCCTATTGAAACACCTGAAGGTCCAAATATAGGATTAATCGGATCACTCTGTGTCTATGCACGCGTTAACGAGTTAGGATTTATTGAAACTCCTTATTTTAAGGTAGAAAATGGAAAAATAACCGATAAAATTGTTTATCTTTGTGCAGATGAAGAAGATAACTATAAAATTGCACCAATAAGTCTGAAATTAGATAAAGACAAAAAGATTTGCCAGGATGAAGTGCCTTGTCGATTTAAAGGTGATATTATAGAAAGCTCACCGATGGAAATAGACTTAACAGATGTTTCACCTAAACAGGTAGCAAGTATATCAGCTAATTTAATTCCTTTTTTAGACCATGATGATGCTAATAGAGCTTTAATGGGAACAAACATGCAAAGGCAATCAGTTCCATTAATAAAAACGGAAATACCTTTGGTTGGAACCGGAATAGAAAAAGAAGTTGCAGTGGATTCCGGAACGGTTATTGTTGCCAGACACAACGGTGTTGTTGTAAAAGTCGATGCTAATAAGATAATTATCAAGAATAACGTTGATAATAATACAGAAGAATATCCATTGAAAAAATTTATGCGCTCTAATCAGGGAACCTGTATTAACCAGATACCTATTGTGAAACAAGGCGAGGAAGTAAAAAAGGGTATGGTGATAGCTGATGGTACTTTAACTTCTCAGGGAAAATTGTCTTTAGGTAGAAATATTTTGGTAGCCTATATGCCCTGGCATGGGTATAATTTTGAAGATGCCATCTTGGTCAGCAATAGGATAGTCAGGGAAGATGTACTTACTTCCATTCATATCAGCCAGCAGGAATGTGAAGCAAGAGATACGAAATTAGGTTCAGAAGAGATAACTTGTGATATTCCGAATATCGGTGAAAGTAATTTAACAAATTTAGACGAACAGGGAATTATCCGTGTCGGAGCAGAAGTAGAATCCGGGGATATACTGGTTGGAAAGGTAACTCCTAAAGGAGAAACTGATTTAGGACCCGAAGAAAGATTGTTAAGAGCTATTTTTGGAGAAAAGGCGCGAGAAGTACGAGATACTTCACTTCGTGTTCCCCATGGCGAAAAAGGTAAAGTCATTGATGTAAAAATATTTTCACGGGAAAATAATGATGAACTTCCACCGGGAGTCAATCAATTAGTAAAAGTATTTATTGCTCACATGAGGAAAATTTCCGAAGGAGATAAAATATCCGGAAGACATGGAAACAAGGGAGTTATTTCCAAAATATTGCCAGATAATGATATGCCTTTTATGGCAGACGGAACCCCTATAGACATTGTCTTGAATCCATTAGGTGTACCTTCACGAATGAATGTCGGGCAAATTTTAGAAATCCATCTGGGATGGGTGGCAAAAACTTTGGGAATTAGAGTGATTACTCCAATTTTTAATGGAGCAACAGAAAAGGAAATCGAACAAGCTTTAATCGAATCAGGTCTGCCAAGAGATGGTAAAATAAAACTGTATGACGGGAGAACCGGAAGGGCATTTGACCAAAAAGTAACGGTCGGTTATAGTTACATCTTAAAGCTTGCACATCTAGTAGATGATAAAATTCATGCTAGATCTACCGGACCATATTCTTTGGTGACACAACAACCTTTGGGCGGGAAAGCCCAATTCGGAGGACAAAGATTTGGTGAAATGGAAGTTTGGGCTTTGTACGGATATGGAGCCGCATATAACCTTCAAGAACTCTTAACGGTTAAATCCGATGATGTTGTCGGAAGGATTAAAACCTACGAAGCTATAGTAAAAGGAGAGGATATTCCAATTCCAGGAATGCCTGAATCATTTAAAGTGCTGGTAAAAGAATTGAGAAGTTTAAGCTTGGATGTTAAAATATTGAATTCGCAAGGAAAAGAAGTAGATATAAGAGGAGATATTGATGCAAAGGATGAGATGAATGATAATTTGCTTAAGGGGATATCTGAATAACCGACTTGAAATTATTATTTCTCATTAATGAAAATCTTTATATATTAAGCTTATTTTTAAAAAATATTAAAGAATGTAATTATTATATCCATAAGGGGAGGGAACGATATTGAAAAATTCGGGTAATTTTAACTCGATCAAGATTGGTCTGGCTTCACCGGAGAAAATAAAGGAATGGTCTCATGGAGAAGTAAAAAAGCCAGAGACAATAAACTATAGAACATTAAAGCCGGAAAAAGACGGTCTGTTTTGCGAAAAAATATTCGGACCGGTAAAAGATTGGGAATGTAGCTGTGGAAAATATAAAAGAATAAGGTATAAAGGCGTTATTTGTGATCGTTGTGGAGTAGAAGTTACAAAATCTATCACCAGAAGAGAAAGGATGGGTCATATTAAACTGGCCGCTCCTGTTTCACATGTTTGGTATTTTAAGGCTATTCCCAGTCCCCTATCTTTGCTCTTAAATATTTCTCCTCGAAATTTGGAAAAAATATTATATTTTGCTCCAGATCGAAGGAGGGAACAATTATATGAGATTATTGAAGAGGGCGGGACAGATTTAGAAAAAGGCGATATTATTTTAGATACTGAATACCATATTCATAAAAAATATAATGATCAATTAATCGCGGAACAGATATACCGATTGAATAAGGTAAAAAACTTTCCTTACAAAATAAACGACATTATTTCCGAAGAAGAAAATGAAGAATTAGAAGATAATTTTGGAAAGATATTTTACCAAAAGGAATTAGTGCCTTTTATTAACCACGAGAAGGAATTGGACGAAACAGAAAATGATATTAAAGAGGAGATAATCGAAGAAGAAAATAAAAAATATCGAATTGTTAAAATTGATGGTTTAGTTTCTGAAACATATTTGAAAAAGCTTATAGAAGTTCAAGGTAGTTCTCTTTCGTCGAAAATGGAAACACAGAATATCGAAGAATCCTGCTATATCGTGATAAATCCGGGAAATACCGCATATAAAAAAGGTGAGATAATTTTAGAAATTGAAAACGATCGCTTAAGTCTTTATGATCCTGAATTTAAAGCGGGTATTGGCGCAGAAGCAATTAAAGAATTATTGAAAAATATTAACCTGGAAAAACTGGTTTTAGAACTCCGGGAAGAAATAAAAAAATCAAGCGGTCAGAAGATGAAAAAGCTTGTTAAGCGGTTACAGATTGTTGAAGCTTTTCGGAAATCAAATTATAAACCTGAATGGATGATCCTGGAAAACATTCCGGTTATTCCTCCGGATCTCAGGCCAATGGTTCAGTTGGAGGGTGGCCGTTTTGCAACTTCTGATTTAAATGATTTATATAGAAGAGTAATTAACCGAAACAACCGATTAAAAAGATTACTAGAACTTGGAGCCCCCGAGATTATCATTAAGAATGAAAAGCGCATGCTTCAGGAAGCAGTAGATTCGCTAATAGATAATGGACGAAGAGGAAGAGCAGTATTGGGTGCGGGAAATAGACCTCTAAAATCCTTAAGTGATATGTTAAAAGGGAAAAAAGGAAGATTTAGACAAAATTTATTAGGAAAAAGGGTGGATTATTCAGGAAGATCGGTAATTGTTGTTGGACCGAATCTAAAATTCTATCAATGCGGATTACCCAAAAAAATGGCTTTGGAGCTTTTCAAGCCGTATGTGATGCGGGAATTGGTTAAAAGAGATTTAGCTCATAACATTAAAACAGCAAAAAAGATGGTAGATAGAGGGAATCCTGAGGTATGGAGTATATTGAAAAATATTATTGAAGATCGGCCAATTCTCTTAAATAGAGCACCAACATTACATCGTTTGGGGATCCAGGCTTTTAAACCCATTCTGGTGGAGGGAAGCGCTATTCAAATTCATCCTTTGGTATGTGCTGCGTTTAATGCTGATTTTGATGGAGACCAAATGGCAGTACATATACCTATTTCTCCGGAAGCTCAAGCAGAGGCGGAAACTTTGATGCTTTCTTCGAGAAATATACTTTCACCATCTAACGGTTTACCAATCGCTTTACCAAGTCAGGATATCATTTTAGGTTGTTATTATTTGACTATGAAGGAAAATAATCAAAAGGGAGAAGGAAAAGTATTTGGCAATTCTCACGAAGCGATAAGGGCTTATGAAGATGAAATTGTGGCATTACACGCAAAAATTAGATTCAGAATCGGTAATTCTTTAAAACATACAACCGTAGGTAGAATAATTTTTAACGAAGTTCTTCCGAAAAGTATGGATTTTATGAATTTAACGATTAATAAAAAATCCCTGGAAAAAATTATTTCATTTGTTTACCGAAAATATGGTTCAGATAACACGGTAGAGATATTGGACAAAATTAAGAAAATAGGTTTTGACTTTGCGACATCTTCCGGAATTTCCATTGGAATTGTTGATTTGGAAATACCTTCTGCCAAAGATAAAATTATTGATGAGACTGAAAAAGAAGTAGATAAAATCCAGGAACAATATAATTATGGATTGATTATGGAAGATGAAAGGGAACAAAAAATTGTAAATTCCTGGACAAAAGCATCCAATGATGTTGTTGATGCTATTTTACAAAATTTGAGTAAATTTAATCCTTTGTTTATCATGGCGGATTCAGGAGCTCGGGGAAGTAAACGTCAAATTGGACAACTTGCAGGAATGCGTGGATTAATGGCTGATCCATCCGGAAAAATCATTGAATTTCCCATTAGGTCTAATTTTAGGGACGGGCTTTCAGTGTTAGAATATTTTATATCAACCCATGGAGCTCGGAAAGGATTAGCGGATACAGCACTTAGGACATCAAAATCCGGTTATTTAACCAGAAGATTGGTTGATGTAGCACAAGATGCTATTATCAGAGAAAAAGATTGCGGTACTACGGATGGAATAACAATCAGAGCTTTTCAGGAAGATGGCACTATTATAGAAACTTTAGAAGAAAGATTAGTTGGCAGAATAACCCAGGAAGAAGTTGTAGATCCTAAAACAGGAAATATAATTATCGAAATCGGAGAAGAAATTAACGAGGAAAAGGCTAAAAAGATAGCTGAATCGGGAATAAATGAAGTTAAGGTAAGATCTGTTCTAACCTGTATGGCAGAACATGGAATATGTGCGAAGTGTTATGGTAAAGATATGGCGACAGGAAAAATGGTAAATATTGGAGAAGCAGTCGGAGTTATTGCTGCACAATCTATTGGTGAACCGGGTACACAATTAACCTTAAGAACATTCCATACCGGTGGAATAAAAATCTCCGGTGAAGATATTACTTTAGGGCTTCCCAGAGTAGAGCAACTTTTTGAAGTAAGGAAACCGAAAAAACAGGCAGTAATTAGTGAAATAAATGGAATAGTAGGCGAAATTACGAATGAAGAGAATAATCGGAAAAAGATAAAGATTATTCCGGAATCGTCTAATAATAATCAAATAAATAAGGAAGAAAAAGAAAAAATATATAATATTCCGAAAGATTTAAGGGTAGTGGTTGAAAAGGATCAGAAAATAACTGCAGGTCAAAGGTTAACCATTGGATTTATTGATCCTCATGAAATATTAAAAATTCAGGGCATTAAAGCGGTTCAGGAATATTTACTAAAAGAGATTCAAGCAGTATATAGATCCCAGGGAGTAACAATAAATGATAAACATATAGAAACGATAATTAGGCAAATTGCACGATTGAACATGATATATATTCGATCAGCAAGGGATGCGGAATTATTATCGGGAGAATTAGTGTATATCTCTGATTTTGAAAAAGCTAATCGTGCAATTGTAAAAGAGAATGATGAAATTGTTTTAAAGAATACAGAATTATTGGAGAATAGAATTACTCTAAACGCTTTAAGTAATGAAAAAAACGGTGAAGTAATCTTTGAAAAAAATGAAAAGATTACGAATAAAAATATTTCCAAAATAGAAAAAAATGAATTTAGCGAACTAAAAATAAAAGATAAGGAAAATAAAAAATATTGCGTAGTAAAAGGAGTAAATGCTTTTATTAAAAGGATTACTGGTCATATTTTAATTTCAGAATCAGATATTAAACCTGAAAACAATGAAATAGAAAAGGAAGTAATTAAAAAACACTTAAAAGACAATATGATTATTGACAAAGATACTGCAATGGAAATAATTAAAAATGGTAGAATATTCATCACATGCGTCAATTCTGAAATTCATGGAAAATTAGAAGGAAAAATTATTGCAGAGGATATTATCGATCCGGAGAATTCCCAAATTTTATGCAGTAAAAATACGGAATTATCCATTTCAGATATTGACAAATTGATTGGTAAAAAAATTGAAACCGTAAAATATTGGGTAGATGTAAAAGAATTGTCTCTAAGAGACGGTATTACCAAATTGATTAAGGATGAAATTATCGGACAACCTATAGGTGAAGATATGACTGATCCGATAAGTGGTGAAACCCTTGCTGCCAAAGGGCAGGTAATCAGTAAGAATTTAATTAAAAAAGTACTTTCTTCTAAAGTAAGTGATATTCCTTTGGAGGATGGAAGATATTTTTCTTTAGAAGGGCGGCTTTTAGATTATCTTTATAAAAACGTAGTAGGCAAAATTTCTGCTGAAGAGATAAAGGATTCTGAAACGGGTGAATTATTAGTCAGTGCCGGTAAAAAAATTACCAAAAAAAATGTAGCTGAAATAAGTAATAGACGTTTGGATTTGATAAAAATAAGAGAAGATAATAATATGGTGGAGTTTGATGTTATTGAAAATATTGGTTTTATTAGAAGAAAGAAATTCCCGGCAATCGGGATGCCGATTATTCAAGGTATTACTCAAGCTTCTCTTTCAACGGAGAGCTTTCTTTCGGCAGCTTCTTTCCAAAGAACTACACATGTATTAACTAATGCAGCCATTAAAGGAAAAGAGGATAAACTTTACGGATTAAAAGAAAATGTTATTATAGGAAATATTATTCCCGCAGGAACCGGTTTGGACAAATACGGAAAAGCCCAAATTGATTTCATTCGTGAAGATGAGCAACAAGTAGAAGAAATCTTTAAAGATTTAAAAGATAATGAGAGTGAAGAACAAGAAGATGTATTTTTAGAAAAAATCGAAGAGATAAATGATAAAATTGATTTACAAGAGAAAAAAAATGAAAAATAGATTAGTTTTTGAAATTACCTGCTAAAGATTATAAAAAATTCTTTACAGAATGGTTGACATCAAATAATGATGCTGTTAGAATATAAAAGTATTTTTAAAAAAATTATTAAATGCAATAAAACTTAGGTAAAGGAAGGTAAGATATGCCTACCATAAATCAACTAATTAGAAAAAGTAGAAAAAAAATATTAAAGAAATCGGGAACACCTTCTTTAAAAGGTTCACCTTTAAAGAGAGGGGTATGTACAAGAGTGTGGACGATAACTCCTAAAAAACCTAATTCAGCATTAAGAAAAGTAGCGCGTGTAAGGTTAACCAACAACATGGAGGTTACAGCGTATATCCCGGGAATAGGACATAACTTGCAAGAGCATTCCATTGTACTTTTAAGAGGCGGTAGAGTAAGGGATTTACCAGGAGTCAGATACCATGTAGTTAGGGGAGTTATGGATGCAACCGGTGTCGAAAACAGAAACCAGGCGCGTTCACGATATGGTTCTAAAAAACCTAAAAAAACTGAGAAAAAATAATTTAAGACATATTTTAACCATGTTATAAAAAATTAATAAGTGTTTTTTTATAATATGATTAAAATCCAGTTGCAATCTAATGATTGTATTAGAAAAGTGAAAGATAGAGGTGGCAAATAATGTCTAGAAGAAGAAGGGCAGAAAAAAGAGTAATAGCACCGGATCCTGTATATCATGATAAAAATGTAACAACATTTATCAATAAGCTTATGCTTGACGGAAAAAAGAGTAAAGCAGAAAGTATTTTTTACAAAGCTGTTGATTTTGCTTCAAAAAAAACAAACAAGAAACCTCTGGAAGTTTTTAATCTGGCATTGCAAAATGTTATGCCGGTATTAGAAGTAAAATCGAGAAGGGTCGGAGGAGCAAGCTATCAGATTCCGATAGAGATAAGTTCGGATAGAAGAATGACTTTAGGAATGAGATGGATTATTGGTTTTGCTAGAAAAAAACCCGGCAAACCTATGCATGAAAAATTAGGTCTGGAATTTATTGACGCAGCGAACAGTACAGGATTAGCTGTTAAGAAAAAAGATGACACCCATAAAATGGCAGAAGCCAATAAAGCTTTTGCACATTATAGATGGTAAATAAAATAGTAGTTAGTATTTAGTGAATAGTCGTTAGTAAAGAAAAGATTAAAAAAGAATACAAGATTAACGCATAGCGTTTAGCGAATAGTTACAGTTGGGAAAGCATTGCAGGAAAGAAAATGCAAAGAATAAATGCACTAACCATTCTCTCTTAGGACAGGCGTCCCGCCTGTCTATTGGTATTAAAAACAGCATATGGTATTGAGTGAAGAAAGAAAGGGAAAAGAAATATATTAATCGGGCAATCGGTTAATTGGTGAATTAAGATTGTAAGGATAGAAATTTTTAAATTATGAATAAAATATCAAAAAATAAAATAAGAAATATTGGAATTATGGCACATATTGATGCAGGGAAAACAACAGTGACCGAAAGGATACTTTATTATACAGGGAAAGTGCACAAAATGGGTGAGGTTCATGAGGGTTCTGCAACCATGGACTGGATGCCTCAAGAAAAAGAAAGAGGGATCACAATCACCTCTGCGGTGACCACCTTAAAGTGGAGAGATCATCAAATAAATATTATTGATACACCAGGACACGTAGATTTTACAGTTGAAGTTGAACGATGTTTGAGAATACTTGATGCTGCTGTTGCAGTTTTTTGTGCAGTAGGAGGCGTGGAACCCCAATCAGAAACAGTGTGGCATCAAGCAGACCGATATAGCATTCCCCGGTTAATTTTTATTAATAAAATGGACAGAGTTGGAGCAGATTTTTATCAAACCGAAAAAATGATACAAGAAAAATTAGCTGCTCATACGGTCATTGTACAATTACCGTGGGGAAGTGAAGAAAATTTTAAAGGTATTATTGATTTAATAAAAATGAAAGCTTACTCTTATACATTAGATGTTTTAGGTTCGACCTACGAGGAAGTTGAAATACCTGTTGAGATGCAGGAACCGGCGAAAAAATATCGTCATTTAATGTTGGAAAGTCTGGCTGAATACGATGAAGATATTATGGAAGCATATATTAATGAAAAAGATGTAGAAGATAAAATTATATATAAAACGATTCGAAAAGCGACCCTTAAATCTGAAATATTTCCGGTTTTATGTGGCACCGCATTAAAAAATAAAGGAATTCAACTCTTACTTGATGCAACAATTAGTTATTTACCTTCTCCTGTTGACATTCCTCCTGTGAAAGGGAAGGACCCGTTAAGTGATAAAGGAATAACCAGATTACCGGAAGATAAAGAACCTTTTGCTGCATTGGTCTTTAAAATAATGACAGACCCTTACATTGGAAAATTAAGTTTTATTAGAGTGTATTCCGGTACCTTAAAATCAGGAACATACATCTATAATCCAAGTAAAGAAATTAAAGAGAGAGTAAATAGACTGGTTATGATACACGCTGATCACAGAGAAGATGTGAAAGAAATACACGCTGGTGATTTGGGAGCAATAATAGGATTGAAAAAATCAACCACTGGAGATACCATTTGCGATAATAAAAAACCTATTATTTTAGAATCAATGAAATTTCCTGAACCGGTTATTTCTATAGCAATTGAACCAAAAAGTAAAGCTGAGCAAGATAAAATGGCAATAGCGTTGGATAAATTATCTGAGGAAGATCCGACTTTTATCAGGAATTTCAATTCTGATACCGGTCAGACGATCATTTCGGGGATGGGAGAATTACATTTAGAGATTATCATTGATCGATTATTCAGGGAATTTAAAGTAGAAGGAAATGTTGGGAAACCCAAGGTTGCTTATAAAGAGACCATTGAAAAGTCTGCAGAATCAAGACAAAAATTTATTCGACAATCCGGAGGAAGAGGTCAATATGGAGATGTCACTCTTTCCGTTGAACCTTATAGTGAGGAAGATTTTAAATTTATCAATAGAATTGTTGGTGGTGTTATTCCCAAAGAATATATTCCTGCTGTTGAAAGTGGTGTACGTGAAGCAATGCAGAGTGGAGTTTTGGCGAATTACCCGGTAACCAATGTTAAGATCACTTTATTGGATGGTTCTTATCATCCGGTTGATTCATCAGAGATTGCTTTTAAAATTGCTGGATCCATGGCTTTTAAGGAATGCATGAGAAAAGCAAAACCGGTACTTTTGGAACCGATTATGGAAGTTGAAGTATCAACTCCCGAAGAATACATGGGAAATTTAATTAGCGATCTAAGTTCAAGAAGAGCAAAAGTGGAAGGCATTGAAACGAAAGCTAAGTTAAAAATTATCACTGCTTATGTTCCTTTGGTGGAAATGTTCGGTTACGCAACAAGTTTAAGATCTATTTCCCAGGGGAGAGCAACTTCTAGCATGCAATTTTTATATTATGGCAAAGTACCGGATAATGTAGCTAAAGAAATCTTAGTTTAATTATATCAAGATAATCATATTTTATATTTCCAAGGAGGAAAATAACAAATGGCAAAGGAAAAATTTGTAAGAACAAAACCACATATAAATGTGGGAAC
>Ga0209121_10002923_pt1 | contig 16965 bp, 17 predicted proteins | sample Cruoilmetagenom3_FD_187292 | JGI IMG/M metagenome (GOLD analysis project Ga0209121, IMG submission 187292) | Oil polluted marine microbial communities from Coal Oil Point, Santa Barbara, California, USA - Sample 3 (SPAdes) (version 2) | ecosystem: Environmental > Aquatic > Marine > Oil seeps ... | reverse complement strand
GCTATCAGTGAAGCTATTGAAGAAGCTGTAACAGATAAGACTGGTAAAACCCGTTATGCACTCGGTAGCGTTTTAAACCATGTGTTACTACATCAAACCATAATTGGTCTTGAAGCAAAGAAGCAATTAAAAAAAATTAATGAGGAAAAAGTAGATATTGTCATAGGATGCGCTGGAGGAGGAAGTAATTTTGCAGGTTTATCTTTCCCATTTGTAAATGATAAAATAAACGGAGATCAAATTGAAATTATACCCATAGAACCAACATCATGCCCAACAATGACAAGGGCTCCCTTCACCTATGATTTTGCAGATACTGCTAAAATGACCCCACTTTTGCCAATGCACTCTCTGGGACATAATTTCATACCTCCTCCAATTCATGCAGGAGGGTTGAGATATCACGGTATTGCTCCGCTAATAAGTCAGGTGATAGCTGAGGGTATTATATCACCAAGAGCAATACATCAACTTGAAAGTTATTCAGCAGCTCTTTTGTTTGCAAAAACGGAAGGAATTATCTGTGCCCCAGAAACAAGTCATGCTATTGCAGCAGTAATACAAGAGGCAAAAAAAGCAAAAGAGGAAGGAAAAGAAAAGGTAATTCTTTTTAATTTTAGTGGACACGGTTTGATGGATCTTGCAGGATATGATAAATATCTAAAAGGGGAGCTATATAACTACGATCTTCCTGATGAGGAATTAAGCAATTCTTTAAAAGTATTAGAAGGATTACCCAAAATCAATTGATATAAAAAGAACTCAGGGGAAATTTCCCCTGAGTTCTTACTTTTATGAAAAATAATATGGATAAATTTGATGATAATGAAAGATATTGCCCCAAATTAGGACAATTTGTAAAATTTTCTTATTGTAGAATAGAAAAATTGGACAAACCTTGTGATAAGATTGCTTTTTGTTGGGAAAATAAAGCAGAAATAAAGGATTTTATTAAAAAAAATTTCCAAATCGATAAATCTAAAGACTTGAGTAATAATGGCAAAACCAAGGTTAACCTTATTTTTGATATAATAAATAAGTTTTCATAAACAACAAATCTAAAAATCGAGTAACATTTTAAAATTCGATTTTATGGGGGAATCTCTTCTTTGTTGATAAAGGGTATAACTGTCCCCTTTTATTTTCCTCAGATAATATAGGGATTTTTTCTTATTTGTCCGACATATATTGCATGATGATTATTTTGAGAATAAGATTAAAAAAAACGGAGGAACTATGAAAAATTTAAAGATTTTATCTATTATTGTTTTCACTCTTTTTATTATCACAAATGTATCAATGGCAAAAAAACATAATGAGAAACCTTTAATTCAAATGGCAATTCTTATTGATACAAGTGGCAGTATGCAGGGATTAATAGAACAGGCAAAAACTCAATTATGGAAAATAGTAAATGAAATGGCTCTGGCAAAACAAAAAAACAGAAGCCCAAAATTGGAAGTTGCACTTTATGAATATGGGAAAAGCTCTATTCCTGCATCCGAAGGATATATGCGTATGATAGTTCCACTATCAGAAGATCTTGACCAAATTTCAGATGAATTATTTAAATTGAGAACAAATGGTGGAAGCGAATACTGCGGAGAGGTTATTCGAAAATCTGTTTCAAATTTAAAATGGAACAGGAAAAATAATGTATTAAAAGTGATCTTTATAGCAGGAAACGAACCATTTACCCAGGGTAGAGTTGATTACAGAATATCCTGCAAAAGTGCAATATCAAAAGGGATCATTGTTAATACTATTTTTTGCGGAAACTATCAAACAGGAATAAGAACAAATTGGAAAGATGGAGCTGATCTTGCTGATGGAAAATATATGAATATTGATCATAACCAGAGAATAGTACATATAAAAGCACCTCAGGATAAAGAGATAGTTAAGCTTGGAATGAAATTGAACAAAACATATATTGGATATGGAAAAGCAGGTGAAATAAAAAAAGAGAGACAGAAAAGGCAAGATAAAAATGCAATGACTCTGAATGAAGAGGTTATGGTTCAGAGAGCTGTAACAAAATCTTCAAAGCAATATTCAAATACAGGATGGGATCTGGTTGATGCAGTAAAAGAGGGGAAAATAAAAGTAGAAGATATGAAACATGAGGAACTACCTCCTGAAATGAAAAAATTAAATAAAAAAGAGAGAAAAGAATATATTGATAAAAAAAGGAAAGAGAGAGAAGAAATTCAAAAAAGAATTAATGAATTAAAAAAGGATAGGCATAAATATACTTCAGAAAAGAGAAAGAAAATCGCTAATGATAATACTCTTGATGCTGCAATGATCAAAGCAATTAGAGAACAGGCTGAAAAAAAGAACTTTAAATTTAAGAAATGATTTGTTAAATTTATGAACAGTTCCATTTGAAAACAATATTTAAGAGGAGATCTATTATGAATAAATTAAAAATATTCAAGAGAGCTTTGATTGTAATCCTTATTTTTGGTTTTGTTTGCTCAATATATGGTGATGGTTTTATTGTAATACCAAAGCCTCCCAGGCCCCATCCACGTCCCTGGCCAAGATTCAACCCATTTCCTCTGGAAGTAAAATATCATAAAGTAAATGTCAAAATTGAAGGTCAGGTCGCAACAACTTACATTGATCAGGTTTTTTATAACCCTTCAAGAAGACGACTTGAAGGTTACTATCTTTTCCCAATTCCTAAAAATTCTTTTATAAAAAAATTCAGCATATTTGTAAATGGAAAAGAACTTTCTGCAGAGCTCCTTGATTCTAAAAAAGCAAGGAGAATATACGAAGATATTGTAAGAAAGATGAGAGATCCAGCACTTCTTGAATACAGCGGGGAAGGTGTTTTTAAGGTTAGAATATATCCAATAGAACCATATTCAGAAAAAAGAGTTAAAATGTCATACACAGAAATATTAAATAAAGATAATAATATTTTTGAGTATCTATATCCACTAAACACAGAAAAATTCTCAGCTAAACCATTAAAAAATGTTAGTATAAATGTTGAGATAAAATCAGATAAAAGTATAAAAAACATCTATTGTCCTACACACAAAGTAGAAATCATTAGAAAAAATAAACACAAAGCAATTGTTGGTTATGAAGAAAAAGATATAAAACCAGAAATTGATTTTAAGCTCTATTATGATACAAATAAAAGAGATCTCGGATTTTCTCTCACATCTTATAAAAAAAGAGGAGAAGAGGGATTCTTCTTCCTTAGTCTAAGCCCGGGTTTTGTAACAAAAACAGATAGGATTATAGAAAAAGATATTACATTTGTAATTGATGTTTCAGGAAGTATGGCAGGAAAAAAACTTGACCAGGCTAAATCAGCACTATTATTCTGTATCGAAAACCTCAATAAAGGTGATGGTTTTGATATAATTAAATTCTCAACTGAAGCAGAGTCTCTATTTGAAAATCTGAGAACAGCTAATAAAATCAATCTAAGAAGGGCAAGAAACTTTATAACAAATTTAAGGGCAATTGGAGGAACAAATATAGATGAGGCTTTGACTCTGGCATTAAACAGGAGAAAAAGAAAATCAAAGCCCTATATAATTATTTTCCTTACAGATGGAAAACCAACCATAGGTGAAACAAATGAAGATCAACTTCTTAAAAAAATCAAATGGAAAAACACTTCAAATGCAAGGATTTTCACTTTTGGAATTGGCAATGAAATCAACACACATTTACTCGATAAAATAACCGAGTTCACAAAAGCATACAGGACTTACATCTCTACTGATGAGGATATAGAAATCAAGGTATCAAATTTTTATAAAAAGGTTCAATCTCCTGTTCTAACAAACCTAAAATTGAATTTCAGCAAAAACATAAGGGTCTCAAAAATATACCCGAAAAATCTTCCTGATATGTTTAAAGGATCATCTCTCGCTATTCTCGGCCGTTATAGAAATTCAGGGAAAACAAGGGTAATACTGGAAGGTAAGATTGGTAATAGAAAAAAGGAATTTGAATATTATGGGAATTTTAAAGGTTCTCAACAAGACCCATCTTACAATTTTATCCCTTCTTTATGGGCATCAAGACGAATTGGTTTTCTGTTAGATTCTATAAGGCTTCATGGGAAAAGTAAAGAACTTGTTGATGAAATTACTCAACTTGCACGTACATATGGTATTATTACACCTTATACAAGCTATTTAATTGTTGAAGATGAAAAATTAAGGGTAAGAAAAAGAGAAATTCGTTCAATAGATCAGACTCTTGGAGGTATTTATGATCATGATCACAACTTTGAGAGAAAAAACAAAGAGGAATTTTCAAACCTTAACTTAAAATCAGGCTCTCCAGGTGTCAGAGTAAGTAAAGAAATACAGGAATTGAACAAAGCATCAAATTATGTACAGACAAAACAGGGTCATTCAAGACTTTATTATAAAGACAAAAATGGAGAGATTCAGAATGTATCTCAAGAGATAAAAAATATTCTTGGTCGTGCATTTTACAACATCGGAAAAACCTGGGTTGATTCTAAGGTGCAATCCCAAAAAAATCAACAAATAAACCGAATCAAATTCGCAAGCATAGCATATTTTAAGTTGCTGAGAAAAGAACCAATGTCAGCTAAATTTCTTGCTCTAGGAAAAAACGTGCGCTTTGTTCTGAACAATTCTATATACGAAATCTATGAATAAATATAAATCAAATTTAATTTAAGAATTTAATTCTTATTTATATGATTGATTGTCTGGATTGCAATCTTTAGAAATACTCCCTTCAATTCAGGTAATATTCCCTTCCATAAGGGAAGAAGATCTTGGTTTATATTCTTCGTTTTATAACAATAATTATCATTAAGACAATACCCTGAACTTGCTAAAAAGAAAAATCTGTATTCAACAGTTCCGGGCTTACTTCTTGAAAGAAAATAATTTATATCCGGGTATATATAAATGACATCTTCTTTTGCAAAAGCTGCTAAACATGGTTTCACTCTTTTTATACTGGATTCTATATTATTGTAGTTATTACTTTTAATTGACTCTTGCCTCAGCTCTTTAAAATCATTGTTTACTTTTAACGATACTGATATGGCTTCTTTATAGAGCTTTTCTATATCATTTGAAGGTATATATTTTTTATAATTCTCCAGCTTTAAATTTAAAGAATCCACTATCTCCCAATTTGATCTTTTCAGACTTGGTTCCACACTTCTTGTGTATGATATTTTTCCCATATGACCAACCGATTTACTACTTGTAGGAGGGATTACTTCTTCTTTTCTAGCTCTATCTTCACCTGCTTTTCCTGCACAAATATAATCAAATTTTTCTTTATTTTTAAATTTCTCATCTTGTATGGCTTCACTTCCTGGTTCATGTTCTTTAATTTCCTTCTCATTATATTTAATCTCTAAATTTTTATCCTCAATTCCCATTTTTTCGCTAATAGTAATATCTTCTATATCTCTTTTTTGAATATTATCCTTCTTTACTGAAACTAAAGGAGCCCTTTTATATTTAACTTCTTCTCCTTCTTGTAAAACAGTCCCCCTTTTTTTAGATATCATGATATCAGGAGAACTTACTTTTGATTCTTCAATCAATTGCTTCGAAGTTTTAGGTATTATATCGGATTTATAAAACAGAAATATCGAAAGAATAACAATAACTACACTTGCAGCCAGAGCCAGAGGGTGAAAAATATAATATTTTCTTGCACTCTTTTTATCAATTAAACTACTGCTCATTAGATAAATTTTGTAACACTTATCACATGTAGATATATGTCTCATTATCTTATCTCTTCTTTTACCTTTAAGCTTATTTTCAACCAGAGCAGCAATTTCTTCAAAAGAGGGGCAATCACCCTTTTCCAGGTTAACAATACTCTTTAATAATGCTCTTCCTATTGACAGATCATCAATAGGTAAGTTATCTATGCTACTCTTTTTCATATTTTGCTCCCTGTAATACTTTTGTCGGACAAAAATCAATTTCATCTACCTTAAAACAAATCATGGCTATTTATTCCCTCCTGTTTCATAATATTCCGACACTTTTCCAAAACATTTTTTATTTTCTTATAAACAGCCTTTTTACTAATTCCCAAAATATTCGATATTTGTTCAACATTTTTTGCTTCTTTTTCTCCCTCAGGAAGAAATCTCATTCTTAGAATAAGAAAATCTTCTCCTTTCAATTCTAAAACAATAGTTTTTAGAATATCACTTATTTTATTTTTGCGCTGTTTTTCAGCTAGAATCTCCTCAGGGTTACTTTTATAATCAGGTAAAATAAAATCATTTTCGTTTTCTGGAACTTCAGTTCTATAAACATTATTATGCCTTAGTTTCCCTCTTATTTTTTCAACAATTGCTTCAACCTCTTTTAAAGACTCTGAAATATTTTTACTTGACTTTAACTCTTTATAAACTTCACAAACAGGAATTTGCTGAAGAAAAACCATGTCATAAATATGCTTACCAAGATTTCCATAATTTTTTGCTCTCTCTTTTTTTCGATCTCTTCCTCTCTTTTTTCTTATTAAATCCACTGCTTGATTGGAAATTATAATTGTTAAATACGTGGTTAATTTAGCATGTCCTCTATAATTACGTAAAACCTGATAATCATTCTTTTTTAATTTATCCAGAACATGATTTGATAGTTCTAAAGCTTCATTCTCAATATGTATAGTTCGATTTATCCCGGATAGACCCATTATTTGAAGATTTACAGCACGAAAACATTGTTTTTCTATAAATGGAAAATATTCATTAATAATTTTCCCAAAATCCAAAGATTTTTTTTTATTTGATAAGCTTTTTAACTCCTTTTTTTTCCCCATTAAAATAACATTTTCCTCTTTCATTTAAAGGTTATTCTAATTTTTTAAAGCTCTTAGGTTATGAATTAATCTGTTTCAGTATCTCTTCCTGGTTCTCTTCTTTTTTTAATTTTGCAAAAATCTCAGGCCATTTTTCCTGTGTGTCAAGGATAAAATCAATTACCTCTCTCACAGCGCCTCTTCCACCATATCTTTTAGCAATATAATGAGAAATTCTTTTTATAAGAGGATGAGCATCGCCTACTGCCGCGGAAAAACCCACCATTCCCATAACCTCAGCATCTCCAATATCATCACCTATATATGCGACTTCATCCTTCTTTAGATCATACTTTTTAAGCAATTCAAAAAAAGGGATCGATTTATTTGAGATCCCCTCATAATAATCATTGATATGAAGCTCTGCCACTCTGTTTCTTACTGCCTTAGATGATTTTCCAGTAATCACAGCACTCTTTATATCTGCAAGCCCGAGAAAAATTATCCCTGCCCCATCTTTTACATCAAAAGATTTAATAGTATTGCCATCAGGAAGGACAAAAAATCTTCCATCAGAAAGAGTACCATCAACATCCATTATTATTAATTTGATCTTCTTTGCAAGCTCTTTTTGATCCATTATATCATCTCCGTTCTCCACAAATCATGTAAATGCAAAAGCCCTTTTAATGTACTATTATCTCTTACAATTAATGAAGTAACCAGATTTTCCTCCATTATCCTTAAAGCTTCAACTGCAAGCTTATCCTCATTTATGTATAAAGGATTTGAAGTCATGCATTCTCTTGCAATAACATTGTTAAAATTAATCCCCTTCAATAACTGTCTTCTTAAATCACCATCAGTGATTATTCCTACAATATTATTTATATCATTTACAATAATTGCCACTCCAAATTTCTTTTTATCTATGATATCTACTACATCTCTCATTTTTGCACTATCTTTTACAACAGGCAATTCATCACCAATGTGCATAAGGTGCTTCACTTTTAGTAACTTTTTCCCAATTGAGCCTCCAGGATGATAATATCTGAAATCTTCTTCTTTGAACCCCTTCTTCTCCATTAAAGCAATAGAAATGGCATCTCCAACAGCAAGAGTAAGTGTTGTAGAAGCCGTAGGAACAAGTCCTATAGGACAAGCCTCCTTTTCTACACCACAATCAAGAAAAATATCACTCAGATGAGCAAGTGTTGACTCTGAAACTCCAACAAGAGAAATTAATTTAGCCCCAATTCTTCTTATATAATCAATCAATCTAAGAACTTCTGAGGTTTCACCACTGGTAGAAAGTGCCAATACAGTGTCATCACTATTTATTATACCTATATCTCCATGAACCGCCTCAGAAGGGTGCAAAAATATAGAAGGAGTTCCTGTAGAAGTTAATGTGGCAGAAATTTTCTTTCCAATTATACCTGACTTACCCATTCCAGTCACAACAATTCTCCCCTTAGTTTTAAATAGAATTTCAACAACTTTTTTGAATTTTTTATCAAGCCTATTTATAGATTTTTCAATAGCTTTTGCTTCAATATCAAGAACTTTTTTTCCAGTCTCAATTATACTCATAAGTTTATATTATATAATCTTTTTAATTTAATTAATAGGATCTTTAAATTTTTTATATTCATAGAATTACTTCCATCAGATAGAGCTTCAGAAGGATTTGGGTGAACCTCTATAAAAACTCCATTTGCTCCTGACACAACTCCAGATGAAGCAATTAAAGGTATAAATTGAGGATCACCTCCTGAAACTGAACCTGTAGCAGTTGGCCTTTGAACTGAATGAGTCGCATCAATAATAACAGGAAATCCTGTTTTCTTCATTATTGGAATATTTCGAAAATCAACCACAAGATTTCTATATCCGAAAAAGGTTCCCCTTTCAGTTAACATTATTTTTTTATTACCTGTAGATTCAATCTTATCTCTTACAAGGAACATATCTTCAGGAGACATAAACTGACCTTTTTTTACATTTATAACACGGCCTGTTTTCCCAGCAGCAAGAAGTAAATCTGTTTGTCTGCAAAGAAAAGCGGGTATTTGGATAACTGAAAGAACTTCTGAAACAACATCAGCCTGCCATGGTTCATGAATATCAGATAGAACAGGCATTTCAAATTCTTTTTTTACTCTTTTCAAAATCTTTAAGCCTTTATCTATACCAGGCCCTCTAAATGATTTTATAGATGACCTGTTTGCCTTATCAAAAGAGGCTTTAAATATCACAGGAATATCAATCTCATCAGCAATCTGTTTTACTAATTCCGCAATTTTTAAAGTGATTTCTTCATTCTCAATTACACAGGGGCCAAGGACAAAGAAGAGTTCATCTTCTCTAATTCTAATATCATCAATACTAAAAAAATCAGACATTATATAATTTTACCAATTAAGTATAAATATCGCAAATTCAATCTTCATCTTTTAGATCCTCTAATTCCATAGTTGACATTAAGATCTTTCTTTTATTCTTTATGTCTGGAGCTGAAATAACTTGTTTTTGTTCTAATTGATCAACCAAACGACCAGCCCTTGCATATCCTATACTAAGTCTTCTCTGGAGAAATGATGCTGAAGCTTGGCCAGTAGTTATTATTAATTCAGCAGCATTAAAAAAGTAAGAATCAAGAGTACCTTTATGAATATCTATATCTTTTTTTGGTAAAGTTTTAATAACCCTAGTATTATATTGTGGCTTATACAATTTCGAAAGATAACTCACAACTCTAAAAGCTTCTTCTTCTGACACATAAGCACAATGAAGTCTTATAAGTGAAGCAGTTTTTGGTGGTAAGAAAAGCATATCACCATCACCCAATAATTTCTCTGCTCCTATCACATCAATTATTGTTCTTGAATCAAACTTTGAAGGAACTGCTAAAGCAATTCTTGATGGAAAATTATTCTTTATAGTTCCAGTTATAACATCTATTGATGGTCTTTGAGTTGCAAGTATAAGATGAATCCCAACTGCTCTTGCTTTATGAGCAATTTTTGCAACATCACCCTCAATCTCCCTTGAACATTCCATCATCAAATCAGCAAATTCATCAATAATAATCACAATATATGGCATTTTCTCCTTATCTTCAAGTTTATCAATAGCTTCATCTCCGGATTGTTTCAGTAACTCAAGTTTTACATTATATTGTTCAACATTTCTTACCTGTAATAATGCCAATTTATTATATCTCATTTCCATTTCAAAAACAGCCCAGTCAAGAGCATTCTTAGCAAACTTTGTGTCAACAACCACTTGGGTTAAAAGATGTGGTAAAGAGCCGTAAACAGAAAGTTCAACTTTTTTAGGATCTATTAAAACTAATTTAACCTCATCTGGAGATGATTTGTAAAGTATACTTAAAATTATTGTATGAATAGCAACACTTTTCCCACTCCCTGTTGCACCAGCTATGATCAAGTGAGGCATATCCCTTAAATCAGTGATGAATATTTCACCTGACTTTGTTTTCCCGAGAGCAAGGGTAAGAGGAGAACGAGACTTTTTATATTCAGAAGATTCAATAATCTCTCTTAAATGTATAACCTCTCGTTTTCTATTTGGAATTTCAATTCCAATTGCCTTTTTACCCAGTATTCTTTCAATTCTGACATACTGAGCCCTAACAGCAAGTGCAAGATCTTCTGATAAATTCGTAACATCTCTCACCTTAACACCAATATCTGGAGCAAATTCATAAGTTGTTATAACCGGACCTGGAGTATATTCAACTATTTCACCTTTAATTTTAAACTCATTCAATCTTTGAGATAATTCTCTCTTTTTATTTTCTAATTCCTTAAAATCAATCTGGCTTTTTTCAGTGGGTGCATCAAGGTAGGTTACTGGAGGCGGCTTATATTTAATTCTATTTACAAATTCCTCCTTAAAATTCGAAAATAGAGACCCCTCTTCAGGAATTCCAGTGGGTTTCCTTATTATCTTCCTTCTCTCCTTTTTGAACCTATAAGTTTCACTTTTTGCATTAAGGCTACCAGGTTCATCTTTATATTTCTCTCTAACTTTTTTTAGTCTTCTACTCTTTGTATATTCATTTACTCGTACTATAATAACTTTTTTAACTATATTATATAAAAATATAATAAATTTTATTAAAAATTTTATTACCTTACTCAAAGAAAATTTAGCAATAAGAGTAAGAGAAATTATTATTAATACACAAAATAACAGAATTGAGAAAAAACCACCAATTTGACCTTTAAACAAATCATTAACAAAAAACCCAACAATTCCACCTGTTTTAATTTGACTACTATCTATCCCTGTAAATGGTTTTATATATGCAAGAAAAGATGAAAAAGAGATCAAAAGTATAAAATACCCTAAAGTTTTTGTTATTATGCTTTTTATTCTTCGATTAAAAAAAAAGTAAGCAGAAAGAAAAATAAAATAGAAAAAAATAATATAAGAAGAATATCCAAAAACAACAAATAAAATGGCTGAAACTTCCGCTCCAATTTTCCCACTATAATTTTTTATAACATTATCTTTAAAAGAATTATTAAAAAAACTTGGATCTTCTGGATTAAAATTTATTAGACTAAATATGAGGAAAATTGAGATAAATAGTAATATTATTGCTACTATTTCATTGTTTAAATTAAGCTCATCAGAATTATCTGATACTCTCTTGACTTTCCTCATTCTTCAAAAAAGTATAAATAAAACAAGGTGTTTTGTCAAGACAAACATCTTTTATAATTTTGTTGACATAAAATAAACATTACCTTATTATATAATTAGATAAGAATAGGAGGAAAATATAAAATAGAGGTAACCATGAAAGGACTTAAAATATATAACAAGGTTGTTATGATAACAATATGCCTTATTCTCTATTTACCCTCTTTTTCTGCCACATACAAAGGAAACTCAATTGATAAAGAAAAGCATCAGGCCCTGATATGGGAAAAGGGTAATAAAGTGAAATACCGAGTTACAGTTGTATTTGTTGAAAAAAGAGCAAATATTGTATTTTCACCGGACCAGATCCTGCCTGTCAGGTTCAGTCGGAACCAATATCTTACTCTCTATCTAAAAAACAACAAGATCGAAGACCCTGATCATATACTCCTAAGAGAGCTGGTTCCTCCAGATGAAAATAATACTTCAGAAAACGATCTGGATAAATGGAAAGAAGTTGCAGTCTGGTTTATGTCTATAGACCTATAATTAGAAAATATAGATTTACCACTTTTCTGCCCATAAATTTCGCAAGGAGTCAGAAAAACTTTACATCATCCAGAGCTGAAAAGCTAACTATATAATCCAGGTTAATATAAGCTTTGTGCCTGTTAAATTTGATCCCTGTTTTTTTACTATCTAACACGTAACATTCTTTTGTTGAATTGCTGTCTGTATTATCATGCACATCAACATCAGAAAGCAAGACAGAGCTCTCAAATACTTTTTCAAGTACACCAATGTATATCCATGTTGAACTCGTATCTAAAACAATTTTCTTTTTTAAATATTTTGACAATACTTCTTTCATCATAATTTCCAATCCTATTTATTTTTTTTATAGTACTATTCTATAAAAAATAATTGATTATTTCAAATGTCCTCTTTCTAAAAAGTGTCCTGAAAATAGGACACTTTAACTCTGTTTTTGCTGGCATTAAACTTGCTACAATTTAGTGTTGGAGAAAAAAATGAAAAATTTTATTTTATCAATTTGAATTAAAGATTCATAAAATAAGCAAATGTCCATTTTCTTTTAACCATTTTTTTTGAGTTTTGTAATAGGGCAATATTATCCGGACATTATTCCAGAAATTCTTTGAATGATTCTTTTCTTTAATATGTACTAATTCATGAACAATAACATAGTCAATCACTTGTAAAGGTGCCATAATCAAACGCCAAGTAAAATTTAAATTCCCTTTTGAACTGCAGGAGCCCCATCTTTTTCTCGCATTTGTGATTTTCAATTTATTATAAGTTATGCCTGATACCTTAGAGTAAAATTCAACTCTCTCTAGAAATTTTTTATAAGATTGTTCCTTATACCATTTAATAAAAACATCTTTTGCTTTGTTTAAAAATTTTTTTGAGAGAAAAAAATTTTCATTATTAAAAATCAAAGAGAACTCACAATTATCAACAATATATAACTTATAGGAATTTCCTAAAAAAAGAAACCCTTCTCCATTCACAAATTCCTTGGAATATACTTTTTTATACTTTTCCTTTGCTTGTTCTTGCTTCGTTAAAATCCAAAGCCTCTTCTCATGAATAACCTTTTTAATTAACTTTTCTGAAGTGCTAAAAGGAACACGAACAATTAGTCTGGCATCATGAGATACTTGCAAAGCAATTGTTTTTCTTCTTGATCTAATTATTTCATCTATTATGATATCCATTTCAATATTATTGAAGATAAATATTCAGTTTATTAAACCCAAAATGAGATTTTTATCTCAATTGCTCCTCTAAATGTTCTTTATCTGATATACGTTGATTTAAAATTCTCATATAAGAATGTGCTTTTTTATTTCCAAATTCTGCATAAGATCTTTTTGCCCATTTTAATGCATTTTGAAAATCACCCCTGATTTCAGCAGCAAAAGCCAGGTTATAAGCTGCACGTCCAGCAATTTCAATATCATTATTATGCAAAAGCTTTTCCCAGATTGAAATTGCCTGAGCCCAATCTCCAGATTTGACACATCGCTCAGCCATCTTGAATTCAGAACAACCTTTTACATAGTATTGACGATTTACATTTATCCATGTTGGAGATATCCTCATTCCATATTGAATACCTGAATAATATCCTGCCTGATTAATTGCATCTCTTTTATCTGGCAGATTTCTTAATGATTCTCGTCTGCTCTTACCTGTAGCATACCATGATTTCTCATCCATATATGTGTTTGCATCAACAATTGATCGAGTAGAGGGATCATAAATCTTCCATCCTGAATTGACCTGAATATAAAGATTAGCAATATATTGAGGAACTTTAACCTTTTTTTTTGTTTTAGTTTTCTTATCTTTAATCGTTTTCTTTTTCATTCGTATATCTTTATCAAGTGTTATATTAGAATCAAAAGTCTCTAAAGCGATAAGGGCATCTATACGGTATTTATTACATAGTTTTTCAACTGTTCTCCATGAAAGAGGATTTGGAAACATACGTGTACCAGTTCCTCTAAGATTTTCTCCCTGAATTATTACAGCACTAAATCTAGGGGAATTATTTAGTTTTCCAGCGAGACCTTTTAAACAGTTTTCTGATCCAAAACGATCAGCTAATATTGATTCTCCAGAAATAAATCCCTCCACAATATTAATTAGTTTTCTCTTATTAGCCGGTAATGAACGATTAACAATTCCAATATGTTTGATCTCCTTATTAACAGTAACTTCAGCAGGCACAAGTACTCTTATTCCCAAAGAGGAAACAGAACATGAAGAGAAAAACAGCATCAGAATTACAATAGAACAAAGAAAAAAATTATTTACACTTTTTTTATAATTTTTAATATTTCTCATAATACGATTATGATAGGGTAGATAAGGAACAAAGTCAATATATTTGATATTGGACTAATGGTTGATTGGTTGAATGGTTTAGTAGTCCTTTTTTTAATTCAAAACTTAACACTCAAAACTCAAAATTAATGCTAAGTAGTTAGGAGATAGTAGGTAGGAGTCCCTGTCTTGTCCTGTGATAGGTTTACACATTAAGGAGGACAAGAAGGTGAGAGAGAGAACAATTAAGTACAGTGAAGCATTCAAGCTTCAAGTGATCAAAGAGTTAAAGAAAGGTAAGTTTAGTAGTTTAACAGAAGCGAGGGAGAGGTATGGTATAGGAGGAGGATCTACGATACATACATGGTTGAAAAAATATGGTCGTAAGGATATACTACCGATGAAAGTGAGGGTAGAAATGCCGGATGAACAAGATGTAATAAAGAAGTTAAAGAAGCGAATTCGAGAATTAGAGAAAGCAGTTGCTGATTCAAAGGTAAAGGAGATAATAAGCCAGGCACATTTTGAGGTTTTATGTGAACAGATGGGTATAGAAGATATAGAAGCTCAAAAAAAAAAGATCGTAGAGCAGTTATCTCAAGAGGAATAGAATTGGGTAAGGGTGTAAAATCAGTAACTGTAAAAGAGCTTTGCAGTCAGGTAGGTATTAGCCGTCAGGGTTTTTATAAAGCCCGTCGAGAAAAGGTTAAGCAGGATTTAAATGAGTTAGAGATAGTAGAAATGGTAAAGTTAGAGAGATTCAAACATCCGATGATGGGAGCACGTAAGCTTCATTTTAAACTAAAGAGTTTGTTGTTTAATGCAGGGATTGAGATAGGTAGGGATCGATTTTTTAAGGTGCTTAAAAAACATAATTTATTGATTAAGCGTCGTGTTAGATATTGTAAGACAACTAATAGTAATCATAGTTTTCGTAAATACAATAATCTTATAAAGGATATTGAAATAATAAAGCCCAATCAGGTGTGGGTTAGTGATTTGACCTATATTAATACTCGTGAAGGGTTTCTTTATTTATCGTTGATAACAGACGCATATTCTCGTAAAATAGTTGGATATGAAGTAAATGACACCTTAGAATCAATTGGCTGCGAGAAGGCTTTAAATAAGGCATTAAAGCAACTTCCTTTTGGAGAACGTCCTATTCATCATTCAGATCAAGGGATTCAATATTGTAGTAAGATATATACAAATAAGTTAAAGAGCAGGAATATGCTGATCAGTATGACAGAAGAGAATCACTGTTATGAAAATGCACAAGCTGAGCGAGTGAATGGGATATTAAAGGCTGAGTACTATTTGGGTTTAAAGTTTGACAATAAGTTGTTAGCGCGGAGATCTTGTAATCAGGCGATATACTTGTATAACAGTGATCGTCCACATTTATCATTAAATATGAAGACCCCTAATATGGTTCATTTAAATTTTAAGACAAGATCAATAAAGGAGTTTAATTAATGAAGTTTTTCACAAATCCACGGGCCCTTTTTTTATGGAAATGCCAGTAATATGGAAAATCAGAGATTTCCCACATTACTTTGGAAAACCCTACAGGTTTTCAACATTCCCACAAAAATTATTACTATTACTAAAAAAAATGTGTCAACTTTTAATCAGGACTTGACAAGTTAAAAAAAGACAGAACCAAATAAAAAGTTACAAGTAAAGATGAGTGGATGTGTAGATGAGTAATGTATAGAGGTTTGATTTATCAAACCCAAAGTAAAAAGGCAAAAGGATAAAAATAAAATCAAAAAACAAAGAATTATTTTAAAAAGATAGTATGGAGTTTGACAATATGATATTGTCATCTTAAAATGGTTTTATGAGAAAGAGAGTTTTAACCTATAAAAATGCCTATCATCGCATAATAAATAGGGGGAATTAGTGGGAAAATTTTTATATATTATTGAAGAAAAAAAATATGGAAAGACAAATTTATCAATTTAAAATTATATTGAAAGGCGGCAAACCCCCAATTTGGCGCAGGTTTCAAATCTTGAACTCGTCTGATTTTGAAATTTTACACCAGGTTATTCAAACTGTGATGGGTTGGGCCGATTATCATCTTTTTGAGTTTATTATAGATGACTATATTCATATTGCCGATTCAGAAATGATTGATGATGAATTTGAAGAAATAATAGATTTTAAGAGTATTAAGATTGGTGATTATATCATTGAAAAGGGAGACAAATTATTATATATTTATGATTTTGGCGATGGCTGGTATCATCAAATCATTCTTGAAAAAATATTTCCTTTCAATAAATCCTTTAAACACCCTATTTGTCTTGGAGGAAAAAGAGCTTGCCCTCCTGAAGACAGTGGTGGCATTGGTGGTTATTAATGGAATCTTCGGGTAATGAAAGATCCAAATAATCCAGATCATGAGCATATTAAAGAATGGATGGGCGATTTTGATACGGAATATTTTGATATTGAAGATACCAATAATGCATTAAAAGAGATAAAATTGTAAGAAAAAATAGCATGAAAGAAAGATATATGCAAAAAAGCCTTTTTGTAGATGGAGAGATACCGGATAAAATTATTCTATCTCCGATATTAAAAGAGATTTTAACTCTTTTTTATGCTTTCCCCAAA
>Ga0209121_10002922_pt1 | contig 16966 bp, 11 predicted proteins | sample Cruoilmetagenom3_FD_187292 | JGI IMG/M metagenome (GOLD analysis project Ga0209121, IMG submission 187292) | Oil polluted marine microbial communities from Coal Oil Point, Santa Barbara, California, USA - Sample 3 (SPAdes) (version 2) | ecosystem: Environmental > Aquatic > Marine > Oil seeps ... | reverse complement strand
AATTTTTCTGACTACCGGAAGATTAAAATTCAATCTCGTTAATCAGTATGCGGGATAACCCTGTTAAATGTCGTTACCCACTTGAAATGGGAATGAACCCCAATTATAATGTCCAGACTCGTCGGGGCATAGCGGAGCTTTCAAGTAACTTAAATTTGCAAATATGCTACAACCACTTCATATTACTTAACATTTATCAAAATAGTGGGTATGGGCGACTCTAATCGCCCGACAGTGAAGGGAGGTTAAAACCTCCCCTACCCATACGGTAAAAATGCAACCCGCCGTTTGATACCTGAGTAGCTATGCTGCAAGTTACTTTCCATTATAATGCCGACGTGTCGGCATAGTGGAGCTTTTTACGAGTGCATCATAATTAGAATTGCTGTAAATATCTTGAGAGCTTTACAACAGGGCCTCTACGTGCGGTAATGCGCATTGATCTTAACATAATCGAAGGAGAGGTCGGAGGTGCGGACACGAAAGGATTTGCCGCCCATGTTTAGTTTCACAAGCATCCTGATATGGTCTTCCTTCATTATTTTTGCGATTCTTTTATCATCAACCTCTGTTCCCTTTCCGCCGGAGAAGATGGAGACATCTCCGATGCTGACTTCAATCGCATCAGTTGAGATATCTACACCCGCGGCGCCTATGGCGGACACAATCCTTCCCCAGTTGGGATCTTCACCGAAAAATGCCGTCTTCACCAGGTTTGATCCGGCAATACTGTAAGCCACCTTCTTTGCGTCCTTCCCGGATTTTGCGCCGTCAACGACGATCTCGACAAGTTTGGTCGCCCCCTCGCCGTCCCTCACAATTGACTTTGATAAACCGGCCATCAGGTCCAGGAGCATCTCTTTAAAAATCGCCAGATTTTTTGATGGCCCAAAAACAGGCTTATTGCCGGCAAGACCATTGGCCAGTATTATGGCGGTATCATTTGTGCTCATGCACCCGTCGACCGTGATGGCATTGAAGCTCTTATCAACCGCCTGTCTGAAGACGGAGTTGAGCAGGCACCGGCTTATATCGGCATCCGTCATTATAAATGAGAGCATAGTGGCCATATCCGGCTCTATCATCCCTGCCCCTTTGGCTATCCCGCAGATGGTGATCTCCTTTGAGTCGATCCGCCCCTTTCGGTATTCAATCTTGGGGTGAGTATCCGTTGTCATGATCGCCTCCGCGGATGCCGGGATTCCATCAGGGCTCAATCCCCCGACCAATCTGTCCATTCCATTTTTAATCTTTTTTATGGGAAGCCTCTCTCCAATGACGCCTGTAGAGGCGATTAGAATCAAATCATCGGCTATATTCAATCTTCCGGAAACAGCCCTTGAGACGGCAAGCGCATCTTCATATCCCTCATCCCCCGTGGCGGCATTCGCGATGCCGCTGTTGGCAACAACGGCCTGGGTCATCCCGTTTTTTATCCTTTCCATATCAAGAATAACCGGCGCCGCCTTAAAACGGTTTTTCGTAAATACCCCTGCCGCCGTTGCCGGAACGGTGGAGAAAAGCAGGGCGAGATCCTTTTTGCCGTCACCTTTTATCCCAACGTCGATCCCGCTTGCAAGAAAGCCGGGAACCATTAAATTTTTTGTGTCCTGAACCATATAGAAACCTCAAATGAATGCAGCCTGACCCGGACAAGCCGGAAATTGGAAATATTAAAATAGAAAATTTAAAAGTAAAATTAAGGAGATTGTACAATGCGATGATATCTCAGAAAAACCGGTCGGCTTCTCATTTCTCATTTTGATATTTACATTCCCCCCAGCCTACCTCCCGCAACATTTTTTGTATTTTTTCCCGCTGCCGCACGGGCACGGGTCGTTTCTTCCTGTCTTTTTACCTTCTCTCTTAACCGTTTTTGGCGCTGTCTCGGTATCTCCATGACTCATGATATAATTTTGCGCGTGAGGCCTGTGCATCCGCTCTATCTCTTCCTCCCTCCGGATCTGCACCATGGACAATTTTTCAACCGTATCCTCCTTAATCCGGTGGACCATATCGATGAACATATTGTACCCTTCCCGCTGATATTCCCGCTTGGGATCTTTCTGCCCGTATCCCCGCAGCCCGATACCCTCCTTGAGATGATCCATCGCAAGCAGGTGATCCTTCCACTGCGTATCTATAGACTGGAGCATAATAACCTTCATCAGATAATCCATGGTCGGTTTGCCGAAATCTTTTTCCTTGTCGCGCAGCAGGCCACCGGCGACTGAAATTATCTTTCCCCGGATCACTTCTATGTCAATGTCATCCCGGTTTAACTCGCAAAGGTTGAGTTTCAAAGAAAACTGCTTAAAAACTCTGTCATCGAGACCCTTGAGATTCCACTCTTCAGGATGAAGTTTCTCATCCACATAATCGGCTGACATGTCACCAACAATTTCTTCCAGCATATCATCGATATCCGACCACAGATCTTCGCCCTTCAGGACTTTTTTACGCTGATCGTACACAACCTCCCTCTGCCTGTTCATCACATCATCATACTCGATGAGCTGCTTGCGTATATCAAAGTTCTGCCCTTCCACCTTCTTCTGGGCATTTTCAATCGCCTTCGATATGAGATTGTGTTCAATCGGCTGCCCCTCTTCGAGGCCGATCCTGTCCATAACGGATGATATCCGGTCGGCTCCGAATATACGCAGAAGATCATCCTCCAGGGAAAGGTAAAATCTTGAAGAACCCCCATCTCCCTGTCTGCCCGATCTTCCCCTGAGCTGATTATCTATCCGCCTGCTTTCATGCCTCTCCGTTCCCAATATGTGAAGCCCGCCTAATTCCGCAATGCCTTCACCTAATTTTATATCGGTTCCCCTGCCTGCCATGCTGGTTGATATTGTAACAGCGCGCGGCTGCCCTGCCTCTGCGATTATTTCAGCCTCCTTCTCGTGATTTTTGGCATTCAGGACGTGGTGTTTTATGCCCGTCCTTATCAGGCGCTTACTCAAAAGCTCAGACTTTTCGATGGATATGGTCCCGACTAAAACCGGTCTGCCGATCCCGTGCAATTCCTTTATCTCTTCAACAACGGCATTAAGCTTTTCCCCTTCCGTTTTGTAGATAACATCCGAGAAGTCTGTCCTTATCATCGGCATATTTGTCGGAACTACGATGACATCCAGACCATATATCTCCTTAAATTCGGCAGCTTCCGTGTCGGCCGTCCCTGTCATCCCGGCCAGTTTCCCGTACATCCTGAAATAATTTTGAAAGGTAATCGACGCAAGGGTCTGATTCTCTCTTTCTATTTTTACCCTCTCTTTTGCCTCTAACGCCTGGTGGAGGCCGTCACTATATCTCCTCCCCGGCATGACCCTGCCCGTAAACTCATCAACGATCAGCACCTCCCCCTCTTTCACAAGGTAATCGACATCCTTTTTAAAAAGAGTGTGGGCTTTGAGAGCCTGATTAACATGATGAAGCGCCTCTATATTACCGGGTTCGAATAGATTCTGGACCTTAAGGTATTTTTCCGCCTTTGCCACTCCATCCTCTGTAAGGACAACCGTCCTGCTCTTTTCCTCTATGGTGTAATCTATCTCTTTTTTGAGCCTGGGGATCATCTGATTGATCCTGTAGTACAGATCCGTTGACTCATCCGATGCGCCGGATATTATAAGCGGTGTCCTTGCCTCATCTATCAATATGCTGTCAACCTCATCAACAATCGCATAATTGAATTCTCTCTGGACGTAATCTTCGAGGTCGAACTTCATATTATCTCTAAGATAGTCGAACCCAAACTCATTGTTTGTCCCGTAAGTGATGTCCGAGTTATAGGCGGCCCTCCTCTCGTCATCATCCATACCATGGACAATCGCCCCTACAGAGAGACCGAGAAACTTATAGATGGGGCTCATCCATTCGGCATCCCTCCCTGCAAGATAGTCATTAACCGTAACGACATGGACGCCGCGGCCTGCCAGCGCATTCAGATATATAGGCATCGTTGCGGCCAGAGTCTTACCCTCTCCCGTTTTCATCTCCGCAATCTTCCCCTCATGCAGGACAAGACCGCCTGTCACCTGCGCGTCAAAGGGCCTCATCATCAATGTTCTTCCGGCCGCCTCCCTGACAACCGCAAAGGCCTCCGGCAGGATATCATCAAGCTCCGCCCCTTTTTCAAGCTTCTCCTTAAAATATCCTGTCTGTGCCCTGAGCTCCGAATCGCTTTGGGGCCTTACAGAAGGTTCAAGATCATTTATTTCTTCAAGGATCAGAGATAATCTCTTCAGCTCCCTGTCATTCTTGCTTCCTAAAACCTTCTTTAATATTGAGCCTAACATATTTACCTCTTTTCAAAAAAAAACCGGCAATAAATTGCCGGTATCATACATCAACTTGCGTAACTTCTCAATAAATCAGGGCAGGCCCCAAAAATCGCGGGCGTTCACGACTTGAAACTCGAAATCGGAAATCAGGGACTAAAGCAGATACCTCCTGGGATTCACGGAAACACCATTTATGTAAATGCCATAGTGAAGATGCGTGCCCGTGCTTCGACCGGAGTTACCCACATAACCTATAACATCTCCCCGTTTAACCCTATGCCCGTTTTTGACGGCACTCTTCATCAAATGACCATAGCAGGTGGATATCCCGTTTCGATGATTTATTCTAAGCATATTTCCCATGCCCTTTTTTTTAGAGACACCCGTCACAATGCCGCCCGCCGGCGCGACTATCTCTTTCCCCACTCTCGTCGCGATATCTATCCCTCTGTGAAATTCCCTCTTCCCCGTAAACGGGGAAGTCCTATACCCGAATTCAGAACTCACCCACCCCATCACCGGCCAGATAGAGGGTGTGGAAGCCAGAACGGATTGCTGCTTTGTCAGAAAGTCCGACAGTTCTCTGAAACTCCTGTCCTGGAAAGTCGCTTCTTCCAACAGCCTGTCGATATCTTTACGTATATTGCCAATCGGGAGTTCCCGTAATTCCGCGTCGCTCTCTTCAGGTATCGGTCCGCCTATGCCAAGGATCTGATTCTTGTCATGACCGCCTTCAAGATTGGTCATAATCCTTATTTTTCTATCGAAATGCTGGAGAGCCGTCATCTTCTTTTCAAATTCGCCGACCCTTCCCGCCAACAGATCAATCTGATCTTTTTGAGCTGCGGTCAGCCGCTTCAGACCGGCGAGCTCCGCGGTTTTTCCCTTGATTTTTACATAATCGTATGAAAAATATATGGCACATAAGGCAAGAACGGCAATTGAAACTGAGGCAAATTTTATAAGAGCGCTTGTTGCGTATATCTTTTTTATCGAACCTCCTTTTTGAGGAACAATAATGAGGGTATGATCTTTTATTGTCATTTCAACTCTCCTTGCGGTAGAAAGTAATGAAAAACGACATCACATAGGTGGCCTGAAACTACCATAAAAATCTTAAAAGTCAAGGGCATATTGGAAAACTCACTCCTCTTGCCGTCCGTAAGCGCTCAGAGGTTAAGAGTTCAGGTTTGGCGGCTTTGAACCCGTGAAATGAAGGTCATGCCATGAATTCGAAGAATCACGTAAGTAAAAGAAACATTTTATTAATCAATCCATGGATACATGATTTTGCCGCCTATGACTTCTGGATAAAACCGCTTGGTCTCCTGTATATAGCCGCTTTTCTGAGGAAAAACCGCTACAATGTTCATCTTATCGATTGTCTTAACCCGGCTCACCCGGAAATGAGACATGAAAAACATATCAAGCCACCGAAGAGAAAATCCCGGGGCGACGGCAAATATCCAAAGGAAAACATCGGGAAACCCGATCCATTAAAAAATATATCAAAAAAATATAGCAGATACGGTATAACCCCGCGCATCTTCAGGGAAGAGCTTCTCGGGATTGAAAGACCTGAACTGGTATTTGTCACATCGATGATGACATACTGGTATCCGGGAGTTTTTGAAGTGATAAGGATCGTGCGTGAGACTCTTGGCGGTGTGCCGATCGTCCTCGGTGGAAATTACGTTACTCTCTGCCCGTCGCACGCATCCGAGAATTCAGGCGCGGACTTTACGCTGACCGGCGAAGGTGAAAGAAATATCCCGGACTTATTGAAGGATGTCTTCGGCAATTATCCGGATTTCATTCCTGATTTAAATGACCTTGACTCATATCCTTCACCCGCCTTCGACCTCATGCCAGCCGGCAGCCATATCTCCATCCTCACCTCGAAAGGGTGTCCTTACAGATGCACATATTGCGCGTCCCATGTTTTGAACAATAACTTCAGGACAAGGGATCCGATAAAAGTCGTTGATGAAATAGAATACTGGAATAACCTCCGGGGGATCAAAAACTTCTCCTTCTATGATGATGCCCTTCTTGTATATCCTGAAGCAAGGGCCGTTCCGATGCTGAAAGAAATAATAAAGAGGAGGCTTGCCTGCAATTTTCATTGTCCCAACGGCCTCCACCTCAGGGAGATCACTGAAAAAACAGGCAGGCTGATGTTCCGGGCAGGATTCAAAACGATCCGCTTCGGCCTTGAGACTTCAGATGTAAAAAGGCAGATTGAGACTGGCGGAAAGGTCGACAATGAAGTTTTGAAGGAAGCGGTGGCCTATCTGAAAGAATCAGGTTATAGATCCTGTGATATCGGGATATATATTCTCTGTGGATTACCGGGGCAGAGCGCTTCCGAAGTGCGCGCGAGCATCAACCTTGTCAGGTTATACGGGGCAAACCCGATAATAGCGGAGTTTTCCCCCATTCCGGGAACCCCGATCTGGGAAGAGGCGGTAAAGTCATCTGAATATGACATTACAGGAGAACCCCTGTTTCACAACAATTCCCTCCTCCCATGTCGGGGAGAGCAGTTGACCTGCGAGATGTACAGAGAGCTGAAGACACCGGCAGGAACCTCCGCGTAAACCCTCGCGGATATTCTCAGAACTCCTTCCTCCGGCATGACCAATAAATTCTTGCAGCACACCGATGTCCCTGATAGATAATAACCATCAGTTGCGCTTAAAATTTCGATACCCCCGTTCAGGATTCCGGCTTGTCCGGAGCAGGATACGTTAAAGGATGGCAATGAAATTCACAACAGCGGAAGAGTACCTGAAGGCGCGAAAAAATATCGTAGATGATGCCCTTGACAGGTATCTTCCCGGAGAGGATAATTTTCCTGGAGTTATTTTTAAATCCGTCAGATACAGCATATTCGCAGGCGGGAAGAGGATAAGGCCGATCTTGTGCATGGCTTCCGCGGAAGCGGTCGGGGGAGATAGAGAGACGGCACTCCACGTGGCCTGTGCGCTGGAGATGATTCATACCTATTCCCTGATTCACGATGATCTCCCCGTTATGGATGACGATGACTACAGGAGGGGAAAACTTACAAATCACAAGATTTTCGGTGAAGATATAGCAGTTCTTGCCGGGGACGCTCTCCTGACCGAGGCCTTCCGTTTGATGTCAAAAAGGGAACTTGCCGGCTGTATTCCCGCCGATAGATTTCTTACAGTAATCAGCGAAGTCTCAGAGGCTGCAGGGTTCCTCGGAATGGTTGGCGGGCAGGTTGTCGATGTAAAATCGGAGGGAAAAAAGGTTGATGAAAAAACCTTGAATTACATACATGCTCATAAGACGGGGGCATTGATTCTCGCATCTATCAGGGCTGGCGCCATAATAGCCTGCGCCGGTGAATATGAGCTTGCCGCCCTTTCAGAATACGGCAGGCACGCGGGACTCGCCTTTCAGATAGCGGATGACATCCTTGACATTGAAGGAAAGCGGGAATTGCTTGGAAAAGACACAGGAAGTGACAGATCACGCGGCAAGGCCACCTTCCCCGCGCTTTTTGGGCTTGAAGAATCCAGAAAAATGGCCCGTGAACTTGTAGGTGAGGCCCTGTCGGATATTACAATGCTTGACGACAAGGCTGAACCTTTGAGAATGATTGCAAGGTATATCATTGAACGAACGGTTTAAAGTTTCGAGTTTCGAGTTCAGGACATTGGAATTTAAACCCGAAACTTTAGACTCGAAACCCAAGACTCAAGACTCAAGACTCGAAACCCGAGACTCGTGAGCATGGAACCCGATAATGAACAATAAAAACAGCGTATTAGAAAAAATCAATTCCCCTGCGGATATCAGGGAGCTTGAACTCCCGGAACTGAATGCCCTTGCCGGAGAGATAAGGGAAAAAATGATTAAAACAGTTTCCAGAAACGGCGGTCATCTTGCCCCGTCTCTCGGCGCTGTTGAACTGGCGCTCGCAATTCACTATGTCTTCGACACACCGAAGGATAAGCTTATCTGGGACGTGGGGCATCAGGCCTATGCCCACAAGATTATTACCGGCAGAAAAGATATGTTTCATACCTTACGTCAAAAAGGAGGGATAAGCGGTTTTCCGAGAAGAGAAGAGAGCGCCTATGACGTTTTCAATGTCGGGCACAGCAGCACATCGATATCCGCTTCCGCCGGCATTGCGGAGGCCAGATGCCTGAAAGACGAGGATTTCAATGTGATTGCCGTTATTGGCGATGGTTCGATGACCGCGGGCATGGCCTTTGAGGGATTAAACTGGGCGGGGAGCAGAGATAAGAATCTCATAATTATATTGAATGACAATGAAATGTCCATTTCTCCCAATGTAGGCGCCATGTCATCCTATCTGAACCGCATCATGACCGGTCAGCGAGTCACAAAATTGAGATCCGAGCTCAAAGGCTTTTTGAAGACGATACCCGGTATCGGAGATAAGATGTTGAAATTTACAAAACAGGCGGAAGAATCGCTCAAGGCATTTATCGTCCCGGGTGTCCTCTTTGAAGAACTGGGATTCCAATACGTGGGGCCCCTTGAAGGACACAGCCTGGATCACCTGATAAAAACCCTGAAAAATGTGAAAAAGCTGAAGAGGCCTGTTCTTGTCCATGTTATTACAAAAAAGGGGAAAGGGTATGAGTTTGCAGAGAAGGAGCCGGCAAGATTCCATGGGACAGGCCCTTTCAATATAGATACGGGAGAACCTCTCGTTGACGGGAACTCCTCTCCATCCTATACCGAGATATTCGGCAGGACGCTGGTAAAACTGGCCCGTGAAGATCCAAGGATTGTGGCAATAACTGCCGCCATGACTCAAGGAACAGGGCTTGGGCAATTTTCCCGGGAGATGCCTGACAGATTCTATGATGTCGGCATAGCGGAGCAGCATGGCGTTACCTTTGCCGCCGGTCTCGCCACTGAAGGATTTATTCCTGTGGTAGCCGTCTATTCGACCTTCATGCAGAGGGCGTATGACCAGGCGCTCCATGACGTCTGTCTTCAGAAACTGCCGGTTGTCCTCGCCCTCGACCGGGCGGGTTTCGTGGGAGACGACGGGGCCACCCACCATGGACTGTTTGATTATTCTTTTCTCAGGTCTATCCCCAATATTGTTGTTATGGCCCCAAAAGATAAAAATGAACTCCAATACATGCTCAAAACAGCCGTCGAGTGCGGCCGGCCTGCGTCGGTAAGATATCCCCGGGGGAAGGGGCTTGATGTTCCACTTGACGATTCCCTGAAGCCACTCGAGATTGGAAGGGGAGAGATTGTTCGCGACGGAGACGATCTCGCAATCATAGCGATAGGGTCCACAGTATATCCCGCCCTTGACGCCGCCGAAAGACTAAAAGATGAGGACATAGACGCTATGGTTATCAACAGCCGTTTTGTAAAACCTCTCGATAAAGAACTTTTACGCAATACGGCAACATCCATAAAAAAGATCATTACTGTTGAGGAAAATGTCCTGATGGGAGGTTTTGGAAGCGCCGTCCTTGAACTTTTTGAAAAGTCGAATATACGTGATATCACTGTAAAGAGATTAGGCATCAGGGATGAGTTTGCGGAACATGCGGCCCAGGCGGAATTGAAAAGCATGTATGGTATCGATGAGGACGGCATAGTGAAAGCTGCGCGGAAGATGATGGATGACTCGAAACTTCAAACTTAGATTAGACAGACTTCTTGTTGAAAGAAAGATCACCCCGACACGTGAAAGGGCAAGGGCTCTTATTTTGTCCGGGGCCGTCATCGTCTCTGAAAACAGGATTGACAAGGCGGGCACACTTGTTGATATAGACGCCGTGATAAGGATAAAAGGTGAAGACAACCCCTACGTCGGCAGGGGAGGTTTAAAGCTCAAAAAGGCTTTAACGGAGTTTAAAATCAACGTAGCTGATCTTACAGCCATCGATGTCGGGGCATCCACAGGCGGTTTCACCGATTGCCTGCTTCAAGAAGGGGCGAGAAAGGTGTATGCCGTCGACGTCGGTTATGGCCAGCTTGCCTGGAAGCTGAGAAAAGACAGCCGCGTAGTCGTTCTCGAAAGGACAAATATACGTTATTTTTCCGGCAGCGGCATAGATGATGAAATAGATATAGCCACCGTAGATACTTCCTTCATTTCCCTCAGGCTGGTCATTCCCGCCGTGCTCAAGTTTATAAAAAAAGATGCTCGGATTCTCGCCCTTATCAAGCCGCAGTTTGAAGTTGGGAGAGGGGAAGTCGGCAAAAAGGGGGTGGTGAAAGATCCCGGCCTGCATAGAAGAATTGTTCGTGAAATTGAGGAGTTTTGCGGGGAATTAAAGCTCAAGGTAATGGGAACATGTGAATCCCCGATCCTGGGACCTGCCGGCAACAGAGAATTTTTTATATATGTAAAAAGGTAGTAGCTGCTCAGGTGGATAGACTTGAAGGCTGTTAGTCCCTTAGTTGTGAATTTAGCTTCGCTGATTCTTCGAATTCATGCCCTTGCTTTTGCATACCTTATTAAGTATGCTTCAATCAATATCCTTGAACTGATAAATATTTCTGAAATTGAGTCAATGCAGCAGCTCAATAAAGAGGGGATTGCATTTTTAAAATATTGGTCTCGATCCACAACCATTCTTACATATCATTGCGGGATATGAGCCACTTTTGCTGAATGGAAGGAGCAGGATAATGAAACGATTGGCAGCAGCGGTAATTGCGGGGATTATTCTTGGAACGTCATCTCTTGGCTGTGGAAATACCGAGGCGCAAAAGACAAAACATCTCGAAAGGGGCGGCGAATATCTTGAACAGTCCCGATACAAAGAGGCGATCATCGAGTTCAAGAACGTGATCCAGATCGATCCCGCCTTTGCCGGGGCACATTATCAGCTTGCACGGGCATATCTCAGGGAAAGGAAGATTAAGGAGGCCTATTCCGAGTTGAAAAAGACGGTGGAGCTTGACCCCGGACACATCAAGGCCCAACTGGAATTAGGAAAGCTCTACCTTCTTTCACGGAACAGCGTCCAGGCCGGAGAGAAGGCAAATCTGGTTCTGGTAAAAGACCCCCGAAATCTCGAGGCGCATCTGCTTCTTGGAAATGTATATGCGGCGGAGAGAAATCTGGATAACGCCATAAAGGAGATTGAGGCCGCGGTCGAGATAGATCCGGAGCGGATACCAACTTATCTCAATCTGGGGAAGCTCCATCTGTTAAAAAAAGAGCCTTCCTCCGCCGAGGAATGTTTCAAGAAGGCGCTTTCCCTTGACGTCCACTCTATTCCCGTTCACCTGACCCTGGCCGAGTTTTACCGGGGATCGGGCAGGATAAAGGAGGCTGAGGAACAGTGGGCGGCCCTTACAAAAATTGATCCGGAGAGCATCGATATAAAACTTGGTCTTGCCAACTTTTACCGTCTGCAGGGGCGGTTTGCCGAGGCGGAGAAGACCTATCTGACCGCCATCAGACTTGCTCCCCGGGATCCGAAGACCTGTCTTTCAGCCGGAGACTTTTACGCCTCCCGGGGAAAAGTGGATGATGCGATAAAAAAGTATCAAAAGGCGATTGAGATAAGACCTGATCTTCTAATAGCCAGGGCGAAGATCGCGGAACTCTGCCTTTCCCGGGGCGAATACGATCAGGCCTCTTCTCAGATTGACCATATCCTAAAGCTGAATCCCGAAAGCCCGGAGGGAACCTTCCTGAAAGGGAGGCTTCATCTGACAAAGAGAGATTTTGACGACGCCATCGACAGTTTTCGCCGGGTGACCGAAAAACAGCCGCGATTTCCAATGATACACTATTTTACAGCTCTGGCCTATCTTGGAAGGAAGGATTTTCCACTGGCGGAAAGCGAACTCCTGACGGAATTGAAGAGCAATCCGAGACTCATCAAGGCCCGCCTTATCCTCTCGGAGATATACATGAGATCCCGCTCCTTCGATCTGGCCCGGAAAGAGGGCGTGGAGATACTGAAGCAGGAGCCGGAAAATATCCAGGCACATATAATCCTTGGCAACTCTTCCCTGTATCAGGGCGATCTGAAAGATGCGGCCGGAGAATTCAGAAAGGTGATTGAGCTGGCGCCGGACAGCCCGATGGGCTACGATAGGCTGGGTCTGGTCTATAAGGAGAAAAAGGAGTATGGTCAGGCTCTGTTGCAGTGGGAAAAGGCGCTGAAGATAAATCCCCGGCTGGTTAATGTCCTGTCCGAGATAACCACCGTCTTCCTGCTGCGGAAAAGGCCGGACATGGCAATTGAGCACTGCAACCGCCAGTTGACGCTTTCGCCGGACAACCCCTTTATTTATAACCTTCTGGGGCAGATGTATATACTGGAAAAGGATGCCGAAAAGGCGGAGGAGAGTTTCAGGAAAGCGATTGAAATAAACCCGGACTTGATGGCCCCCTATATCTCCCTGGGAGGACTGTATGTTTCTCAGAATCTCTTAAATAAGGCGGCCTCGGAGTATGAGACGGCCTTAAAGATAAATCCCGGGGCGCTTCCGCCCTATATGCTTTTGGGAATCATATATGAAAGGCAGGGCGATATAGAAAAGGCAAAGGATATCTATGAAAAGGCCCTGGAGATAGACCCCGGCTTTGCCCCCATTGCCAATAACCTTGCCTGGCTCTATTTGGAGCATGGCGGAGATATCGATGACGCCCTGCCGCTGGCGCAAACCGCGAGGGAGAAACTTCCGGAAGCCCCCGGCATTGCCGATACCCTTGGGTGGGCATATTACAAGAAGGGACTATACCGGAAGGCGATTCCCCTCTTTCAGGAGATAGTGGAAAAGGTTCCGGGGCATCCGGTCTTTCGCTACCATCTCGGAATGGCTTACCATAATGTTGACAGACCGGCATTAGCCAGAAAGGAACTTGAGGAATCTCTGCGGCTGAGCCCCGACTTTCCCGGCGCTCAAGAGGTCAGAGAAACCCTGAAGATATTGGAAGTGAAGGAGCGATAAAATGGAAAAAAGGGCGTGGACGGGAACTTTGCGGCTGATAATAATCTGCTTTCTTTTTCTTGCAGGGATAATGGCATCCGGCTGCAGTCAGGAAGGCAGGCTGGAGAAACACTTCAAGAAGGGAGAAGAATATTTTTCCCAGTCTAAATTCAAGGAGGCGGCCATTGAGTTCAAGAATGTGATCCAGATAGACCCCAGGTCGGCCGCTGCTCATTACCGGTTAGGGATAATTTATCTCCGTCAGAAAAATATCCGGGAGGGCTACCGGGAGCTCGCCAAATGCGTGGAGATCGATCCCGATATGATGGAGGCCCAGTTGACCCTGGCAAACATCTATCTTTTGGCCCGGGACTTTGAAAAATCGCGGGAAAAAGCTGAGATGATCCTTGAAAAAGAGCCCGACAATGTCACCGCCCGCCTCATCCTGGCCAACGGTTACGCGGGAGGAAAGGAGATAGACAAAGGGATTGCCGAGGCAAAAAAGGCTGTTGAGATTGATCCAGGGCGGATACCTTCTTATCTCAATCTGGGAAGTCTGTATCTGATGAATAAAGATGTGGAATCGGCGGAAAAAACCCTCAAGGATGCCCTGAAGATCGACCCCAATTCCATCCCGGTTCACCTGGCCCTGGGCCGGCTCTACCTGGCGGACCGCCGGTTGGAAAAGGCGGAGGAAAAGTTCGCACTGGCAGTCAGGATCGATCCCGGGAACATCATGCTCAAGCTCAACCTGGCCAACTTCCACCGCTCCCGGGGAGATGCAGGGAAGGCGAAAGAGACCTATCTGACTATCATCAAGGCCGCTCCCGAGGAGGTGGGGCCGCGCCTTCTCCTTGCCGATCTTTATGAATCGGCGGGTAAGCGGAAAGAGGCGATCAAAGAGTATCAGAAGACGCTGGAGATTAAGCCGGATCACATCATTGCCGAGTTGAAGCTTGTCGAGCTCTACTTTACCGAAAAGCGATACGATGACGCGGACAAGCGCATTGAGAAAATCCTTGAAAAGAATCCTAAAAGCCTTGAGGGCAGGTATCTGAAAGGGAGATCGTACCTGATAAAACGAAAAGTTGACGAGGCCGTCGAACTGCTCCGGGAGGTGTCAAAGGAAAGGCCGAATTTCGGCAAGGGACATTATTATCTCGGGGTAGGCTATCTCGCGAAGGGGAAGCTGCAGTCAGCCAAGAGCGAGATGGCGGATGCCGTGGAAAAAGATCCCGGTCTCTGGAAGGCAAACCTGGCCCTGGCGGATATCCACCTTCGCCTGCGGTCCTTCGATCTGGCAATTGAGGAGTGCGACAAGGTTCTCAGGATAGCTCCTCGATACCCTCAGGCTCACCTCTTCCTGGGGAATGCCTTTTTATACAAGGGTAGGTTGACCGAGGCCGGAGGGGAATTTGAAAGATTGATTGAGCTTGCCCCCCGGAATCCGGCAGGTTACTACCAGATGGGCCTTCTTCATCAATTGGAAAAAAATTATCCGGAAGCGCTGGAAAAATACGAAGAGGTCCTTTCCCTTAATCCATCCGACATAAAGGCGTTAGCCAATATAACCACCATCCGCCTGTTACAGAAAAAACCCGGCAGGGCGATCGAAAGATGCCATGACCAGTTAAGACTTATTCCTGACAACCCGTTTATCCACAACCTTCTCGGAAGATTATATCTCACTCAAAGAAAGAGCGAAAAGGCGGAAGAAAGTTTTAAAAAGGCGATTGAATTGAATCCAAACATGCTCTCTTCCTATGTCTCTCTCGGAGGAATCTATGCCGCCCGCGGAGACGTGGAAAAGGCGATTGAAGAGTATCAGGCGGCGCTGAAGAAAAATCCACGGCTGCTTCCGCCTTATATGTTCATCGGGGTCATTTATGAGACGCAGGGCAAGTATGATGAGGCAAGGAAGATCTACGAGGAGGGCAGCAGGATCGATCCCGACTTCGCCCCCATCGCCAATAACCTGGCCTGTCTCTATATAGAACATGGTGGAAACATTGATCTCGCCCTTCCCATTGCCGAGAGGATAAGAGAGAAATACCCTGATGATCCCGCAGTTGCCGACACCCTCGGCTGGGTTTACTACCATAAAAATGTCTTCAGAAAGGCGATAACCCTCCTTGCCCAGAGCAAAGAAAAGCTTCCGGGGAATCCGGTGGTCTGCTACCACCTTGGAATGGCATACTACAAGGCCGGAAAGAAAGAGCCGGCAAAAAAGGAACTGAAAGAGGCCCTGAAACTATCCCCTGATTTTAAGGGAGCGGAGGAGGCGAAAAAGATCCTTGCCGAATTGAAGGGGTAAGGAAGGCAGAGGGTCGGGGCGAGGGAAAAAATAAGCTGTGAACATTTTATGACGGGGGCAGGACAGGCGTCTCCTCATTCCCAGGCTCTGCCTGGGAATGCATACCTAAAGGCTCTGCCTTACGCGCCGCAAATTCACTAAAACATAATACGAAAAACCAGACTTCTTATGGGAAGAAGCAGATATAAAATCGTAGAGAGCGGCAAAACATATTTCATAACAAGCAGCGTTGTAAACTGGCTTTCCCTGTTTGCCCTCCCCGCGTCGGCCGGAATTGTCATTAATTCGTTGAATTTTCTGCAACAACAGCAAAGAGTCAAAATTCATGCCTGGGTTTTAATGGAAACTCATTTTCATCTTGTTGCAACGTCTGCAAATATGATCAGTGAAATGAGAAAAATCAAATCATATACCGCAAGGTGTATTGTCGATTACCTGAAAGTCAATGGACCGGAATTTTTGCTGGAGCAGTTAAAGTTTTATAAAAAAAAACATAAAAATGATCAGACCTATCAGGTCTGGCAGGAAGGTCTTCATCCAAAGCTCATCCTGAATGAAAAAATGCTGACCGGAACTATAGAGTATATCCACTATAATCCTGTTAAACGAGGGTATATTGACAAACCTGAGCATTGGAGATATTCCAGCACCCGTGACTATATTGGATTGAAAGGTTTGGTGGCGGTTGAGCCGCTGGTGTAAGAGTAAGGCAGAGCCTTGAGGTATGCATTCCCAGGCAGAGCCTGGGAACGACAAAACGACAAATGCAAAGACCCCCGGAAGAAGATCTTCGGGGGGTCTTGTCTTTGTATTACGCAATTAGCATCTGCTGTTTAAGAATTTCTGCGAAACCTCCTTCTCCCCATTCCCGCCAGACCGACCAGACCGGTGCCAAGAAGCAGCATCGTGCAGGGTTCGGGGATGGGCTCGGGGGACGATGTAGATGATGTAATTGACACATTATCTAAAAAAATCCCATAACAATCCCCGCCATCATGATCAAACGACAATGCCGCGTTTGTTGATCCCTGTACTGTAAAGCAATGGGTAGTTGTTTGAAAGGGAACAGAAGACTCCAGAGTAAAGCTTTGGTTATAAATACTCCCCAGCGATACAACAACAGTGTTAGTGTCTCCTCTCTGAGATCCAGCAAGATCGTACGAGAGTTCATATGTATAGTTAGGTTCAAAGCTAAACATAGTTTTTGTCGTCATTAACCCAGCATCACTTGTGGTTCCATCGAGATCAACATATAAACCATTACCTGGAAGATAATCATAGAAACAATTACCACACAAATCAACACTTCCGTTAGAGACAGTCCAATTTGCAAAGCTATAATAATTTAACTAAAGTTTCACCGAAATTATGCATCGTACTTTCAAGCAACCATGCGTAGCAGGGTGTTGATAAAAGATTTTTTCAG
>Ga0209121_10002921_pt1 | contig 16970 bp, 13 predicted proteins | sample Cruoilmetagenom3_FD_187292 | JGI IMG/M metagenome (GOLD analysis project Ga0209121, IMG submission 187292) | Oil polluted marine microbial communities from Coal Oil Point, Santa Barbara, California, USA - Sample 3 (SPAdes) (version 2) | ecosystem: Environmental > Aquatic > Marine > Oil seeps ... | reverse complement strand
TCTACTTCGAAAATAGCCTTCTGCGATGCGTTCTGCCGGCCCAAAGCCCTTCACCTGATCCCGATCGCGGCTTTGGGCCGTTCTTCGCGTCCCATTTTCGTCCTGCGTGGTGGGCGACAGACCATGGGAACTACTTCGAAAGTAACCCTCTATCCGTGGGGGCCGGTGTCAACCTCAGCCTGGTGAGGCCCGAGCCCCTCTGCCGGACGCTCGACACGAAGACGGGCGCGGGTCCCAGCGAACCCTGCGGGTTCGCGCAGTCGGGGCGGACACCGGCCCGAGCAGAATGGATCCTGCATCTTCGTCCCGCGTGGTGTGCTGATGTACATAACGTCCACTTCGAATTGAGCACTAGAGGAGCTGACTCACTCAGAGGGCGTACTCCGTACGTTCCAGGATGGCCTGCTTGAGCGCCGGGGTCAGGCCATTGAAGTAAGCAGAGAAGCCCCCTACGCGCACAATAAGGTCCTCGTGTTGCTCCGGATGCACCAACGCATCCGCCAACACATCCCTGTCCACAACCGAAAGCTGTATCTGGAGTCCTCCCAGGCCGAAGTAGGTCGTGATCAGATCACGGATGGCCTTGCGACCGTCCGCCGACTCGAACAGGGCCTTACCAAAGCGGATATTCAGGACCGGCGTCCCGAGTGCAGACGATAGTGGAAGACGCGTGACACTGCGAAGCATCGCCGTCGGACCCTGGCGGTCTCGTCCGGTGACCGGCCCGATAGAGTCGGCCAAAGGCTCTCCGGCACGCCTGCCATCCGGCATAGCGCCGACTTTTTCTCCCTCCGCTGCGTACGTGGTGAACATAATGCAGGAAGGCAGGAAGCAGCCCCCACGCCAGGGAGACTGAGCCCGGAACGCATCGAAGACGTGCCGTGCGATCTCTGCCGCAAGCAGATCCACGTCAGAGAGGTCATTGCCGAAACGGGGACACGCGCGCAGCCGCCGGCGCAGAATCTCGTCACCGGCGAAATCCCGCTCCAGCGCACGCAGCAGCGCCACACCGGTCACCTCCTGCCGGTCAAAGATCACCTCGCGTACCGCGGCCAACGAGTCGGCGACATTCGCCAGCCCGGCAACATTGACGACACTCCAGTTATAGCGCGCACCACCGGCATTGAACTCAACGCCGCGATCGACACAGTCATCGATCAGCAAGCTGCGCATAGGTTGCGGCACGTAGCGGGCCTTTGCCTGCTGAAGGGCGTTCACGCCCGCCACAATCTCCTCTACCACATCGCTCACGTCACGCTGGAACTGCGCCAACAGCCATTCAAAGGAGGGCGCCTGGGGAAGGCAGCGCTTCAAAATCGCCTCAAGGATCAGGGGCAAGTGGATCCCGGCATCCAGCGATCCGACATTCGAACAGCCGTGGATCATCGTCTCTGTACAGCCGCCACCGTTCCACCACACCGCATCCTCATCGCGGACGCCCAGACGGGGATCGCGAAGCCCCTCGAGATATGCGGTCTCATTGTAGAAGGCCGGCTGTCCACACCCGGTGGCAACAGCGTCCAGAGCGGCATCCCAGATGAAGTCGGGCATGTCGTCACGAACACCAAGCTCATAGGAAGGCCGGTGTCTGCCGTGAACGGCGTCCAGACATAGCGCCGTCACTTCGTTGTAAGCAGGGGCGCCGTCCGCGAAAGATCCGCCAATCGCAGCACTCCATGCATCGTTGGCAGAGACATTGTCTGTGAAGAGACGCAGAAGATCGAGCGCAGACTCCCGGCTGAGAACGCCGGCACGAACGCCGGCACGGTAATAGGGATCAAGTTCGCGGTCCAGGCGTCCCGGATTATCGCAGTCGTCAAGATAGAAGACGAAGTTGTAGGCCGCTACGGCCTCATAGAACGAGCGCGCCGGCCCAAATGGAACCTGCCATAGGGCGGCAACTAAGGCATCGCGCTGCCGGGCCTGCACCACAGAGTCAGTGTGCCATCTTTCCAAAGTATCAAGAATACGTCGATGCCACGCGCGAATCCCGGAGAGAACATCCATCAGGCCCAGATAGAGATCGATCTTCTCAGCTTCTCCACCCTTTCGCGCGGATGCGAGCCCTGTCACGACGCGCTCTTCGTGGGCCTCCAACCCCTCCCGCAGAACACGTCCATAGTTGGGGATGCTGTGCGTGTATCCGCGCCCACCAACGGTGTGCGGTGAATCCCAGACCGTCACCGATGCTCCCAAGCGAGTCATCTCCGCATCCAGCGCGGATAGAGTCTCCGCGACATCGCCCTGAGCACGTGACTGCGCCGCCTGCAGCGCCGATCGATCGAACGTCCACGTGAACGAATAGGAGGGCGTAACGATGCGATTCATCACAGCGTTATCAGGCACCCGCGCTCCGCTGGGATAGAGCGATGTGCCGCGATAGGACGTCAACTCCCGGTGCTCAAAACGCCGTCGCACCGCGCGTGACCACCTGCGCACAGGAGACTCATCCGGCAACTCAAAGTAGCCTGCTGCAAACCACTCCCCCACTTGCCCGAGCAGCTCGGGATCAGGGTGTGACATATGTCGATTTCCCCCAATGAGTTTGCCGGACCAACAGCTCAGCGCCCACTCGCGAGACCAACGCACCAGGCCATTGCGTCCCCACGAGAGGAACCGATACCGGAACCGACCGATGGCAGACAACCATTCACCGGCAGAGTGCACGTCAGCGCCGGCTGAGCTCTTCGTAGACCTCATTATAGTAGAGCACGGCGTCCACCGGCGTGTTGGACGGAATGTGGTTTCCCACCGCCATGAAGAAGCCGGGACACGCTTTGCCGATCGCCATGCACCGTTCGACCTCGGCGCGAATCTCGTCACGCTTTCCACGGAGCAAGATTCGCGTATCGGCATTGCCGATGAAAGCGTGCGTCTTGCCGTATTTCTCAGCAATGTAAGCCATATCGGTGAAAGGCTCAAACACGAACCCGTGGATGCCGCAGTCAGCGATGTCGTCCACAAAGCGCGTGTAGTCCCCGTCGGAAGTGTAGACGATCTTCTTCCCGGCGTCCAGCAGTGGCGCGAACAGCTTCTTATAGTTCGGGAATACGTACGACCGGTACCAGCGCGGGGAGATGAACGCGCCCGAGCTCCAGACGATGTCGTCGTGGACCATAACTACGGGTACATCGGCTTTGCCCAGCGCGTCGTAGTATTGCTGGATCCACGTAGCATACCGGTTGGCCACCTCACCGAAGCGCTTCTGATCTACCCCCGCCGCCAAGAGAAGCATGTCCCACCCGAAGATGGCGATCAACCCCGACACCAACGTGATGTACACGCCTGTCATCGTCACCTGTTCGGGGGTCTCATCACGCTGCCGCCGGTAGCTCTCCTCAAAGCGGCGAATCAGTGTCGCCTCGTCGCGCGGTCCGTAGACCTCCCAGGGATCGAAATCCAGCACCTGTTCCGGGGTCTCGAAGGGGCAATGAATCGTATCGCGGCGGTCCACACCACCGGCGGCATACTCCGCGTGGCCCATATCCGTTGAATACTCGGCGACATCACCATCGCCGATCAAGGTCGACCAGCGGAAATCGAAGTTCCAGGCCTCCATCAGGGCCAGAGAGCCCTGACGCTGGAGCTCCGGTGGACTCTCAACACCGACATCCAATCCGGTTACAGCCTTGATGACATCCCAATGCTCCGTCACTGAGTACTCAGTATGTGGTACGCGTGGCGGCATCTCAAGGTTGAGCGCAGCCCATCCATCCTGAAATGACATTGCAGTTCTCTCCAATCTCCAACAGAAACTCAGACGCCATCGCGCCCGGGTTACGCCGGCGTGAGATGCCGGTAGTGGACCGCCTCGACAGCCTCATCACCGCAGCCGGACACAGGATTCTCCAGGACGAAAGCCGCAGGATCTGCAACGACTGCAGGCGAGCACGCGCTGATGTCGTTGCTCGCCAACCACAGACGTTGGGCCGATGGCACTACGTAGAATCCGGGCAGGTCCCGATCCGGCAACCCTGATATCACATTCTTCTCAAACGCCAGATCGTGCGCATCACCCAGGACCACGATCTGACCGAGCCCCCTGGCGTGCGCGTTGCCCTCGATCCGGCAGTCTCGGACCCAGCATGACTGCGGCTCGACCGGACGACGGGTCCTGCGGAACAGGATACCGGCCCCGCCGTTCCCCTGTATCGAGCAGGCCTCAAGAAAATTGTGGCTGTCCCGCGTGCCCACGGAGACCCCCACGCCTGCATTGTCCGCGAAGCGGCAGTTGCGCACCGAGATGTGATTGGCACGCACGCAGAAGAAGAACCCGGCGGCCCCGTTACCTTCGGCGATGCAATTCTCAAACACAACATGAGTGCTGCCCGCACCGGGATGGTAACCGTTGCCGGCGTTGTTGGCGAACAAGCAATCCCGAATACACACGTCACGGCTCATCTGGAATCCCAGCCCCTCACCGGCAAAGCCCGTCTCGGTCACATCCGTCACCGTTATTCCCCGGCTGCCGATGAAATACAGGGCCGCACCGCGACACGCGCCGATGCCGGCGGGCTGTGCTTCTCGGTTCCCATCCAGCGTCACGCCCTGTACGGCGACATCGCTGACACCCAAACCGAAGATGAGTGGGAAGGCGGTGACGAGGACCGGGTTCTGCTCGACGGTGTAGTCAGAGTGCACACCGCGATCGATCCCGACCCACGTATCCTCGACCCAGGTGATCCGTGCCAACGTTTCGAAGAATCCACCGTGCTGATCATCCCGTATCGCCACCGTCATCCCGGGAACCAGGCCTTGGGTATGCATCAAGGGGATATCGCACATCCCGTAGTTATGGTACCCGGAAAGCGGATAGATCCTGCCCTTGGCCTTGCGCAACACCGTATCACGCCCCTGGCCCACCAGCGTAACGTTGGAGCGCAATTCGATCCCACGGTCCAGCTCCAGCTCCATTGCAGGCAGTACCAGACGGCCCCCGTGCGGTCCCAAGCTATCAATCGCTTGCTGAATCGCAGCCGCCGATCGCGCCTGCGCCCGTTCAAGTCTGATCTCACTCAAGCCATCCCCCTGTCGTAGCTCATCAAAGCACCCAACTCTATCCGGTCGGAGCATCCCCGTCATCAAGACGCTCAGGGGCGGGTGCGGTCAGATCGACCAACTCGGCCCACACGGCCTCGTCCTCCCAACGTGTCGCCTCCTCTCGCAAGGCGGTCAATATGAATCGCTTGGTGGATTCCGAATCCGAGAGCCCTCGCGCCTCGACAAAGCGAATCAGCTCCTGGATGTTGGCCATGCATCGCTTGCGTGCCACACTCGACAGCGTGCTGAGCTGACTCTCCGACGCTCCGGCGCTTGCCAACCGGGCCGCTCGCAGCCTGTAGGGAGCCAACCAGGGCTCGGGGACCTTGCGATCGTTTGCAATGCTATCTATCGCGTCAAGCCGGCCTTTTATGTGCCGTTCCACATAGGTACTGGCCCAGCGTGTGCTGAGGTACGCCACCAGGGTGAACACCACAACAAACGCTATGAAGACGGCGAACATCGATCCCATGTCTCATCCCCCCATCTGCACTACGCATCGTCGCCGCGCCATTGGCTCACCAAAGCCTGCGCGCCACGGACGAGCATTAACGTATCCAACCCCACAGCGACAAACCGGAACCCGGCATCGATACGCCGGGTGATTTCGCCGGGCCGCGGCTCGGCAACCAGCAATCCGGGAGCGATGCCGGCATTTCGTGACGCTTCAAAGACTCGGGACACGGCGGCTTCTACATCAGGATGGTGAATCTGTCCCATCAACCCCATTGACGCGGACAGATCATAGGGACCGATGAAGGCGACGTCGATACCCGACACCGCACAGATCTCCTCAATGTTGTCGACGGCATCGATGTGCTCGATCTGGAGAATGACCAGAGTCTCGTCGTTGGCCGTCTCGACATAGGACTGAAAGCGTGCTCCGTAGCCGTGAGCACGGCATACGCCAACGCCACGTATGCCTTCCGGCGGATACTTGGCTGCGGCGACAGCCTCCCTGGCATCAGTGGCCGTCCGCACCCAGGGAACCATCACGCCCTCGGCCCCAAGGTCCAGCGCCCACTTGAAGTGTTCCGGGGAGTTGATTGGCACCCGGCAGATCGCCGCACATCCTTGACCCTGGACGGCCTGAACCTGCGGCAGCACGCGGGGCCAATCCATCGCGCCATGCTCCACGTCCAGGACGACCCAGTCGAATCCGGCCTGAGCCAGGATTTCCGCAACCGCGGGATGGCCAATCATAGTCCATGTGCCGACCGTGGCCTCACCGCGGGCCAACTTGGCTCTCACTCTGTTCTGCATTGGCTCCGTGCCTCCTTGGAAAGAAATCATACACCGGATGGCGAACTTGCCCAACTCCGGAGCCGGCTGTAGTTTCTGAGATGCGCCCGCGCGCGCTGCTGCAATGTTGAACAACGCAAGCGGATTAAGTATAATGAGGTCGAAAGATCCGCACCCTATGCCAAACCGGCGCCCTGATCCGCCGGCGCCGCGCGACGCCCGCGCCCACAGTTAAAAGGAGTCCCTATGTCAGACTCAGTCAGCACAGCCCCAACCCGGGAGAACACCCTGGACATCCGCGGATGTATCCGCGGGATCATCCCGGCGATGGTCACGCCCTTCAACGCGGATGAAACCCTCAACATCGACGCCCTGCGCCAACTTACCGAGTTCCTGATCGCCGGGGGTGTTCACGGTCTCTTCCCCACCGGCAGTCAGGGAGAATTCTGGGCACTCACACCCGGCGAACGCCAGCGCATCTGGGATGTCGTGGTTCAGACAGCCGGTGGCCGCGTACCGGTCTATGCGGGCACCGGGGCCACTACCACCCGGGAGGTGATCAGCCTCAACCGGCTCGCGGAACGGGTCGGGGTAAGCGCTGTCTCGGTGCTGACCCCCTTCTTCATCACCCCCAACGAGGAAGAGCTCTACAAGCACTACACCGCAATTGCCGACGCGACATCGCTGCCGGTGATCCTCTACGCTAACCCCGGTCGCACGGGTGGCGTGAACCTCTCCATCAATCTGGTTGAGAGGCTGTCCGAGCATCCGAACATCGTCGGCATCAAGGATTCCAGCGGGGACCTGAGCCAGACTATGGCCTACATTGAGAACACCGGCGACGACTTCATCGTCCTGCTGGGCAGAGACACCCTGATCTACGCCGGGCTGCTGCATGGGGCCAAGGGGTCGATCACAGCCACAGCCAACGCGGCACCGGAGCTCGTCGTCTCCATCTACAACGCGTTCATTCAGGGCAACCTGGACGCAGCGCTGACCGCCCAAAAGCGCTTGGCCCCGCTGCGTCAGGCCTTCGGTCTCGGCACCTTCCCCGTGGTCGTCAAGGAAGCGCTCTCGATCCTCGGAATCCCCGCCGGTCCGGCGCGTGGTCCGGTCGGCCCTATGGCACCCGAGCAACGGGAGAAACTCAAGGCTGTTCTGACAGCCATACACGGCCCGCTGTGAGCAGCGCTGTGAGCGGCGAAAAACAAAACAGCCAATAGAAGAGCGCGCTCGTGACCGAGCGCGCTCTTCTATTCACATCATCAGCCCGGACAGAGATCCGGCGTGAAACACCACGTCAACCGGCTATCAACTCCGCAACCCAACCGATGCCCAGTTCATGCAACTTGGCCGGCGTGGGATAGCCCTGTGCATCCCATCCGACCATCTGATAGTAGAGCGCTTTCGCCGCCTCGAATTCCTCTTCGGTCACTGCCACACCATCGCTGGCGCCGCCCCTCAACGGGACCGTCAGCTTCCGTGGCAGCGTGTCGGCCTCAGCGCCCACGCCCTCCCGCGCGTTGAAGGCCCGCAGTAAGTTGAGGCGGCGCTCCCCGACCTTCATCATCTCCCAAAGGTTCACATTCCAGCCGGTGATTGCGCGCAGTGCAGCGACCCATTGGTCCAGATCGTAGAGCTGCCAGGCGGGGCCGTAGACAAACTTGCACACACAGACCGCATCCACACAACTGATGAGCCGTTGAGAGTAGACCGCATAGCGCACCATCTCGGGATCCAGCACAGTTGGTGGGACTGGATCCAACAGATCCAGTGGGGCAACGCCATCGGCAAAACGTGTGTACGAGGTCCCGTGTTCCGAGACGGTGTGATCCGCCCCGCCCGGGTTGACGGCGTAGAGCAGCGCCATCTCACGCTTCACCTGCGGCATGTGCGCCGGCAGCTCACGTCCTTTGACCGCCACCACCAGATCCTGGCCCACGCCGAGGAGCTCAGCCGCACGTGCCGAGCCCTCACCCAGGATCTTGCCCAAACCCTGGCGCTCGCCGATCATCTCGACCATCGCCACCATAGCGGCCCCGTCCCCGAACCGCAACGAGAGTCCCCCGGTGTCGGCCTCAGAGATCAGACCGTGCTCGAAGCAATCCATCGCCCAGGCAATCGTGGCGCCACACGTGATGGTGTCCATACCATAGGCATTGCAGAGCTGATTCGCGCGGGCGATCGCGACCAGGTCTGAGACGTCACAATAGGATCCCAGCGCTGCAAGAGACTCATACTCCGGGCCACCGTAGCGTGGGTCGACGGGGAAAGCCCCGTCGGTCACCTCGACCACGCGTTTACAGCGCACGACGCAGCCGTAACAGGTATCGGTGCCGGTGAGAATCGTCTCTTTCATGCGCTCGCCACCGATGGCCTCGGCGGCGTCAAAGGTGCCGCTGTCCCAATTGTGCGTAGGCAGCCCACCGACCAACGACTGCGAGGTCACCAGAACAGCCGTCCCCAATCGCTTGAAGCCGGCTACACCGGACGCATCCAGATTCTGCGCGCCCCACCTCGCCAACTCACGCAGTCCATCGGCGTCAGCAAGCTCCGGGCGCGCGTGTCCGCGCACGGCGACCGCCTTCAAGTTCTTCGAAGCCATCACTGTGCCCATACCCCCGCGGCCGTTCACGTGGTTGGCATTGTTCACCAGGGCACCATACCGTACGCCTCGTTCGGCTGCTGGACCGCACTGAAGCACGCGCAGCCTGGCATCTGCCAACTCCTCGCGGAGCACATCCTCAACGTCTGCTGTGAATTGACCCATCAGGTGGGCAGCATCCCGCAGCTCTGCCTCGCCATCGTGGATCCACAGGTAGACAGGTGCATCGGCCTTTCCATGAATCACGATCCCATCAAACCCCGCGAACTTCAGCTCCGCAGGCCAGAACCCACCAGCGGCTGATTCATCGGCAAGCCCACTGACCGGCGACTTGGCAACAGCGGCCACGCGGGACTGTCCGGAGATCGGGGCCCCGGTCATCACGCCGACAAAAAGGCTGAGCGTGTTTTCCGGTCCCAGCGGATCTGCATCCGGAGGTGTGTTGCGTAAGAGATAGTACGCCCCCATTGCGCTACCGCCCATGTACCGGCGATAGAACGTCGCGTCCGGTTCCTCAACTGACAATTCACGGGATGTCAGATTGACGTGCAGCACCTTACCTTGATATCCCAACGGCATCCTCTCACCTCCACGAATCTAGAGCTATCCGTCGTCTATCATACCGCGATCCAAACTTTCCTACAACACGCACGCCCCAAGCCGGCGGTTGGTCGATCCGCCGCCAAATCGCACCTCAAAGATGTTTGTTGATAAGTGGTCAGATATGTAGATACACATTGTTCAAAAACGTGGTACTCTATAGGAGGGATTCCCGTGAATTCCCTGGATCCAAGAGATCCAAAAATACTTACAAGGAGACGAACCGTCCACAATGTCTTTAGATCAGAACACTACGCAGGAATACTGGCAGCAGCAAGAGGCACAGGCCCCAGATTGGTGGGAACTCCTCGTCGAGGGTGACTACGGAGATTCCCGTCCACGCCGAGGTGAAATTTTCTTGGCAACCATCCTCTCCATCGACGAGCGCGACATCATCGTCGATATCGGCGGCAAACAGGATGGCATCATTCAAGAACGGGATCTCGTGAATGTCCCCGCAGCTTACCTTGAGGGCCTGAAAGTCAGACAGAGGATCCCGGTTCGCGTGATCACCTTCAACAGCGAGCAGGGAGCCGTGATCGTCTCGCTCAAGCAGGGCCTTGAACACCAGGACTGGCTCCGCGCGGAAGAGCTGATGGAAAGCGGCGAGGCTATCAAGACGGAGATCAGCGGCATCAACCGTGGCGGTGTCGTGGCCAACTTTGGTCCTCTCCAGGGCTTCATTCCCAACTCGCACCTGACACGTATCCCGCGAGGGACCAGCGGTGAGCAGCAGCTGAGGATGAAGGAAGCGCTGATCGGCCAAACGGTCAACGTGTTAGTCATTGAAGTTGACGCACGCCGTCGCCGACTGATCTTGTCGGAGCGACTCGCTGCCGTTCACCAACGCGCTGAGTTGTTAGCCGAGATCCATGAGGGCGCGATCCGGACCGGCGTGGTCAGTAACATCGTCGACTTCGGGGCGTTTATCGACCTGGGCGGCGTAGACGGACTCCTCCACATCTCCGAGATCTCCTGGGATCACGTGGGACACCCGAGCGACAGCCTGAGCATCGGTGATCAGATCGAGGTGTACGTGCTGGATGTTGACCGCGAGCGAGAGCGTATCGCACTGAGTCGCAAGCGCCTCCTACCCGATCCCTGGAACACAGTGACCGAGAATCTCCAGTCGGGAGACGTGACTGAGGGAACCGTGACCCACACGACGGACTTCGGCGCGTTTGTGGACATCGGGAGCGGCGTTGAGGGGTTGGCGCACGTCTCTGAGATGCCGGATGGGGAAGAGTCTCTGGCAACTCTGGAGTCCGGTGCCCCGGTGAAAGTCAAGATCCTTCACATCGACACGCACCAACGACGCGTCTCGCTGCGCATTGAGAGCGATGACCCCGTTGCAGAGGACGTGGAACCAGACAGTTCACAGGACGAGCCTGAAACCCTGGAGTAGGCGTAAGCCCTACAGAGGGGCAAATTCCCACACCCAACTAGAAGATGACTGCCCTGTCGGCGCACTCGACCGTGGAAGGTTGCAGAACCTGAGCGGAACGACGCGGTGGGGAAATGGTATGTACCTGCACGAGGTCCCCCTTGTGCAGGTACTGCGTGTATACGCATAGAAGAGAGCGCGACGATGCAGGAAGCGCGGCTGTGGGAACGACTGGCAGAAGGCCACTCCCCGCCTCCCCCCAGGTGAACCACCATAGAGACGCCTCTGCCCCCGAACGAACAGGGCGCCTTAAAGAGGGCGGCAAACATCCTCAGACAGGCGCTCGCACAGCTTAAACCACTCGGCTGACGTAGTACATACAGAGCACACGCATAAGATATGCTCCGCACCGCTCGGTCAGCGGATGTCGACCAAGCGGTGCAGGCGAACGCTGTTGACAAACTATCGCTGATAGAGGCTATGATAGGGACTATGGTCGATTGCTGAGCCGCGCTTGGAATATCATCTGGGCGCACAAATACCTGATACTTCTGGGCGTGCTGGTCGCGCTGATCAGTACAGGAGGTAGCGCTTCGGGGACCGGCTTCCAGTTCAGGGGATCGGCATTGCACCCGCGATTCCTGGCTTGCTGATCCTCATCGAGGGCACCAAGGCCGCCTACTTCTCCACCCTGTGGACGCTAGCCTGGAAGGAGTGGACGACGGCGGTCTAGCTCCTCAATCCGCAACATGAGAGCTGCTCCGGCTGGATTTGACGAACCAGCCGGAGCAGCTCTCGTTCTATAGGGTAGCCTGGTTCAGAACAGGTGCTGATTCAAGCGTGGCCTTTTGTACTATCGCACCAGGAGCACAGAAGTATCAACCTGCTCCAGGAACGATACCATCCGACCCTCTTGTAGAAGCGACAGGCTCGCCGGCAGCACCACAGTCTGAGCATGCAGTACATAGATCGCTTGAATCAGGTTCTGCAATGCCGACGTGATCAAGGAGTGCTGGTGACTCATCACCTTCAGCTCGGTCAGCGCCCGCTCCAGCAGGTTTCTCCTGGTCTGGAGCAAGAGCTCAGTGTCAGCCACCAGCAGCACCTCCAACGGGCCTCGCATCTCATCGATCAGCCTCTCAGCGAAGATCAGCGCCTTCTCGGCAGCCTCACTGGCGTCATAGACCACCAGGATGGGCGGCGCCAGCTGTGCCCCCGATTGGAGCACAGCCGTGATACTGGGGGCTTCGGCGGAGCAGACAGCACGCGTCGTGGAGCCAACCTGCCGCTCTCGTAACTGAGACCAGCCCGCCCGACCCACGATAAGAACATCGGCATCCGCTGCCGCGGATTGGATCTCCGTGCCCACGCTCCCTCGTGTCACGCGAAATGTGCCTTGGATGGACGCACGCTCGGAGAGCAACCGGAAACTATCCTGGACCTGGCGGCTGCGAACCCGGAGTTGGCGCTCCATATCAACCGTGTTGATCTGACGTCGCTGCGCAGAGTAGACGCCGAACTCCTGGGCATAGGGAAGTCCCGCGATGCGAAGCACGTTGATGTCCTCAACGAAGAGACCCAGCAGCACAGCGTCGAATCGAGCAGCCAACCTCACCGCCGCTTCCATAGCTGCACGGCTGTGAGGTGATGCATCCACCGCAACGACAATGCGCCGTATCGTCACCGGCTCTCTATGTTCGTTCACCACCATCCTCCCCCGCAGGCTTGCCGAAAGCCTGGAGTCTCTCCGCCATAGCCTTCAACCGTCTCTGCACCTTGCCATTCATCGTCTCCTCGGGATAGATGCCCTGAGCATCCGGCAGCCCGGCCGGCAAGCCGGTCAACGTCTCGATCCCCTGATCAATGTGTTCAACAGCGTAGATGTGAAATTCCCCGGCGGTGACGGCGTCCACGACGTCCTGGCGCAGCATAAGGTGTTGGATGTTGGCATGCGGGATCAGCACGCCTTGCTCCCCAGTCAGGCCCTGTGCCTTGCACACATCGAAGAATCCCTCAACCTTCTCGTTCACGCCACCGATAGCCTGGACCTCGCCATTCTGGTTGACCGAACCGGTGACCGCCAACGACTGCTTTATCGGCACCTCGGCAATAGCCGACAGCAACGCATAGAGTTCCGCCGATGAGGCGCTGTCGCCATCGACCCCACCGTAGGATTGTTCGAAGACCAGGCTGGCGGAGAGGGAGAGCGGCTGCTCTTGCGCGTATCTTCCGGTCAAGAACCCAGTCAAAATCATCATGCCCTTGGAGTGAAGTGGGCCCCCGAGTTCGACCTCCCGCTCGATATCCACCACCCGTCCCCGCCCCAGACTCGTGCGCGCCGTGATGCGTGTAGGTTGCCCAAAAGCGAAATTGCTGAGCATCAAGACAGAAAGCCCATTGATCTGTCCGACGACAGCGCCCCCGGTACCGATCAACTTGATCTTGCGCGACATCGCCTCTTGAGAACGCTCGCGGATGCGGCTCATACGCCCGATCTGGGCGTCGATGGCCTGCTGCACATGCTCAAGAGAGACAACCTCACGGCTACCCTCACGGGCCCAATAGCCGGCCTCCAACATCAAATCGGTGATCTCGCGCATCCGCGTCGACAGCTTCTCGGAATCCGACACCAGGCGGGCGCTCTGCATCATTAGCCTTTCGACCGCAGTACGGTCAAAGGGCAGCAGCTTCTCACGCCTCGCCAACGTGGCAATCAGCCGCGCGTAGAGCACCTGACTTTCACCATCCCACGCCATCTGACCATCGAAATCGGCCGCCACTTTGAAAAGCTCACCGAACTCGGGATCCAACTCCGAGAGGAGGTAATAGAGCCGGCGGTCACCGATCAGCGCAACCTTAACCTTGAGCGGGATGGGCTGCGGCTCAAGCGAGACAGTACTGATGATGCTCAATTGCTGCCCCAGAGACTCCATGCGGATCTCGCGGCTTTTCAGCGCGCGCTTGAGGGCCTCCCACGCGTACCCCTGTGTCAGGAGGCTGCGGACATCGAGGATCAGATACCCGCCGTTCGCCCGGTGCAGTGCACCAGGTTTGATCAGCATAAAATCGGTCATCAGCGCGCCCATCTGAGCACGGTGCTCTACCCTTCCCAGCAAGTTCTGATACGTGGGATTATTCTCGTAGATAACGGGCGCACCGTCCATCTCGGAATGATCGATCAGGACGTTGATGCCGTAGCGGCGCAGCGGATGGCTCTGAGACTGCTGCTGCATCGCCCGCACAAACTGCGGGACATCCTCCTCTTGCTGGGGCAGGAACTGCTCTGCATTGGCAACCACATCCCCCTGAATTGCATCGAGGTGAGCGATGACTTCGGGGTAGCGCGCGTATGTCTCTCGCAGCTCATCGATCAACGTGCCCACAGCCAAGTCCGCCATCTCGCGGTTCAGCCCGTTCAGCCGCTCGCGCATCCCACGCTGCCAGCCAGGCACCTGCCTTAGAATGCGTTGGAGCTCCTGTTGTAGACTCTCGACCTTGTCTTCGATCGCCTGCTGCTCCTCTGCGGACAGCTTATGGATCTGTCCGCGCGTGAGCACCTCGCCCTCACGCGTAGGCGCTACGGCGATCCCGCTTGGGGTGCGAATCAGCGCCACGTTTCCTCCCCCAGCCCGCTCTTGGAGCTTATCGAACTCCTCAGCCTGGCGTTCACGGAATTCCTCGGTAATCGCGTGACGGCGAGATTGGTATTCCTCACTCTCAAAGGCCGCCGAGAGTACCGTCTGTAGTTCCAGCACCAACGCCTCCATATCGCTGTGGAGCACCCTCCCCAAGCCGGGAGGCAGTTGAATCGCCAACGGCTTATGGTCCTGCGCGAAGTTGTAGACGTAACACAAATCCGGAGGGGTTGGACCCGCCTTTGCCTGGGATTCAAAGAACTGCTCAACCAGGTCGCGCTTTTCAAGCCCCGTCGGCCCCAGGGCGTAGATATTGAAACCGTCCTTCTTCATACCGGTACCGAACCTGATAGCTTCTGCCGCTCGGGCTTGACCCACGACTTCGGTGATATCGGACAGATCATCAGTCGTCTCAAAGCCAATACGCGAAAGATCCGTATGACGGCACAACTGCGCAGGTTCGAGATGCACTGCCGGCTTCAACATAAGAGCGCTCCTCCTTGGGATTCCCAGAGTGGACTTCACCTGTCCACGTGGTACGATCGAGCAAACAGTAACCAGCGCGCAGAAAGCGGACAGATACCAGGATCAATGGATCGTCACAGCGATCAAGGCAGCGGCGTTGGGTGGGATGAAGTGGCGGATGTCGTTGGCCTTCGCACGCAAGGCATGGTGCTCACGTCATCCCCGGCGTAGCGAGCAACGTGCGCAGGGTGCCTCTATCTCAAGATACCACAAAGTAGGATTGATGGGAAGCTCTACACATTTTCTGGTACTATGTATGCATACGCGTAGGCACACACGTTAGGTGATAGGTAAGGAAGGTCTGATTATGGCAAAGCACACTCCGCACAGCAAGGGCATCGTTGAGATCGTGGACGCACACCACATCCACGTCACGCAGCTGCCGCACCATCTCGCCGACATCCCGCGCGGCCGGGAGATCTCTATCTTCTGCGGCGGCGGGCTCAGATCCACACTTGCCGCCGGCTATCTCCAACGCGAGGGGTGGGATGCAGTCCAGGTCGTCCTGGGAGGGACAAAGGGCTGGAATTCCACTGCCTGCCCACTCGAACTGTGAAACTACGAGCGAAGCAAGCCAAGGTCAGAAGTGAGCTAACGCAGACATACCGCACTCTGGATCACAGAAGCCGCGGAGGGCTGGGCGTGCTGCGCCGTGCCGGTCAGGGATACGCCAAAGCCCAGGCAGCCCAGGCAGCAGCAGCGCTGGCTTACTACGTTTTCTTCTCGCTCTTCCCACTCTTGTTCATCCTGGTCTACGCAGCGACCTTCATCTGGAACCTGGGTACTGAGCAGGCGTTTGAAAGCGCCGTGGAGTTCATCTCCCAGGCTATACCCGTCTCCCAGGAGCTGATCCGCGACAATCTGGAGAGGATCATTGACAGACGGGGGACGGTCGGATTGATCGGCCTGGTCGGGGCACTCTGGTCCGCGTCCAGCGCATTCACCACCCTCACCCACGATATCAACGAAGCCTTTCACGGCGCACAGGCACGCGGGGTAGTGAAGAAACGGTTGATGGGCATATTGATGGTCGTGGCCATCGTGCTGCTGCTGCTGCTCTCCTTGGGCACGACGGCGACGCTGCGAGTCCTCTCCCAGATGCCTTTGGTGCCGCAGAGCCTGATATTCCTCGAGACCGTGGTATGGGCGACTCTGCTGCGCGTGATCCCCCTGATCTCAAGCTTTCTGTTGTTCCTGGCCCTCTTCCAATGGGTGCCGGCCAAGCGGGTGCACTGGCGAGCAGCATTCTCGGGGGCAGGGCTTGCGGCGATCGCATGGGAACTCGCTAAGAGCTTATTCAGTTGGTATCTCGCCAGCGGTCTGGCCAACTATACGATCATCTACGGCTCGCTCAGCAGTGTCATTGTGCTGCTCTTCTGGATCTACATCAGCGCCACGATTGCGCTCTTTGGCGCTCATCTTACCGCGGCAATGGACGAGAAGCAGTCTGAAGCAGCCGTGACGTGAATACAGCCCTACCCACCCCGCCCGGCGCGCATAAAGGCGTCGATATTGGCCAGCGGCGTCTCAGGTGGGAGATCACAGCCTGTGCTCAGAATGAAGTTCGGGTACGGCGTCATAGCTTCCAGAAGACCCCGGGTCTCCGACGCCACTTGCTCCGGTGAGGATTGCACCATCACCGAGACCGGGTCGACGTTGCCGACGAAGACCACATCCTCCGGCATCGCCTCGATCGTGGCCACCGTGTCCATTGGCGCGTCCAGACTCAACCCCTGTACCCCCGTCTCGCACATAGCCTTTACCAGATGCTTGGCGTTACCGCAAACGTGCAGGAGCGTCATCGGATCTTCGGACGTTGCGTGGAGCGCATCCACAATCTGCCGGACGTAGGCCCCGGAGAAGCGCCTGAAAGCCCGCGGGGAGATAAACATCGAGCTCGGTTCCAGGATACAGATCATCTCGGCGCCGGCGGCTGCCA
>Ga0209121_10002920_pt1 | contig 16977 bp, 13 predicted proteins | sample Cruoilmetagenom3_FD_187292 | JGI IMG/M metagenome (GOLD analysis project Ga0209121, IMG submission 187292) | Oil polluted marine microbial communities from Coal Oil Point, Santa Barbara, California, USA - Sample 3 (SPAdes) (version 2) | ecosystem: Environmental > Aquatic > Marine > Oil seeps ... | reverse complement strand
ATATTGCCCATTATGGTACATGTTTCCGATAAATACAGCGCAATATCGTCCTGGCTTTAAAAGAGTGAAACATTTTGTAAAAACACCTTTGATTAACAACTCCCATTCTTCTTTAGTTCGCTTAATACGTTCGGAACCATCGCTAAACCGGGATAATTTCGATCTATCTGAATACACACCTTTTGACTCTTCCCCTACTTTTTTATACACTCCCTTCGACTTCTCAACGATGTCCATCTTCCAATAAGCGACATCTGTTAAGATAAAATCAAATTTCTCTTCATTTTTTTCGATTAAATTTTGAAGCACTTGGCGAGAATCTCCATGAATTACTTTATGAGGCTTGACGGATTCCAAATCGCATACTTTATAATAAATATCAATCCATTCCTTATTTATTTCAACGCCAATACCGCTCCGTTTGCTCAAAGAACAGCCAAACAACGTCCCCCCAACGCCAGAGAAGGGGTCTAACACTAGTTCTCCTTCTTTTGTAAACGTTTTAATAATCATTTCACATAATTCTGGAGGTTTTTGTCCACCGTGTTTATTTCTAAGCTTAAGTTGAAAGCTAGGAGGAAAACCTTTTGGAATCACAGACTTAGTTGAAAATAACCATTCTTTACCTGTCAAAGCGTTAAGCTGATTTGCTATATCGTAAAAACCGCGCGACACTCCACTTTCAGAAAATAATTCTATTTTTTTAATTCGATGTTCACCTAACTAAGTGTTTTTGGGAAATAGAGTATATTAATAAATCATTTAGATTTGAAGAAAATTTTACATATTAACAGATTAATAAGTATTAAACCATTAATATGTGATCGAAACTTAAGCAATAACACATTAAATAAAGATTTTTAAACTTTAATTGAATCTATTTTTATAATCTCATATCTTTGTGCCAGTGATAGTTAAATGAAATTGTTTAGTATTAATGAATTAGGAGATTTAATCGAATTAAATAAGTTAGAATTTGATAACCAGAACGTGTATCTTATTGATGATTTAAAGAAAAACACAGTATTTATCTGGGTAGGACTTGATGTTCCTCAATACAAAAAGGATATAACGGCAGCGTGGGCTAGAAAGTTCGATAAAGACCGAGGAGGTACTTGTAAAATATTGATAATGAAGCAAGATAGAGAATACGGTTCATTTCTATCTATGATGGACGAATTAAAAAAGGGTTTAATTCCAGGTGAAACTATCGAACGTAGACCCGAATTAATATTAAAGGAACCTATTGAACCTCCAAAACCCGTGTTCGATATAGATGATCAAGAAGAAGAGGGGGATGAATTTGGAGCGAGGATATCGGCGGGGTTGGCAGAGCTAGAAGAATATAACCAATTAGAAATTGAAGCACCAGTAGACAAACCAGACGAATCAGTAGTAGTAATGGAGTCACTGGGATTCGAAGAAATAGTTGAAGAAGTTGTTGAAGAGGAAGTTAATGAAGTAATTGTTGAGGATTTTGATGAAGAAAAGGAAGAGGAAATTGGTCTTGAATCTCAAATTAGAGAAGCGGCTTATTATCTTTCTCTGAAAAAATACTCATACAATGATTTATGCTGGCTTTTAGCAGAAACTATTCAAAAGATAAATCTTGGGATGCCTTCTCTTGAGGAAATTAGGAAGAAAGCAGAGGAAGTGTATAATTCGTCAAGTACATACGATGAGTTGTGCTGGTTAAATGCTGAGATGGATCTTTTAATCAAGCAGCATTATCTTGAAAAAGAAACAAGAGATTTTTTTTAAAAAAAATAACCAAGGCTAATCATAATTTAAAAAATAAATAAAAGAGCGTAAGTTAAGTAATTATGCTTTAACCATTATTAGCATCATTTTAAAGCGTTTAAGAGCTTTGAGTGCGTGTGGTTCGTTAGCTGGCATAGTGATCATCTGCCCAGAATTTAAAATGTAAGACTTTTTAGAAATTATAATTTCCGCTTTTCCATCAAAAACATATACTAACGCATCAAATGGTGCGATATGTTCACTTAAACCTTGATCTTTATCGAACGAGAATAATGTTACTGAGCCTATATTTTTATTAACTAACATTCTGCTGACAACAGAGCCCTCTTGATAATCAAGTAAGCTTTCCAAATTTAAAACTTCGGCGTGTTCTTTATTTTGGTTGGTTTCACTCATATTTCCCACTTTTTAATTTCCACATTTTTTTTATATTCTTAATAATTGTAAGGTGCATATAAAACTAAATTCGAACATGTTATTTGATGTATTTAAATTCAATTGCGTCCGTCTTATAAAACTCATTTATCAACTTTTTAAATTAATAAATATAGGGATATAGTATGGCACAAGAAAGAGTAGATTTATATAGAGAATTACAGAAACATCTTGATAAGATGCCGGTTGGTTATCCAGCTACTGAATCTGGTATTGAAATTAAAATTCTGAAGCATCTCTTCACTCCTGAACAGGTTAAAATCTCACTGAAATTGAATTTTATGGCAGATCCGTTAAGAAAAATTTACAGGAGATTGAAAAAAAGTGGTTTCTCTTTAGAAGAATTAGAGAGCAAACTAGACGATATGTATTTCAAGGGTTTAATTAATCGGGGGGTTATAAAAGAAGAAGAAACAGACATTAAGTATTATAGTAGCGCTCCTTTAGTAATAGGTATGTTTGAATATCAATTGAATAGATTGACACCTGAATTTTTTAAAGATGCTCATGAATATATTAAAAATACTTTTTTTAAACAAGAGTATAATAGTACGGGTATTCCTCAATTACGTGTGATCCCAATAGATCAAACTGTTAATTTTGAACAGTCAATTGCTCAATACGACGATTTAAAAGCAGTTATTGAAAATATCGGAGAACCAATTGCAGTTATGGAATGTATCTGTCGAAAGGGAATGGATCTCATAGGAGAACCATGTACCAAGACAAAATTACGCGAATCATGTTTTTCATTTAGAAATGCTGCTAGGAGTGTTATAGAAAAAGGTCTAGCTCGAGAAATTACGAAAGAAGAAGCATTTAAAATCTTAGAAAAAGCAGAAGAAGATGGTTTAGTGCTTCAACCTGGAAATTCTCAGAGGCCAATGAATATATGTACATGTTGTGGTTGTTGTTGTGGAGTACTCACTGCCCAAAAGCAACTACCTGAATTATCACATTTTTTCGCTACTAATTATTACGCTGAGGTGGATCCAGATCTATGTGTAGGGTGTGGGATCTGTGAGGATAGATGCAATTTGGACGCTATTAATATTGAAGACAATATCGCCCAAGTAGATAAAGGAAGGTGTATTGGCTGTGGAGTATGCGTTCCTACTTGTACATCAGAAGCAATGAAGCTTTTTAAGAAAGAAGAAGAGATATTTCCTCCAAAGAATACAATGGCAACCTATATGACAATCATGGATAAAAAGGCAGAAAAAGCGAGAGCTGAAAAAACTCAAATTTAATAATATTCTTTAATAATTTAAGTTAAGAGGGCAAATTTGGGGATTAGCAGATGTTACAAGGGAGGAAATGACCGAATTTGCTAATTCTACAAAAAAAAATACTAAAATGGAAATTATTCAATTTTATGATGCATCATATTCTCCATAGTTCCTTTGCCTTTGATATGTTTACCTTCCCAAGTACCCTCCACTTGGACTATATAATTTGTAACATATTCTTCTATTTCACTGTTAGCACCTATCCAGGATAGATGAGCTGTTTTTTTCATCCTTAGATCCAACATTGAATTTCCATTTGAATCTTTACCCGCTGTGACTCTCCATTCAACTGGCACCTTTGTTGGAAGATTTTCATCTTCTTCATAAGCAATTTCATCAATTTTAAAGGTTTTAGGCTGGAAATGAAACCATTGGCCATTCATTACTCCCGCACCTTCACCAGATTCTAATATTCCCTCACCTATGTCTTCAAGAGTAATTGAATTATAAAAAAGATGAAAAACACCATCAGGAAATTGTAAATTAAGCCAACGCCAATCATAAATATAAAAACCAGAGAAGATCCCTAATCCATGTTCAATAATAGCTCTGGCATCTTTAACTTGAATTTTTTTTCCTTGTACTTCTATTTCACCGTTTATCCTTATGGCAAACATGTCATAAAATTTTTGAGCCATGGAACGAACTATAGCTTTACGACCATTGAAATAAGTTAAAACGCCTTTTTCTATAGGGTCAAATATAAGTTGTCCTGAAATATTATTAAGATTATCACTAAACTTAAATTCATATCCTTTATTCCAGGTACCGTCCATAAGAATGTGACACTCGTCAATCGAAACTTCTTGATGGAATCGATCTTTTGAGAGATTTTGAAAAATCGAATGAGGATAATCTCTACTCCATTGCCCAGATTTGAATTTTTCAGAAATAAAAAAAGAATCAAAGAATGAAAATCTCAAAATTGGTGCATTGACCCAAAAAATACGGAAAACACTATCGATTGAAGATGGAGAAGAATTATTCTCAGAATTGAACATGATATATATCATTCCTTCTTCCATCGGACCTCCAGTACCTTCAAAAGAAGGTATTATTGGAGCATCAAGATATTTATTTGTTTTTATAAATTTTTCAATACTTTTTCGATTTGATCTTTTTAACTTAATTAATGTTGTTATATTTTTTAAGAAGAAAGATAATTTTGTTTTTGGAATTACTACCTCATTTGACAGAACAATCACCAAGATTGAAATAATTCATATTCTATTAAATTTTTATAGCTTGATTTTAAATTCATTTAAGATTTAATTAATATTTTTTATTGATATTATAAAAACTTGTTGTATTCACATGAAATCAAGAAATGTGAGCTGAATACCAAGTCTAGTTAGATTTAGTCTCCAAATAGGCTCTCTCTTTTTCTTGATGGATTTTAGCTAGATTAAGTTTTGTTTCTTGCCATTTAGAACCATATAAAGGATAAAATCTTGCAATTACTACACATATTATTGAAATAATTGCTGGTACTAAAAAAACCGCTATCATTATGCCTAATATTGCAGATTCGCTCTGTACTGCAATATTTTCGTCAAATCCATAGCTTCCAAGAATTAACATGAGAAGAGCATTTCCAATAGAAATAGATGGCTTAGTAATTAACGCTTGAACACCAGAATATGTAGTTTCTCGTCGTTTTCCAGTCTTAAATTCATCATAATCAACAATATCAGCAAAAATTGCTTGACTTGAAAGAACTATTGCTGCAAGCCCAAAACTCAAAAAAATAATTCCAATATATCCTCCTTCAATTGTTTGACCAATTAGAAAAAGCAAAAGAAAGCTTCCTGCCCCCCACATAGCCCCATATAATAATATTTTCTTCAGACCAAATTTGGGAACGAGTGCATTAACGATAACCGAAAATAATAACATTGTAAGATAAAGCACCAAAGAGGGGAAACCAGCAGCAGTTCCAGAGAGTCCTAAAACATATTTTATGTAGTATAATAATCCAGAACCTAATAATGTTTGGAGAATTATAAATAGAATCGCTGCAGCTTCAAATATTACAAATGCTTTATTTTTAAAAGTCTCTATTACACTAGCAACTATGCTTAAAGTTTCTTCACGTTGGGTATATTCATTTTCTTTCAAATAATAACTGCTGATAAACATGAGAACTCCGCAAACAACACCTATAATGATCATAGCAGGGCGAAAATACGGATCTAAAGCGCTACTTTCGCTATTTAATAAGAGCGAAGCCATGATAAAATTTCCGATTATAGTACCGATCCCACCAATTATGGTCGAATATAAAATTAAATTAGTTCGTGCTTTAGCAGTAAAAGTCATTTCAGCTGGAAGAGAATATGCTACTAACCCAATAATGGTAAATATTGTATCAAAAATAGTTAGAGAAAGTATAAGATTCAAACATACTAATACTTGATTATTTATATCAACAAAAGGATACCAACAAAATATAAAGGCCGCAATATAAATTGGAGCACCATATCGAATATAGGGAATTCGGCGACCAATTTTTGTTTTTGTTTTTTCTTCAAGAATTCCAAATATTGGATCATTTATCGCATTCCAAATCCCAAAAATAAGCCAAGCAAATGCTATATATTCTTTACCTAAACCAAACTTGACGTTGTAAAAAAATGTGATACTAGTAAAAACGATTAATGATAACAAATTGGAAACCATATTTACAAATGAATATCCTATTTTCTTACTAATTGGTAAAATTTCTTTAAAATTTACATCTTGAGAATTTTTTTCAACCATTTTTCATACCACTCGAGAAAAATTTTTAGTGGATAAACAATTTTCTATAATATAAGAAGTAATTTAAATTTATTTTTTAGAAGCAATTGGCTTAGTAGGTCTTCTAAATTTAATTTATATCCATAATATTCAATATAGATATTCCCATAAGTGCTTATTATAAAATCTTAAGAAATCATTGGAGCTCCACATATAAGAAAACTAGTTAAGAAAAGTTGTATTTGGTATTTAAAAACAATCCTATACATAAAGTGAATATATATAAAAATTAGATTTTGAATAACAGTTATTGGACAATTGATTAAATCTAATAAGCGTGATGTCAAATATTTTTAAAATTTAATAATTATATTTTTATAGAATACGAGTTTATGCAAAACAGTTTTATAAAATAATTCTTAAAATAGCTTGTTTAATATGGTAAATTCTATTAAAAATTCCAAAATAGAAATTGATATTGAAAATTGTACGGGATGTAAGGCGTGCGTTAAGGAATGCGTTGCTAGTTTGTTTTATTTTAAAGCAGGTCTACTCCAAATTGTTGATACTTTTGAGGATTCTTGTATATTATGCGGTCACTGTGAAGCTGTATGTCCAGTTGATGTGATCAGGCTCCTTTTTCATAAACAAGAGGTATTAACAGATAACTCAATAAAGGAAAGAATTCCATCGTTTGATTCTTTTTTTAACCTTGCTTTAACTCGAAGGTCAATCCGACAATTCAAAAAGAAGGCAATCTCTAAAGATTTAATAGAAAAATTATTAGAATTAGCTAGATATTCTCCCACCGGCAGTAATTCAGAAAACGTTTACTATACAATAGTTCAAGATAAAGAAATTGTAACCGCTATATCAAATCACATAACGAGAAAAGCAATTAGATTGGTCAAAGCGCTTGAGAGCCCTCAGGGGCGCACTAATTTGAAGGAGCGAATGTCCGAAGAAGAATTCAATCAAGCTGAAGAAAATCTTCCAACTACAAAAAGAATTCTAAAATCGATTGAACATGGAATTGATTTTTGGTGTTGGAATGGAGAGTTAATCGTTATTCACGGAGATAAAGCCATAGGAGGAATCCCCGAAAATTGTTCTCTAGCTGCGGCCCACATTATGCTCGGTGCTGAAACCTTAGGGTTAGGAACTTGTTCATTAGGGTATTTAACATATTTTATAAACGAGTCACGAACTATCAGAGACCTACTCAAGATCCCTAATAATTATATTGTAGGGTATTCCTTAACAATGGGGTATCCAGATGTAAAGTATAAAAGAATACCCGCACGAAAACCCTCTAGAATTCAGTGGCTCTAAGAGGTTTTCTTTTTTGTTTACTACCGTTTTGAATCGTCATTCATAACCAGTTTCAATCCCTAACCTTTTTATATTATGAATTATCTACAATAAATGGATATTTTATAAGAAAATTCCAATATTTAGAGGTTAAATCTTATTAGTGAAGAATTAAGTGATGAATTATTTTGGAAAAAAAAAATTAAGGAACATTTAACGGCATTTATTGTAATAATTATAGCAGGAGTATGTATAGTTACTGGAGCAATTTTAGTATTATTTTGGTTTATAGAAACTTCACCTATTGGATTGCAGGGTACAGCAACGTTTGATCAATGGAGCCTGGATTGGATTGTTGGATTTTATATCCTTATGATTTTATGGGAATTATTATTTGTGGGGATCCCAACAGGATTATTTTTTGGAGTAGGAGGATATATCTGGTGGAGCAGATTACCAGATGAAGAGAGACAAGAATTTAAAGCCAGAGATAAGAAAAAATCTCATAGAAAAAGAAATGCGGGTGGCGGCGGTGGTGGTAGTTTCTTCATGTTTATAGCGTATTGTATTTATATGGGAATTCAAGGTAATTACTATGATGCGTTTGGTAGCCAACCATATAGTTATTGGGTTTATTCTTGGTTCTTAACAATTATGTGGATACTAATTATAATAGGAATCCCTGTTTGTATTATTCTCCTTATTGTTTATTTGACGGTATGGCGGAAGAAATCAGAATAAAACAATTTTTTTTTATTTTCTAGAATCTTATTTCAATAAGTCAAGTTAAAAAGATGTGAGTTAATAAACATTAAAGACTAATTTTTTGGTTGAAATATCCCCTTTTCAATCAGATTAAAAATAGTTTTATAATCTTTAGGTGAACATGCATTTTCAGGCAATAAGTAAAGCGAATAGAAATGATCGAACTTATTTTCTTTCATAAATACCATAGCTTTATTAACCATTTCTTTCTCAGACGTATTTAGCTTGATCTTAGGGTTCTGCTTTACAATTAACTGGTAAAGAAATGAAATATTTAGGTGCTTTTCTATTAAATCATTCATATTCTTAAAAGGTTTCAAAATTCCTGCGAATTTGTCGATTTCGGACCCATATTGTTTATATATATCATAAGCTAAGTCTTCCATTATAAATTTAAAACTAGGAGAAGGATTTTCTTTTAACGTTATAATTAATTTTAGATTAACAAATTCAGTTTGCATTATTATTGAATCCTTATATGCTATATTCAACGTACGAGATTCCTTTGCAGCTTCTGAAAGCGCCGTTCCAAAATTACTGATAGCTTGCAGGAATCCTGAAATTAGGCTAGTATCTAGTTTTCGCCCACCAAGGGATTGCGAGAAAATATCGATTCCAGATTTAGTATCAATGACGATGATTTCGTTAATATTTGAGATATCTGTACATTGACTCAAAAATTTTTCTAGCTTATTTCTTTGATAGGAGTTTATCCTCTTGTAGGCTATGAAAGAGACCAATCCTAATACAACCGCCCCAAGAATTACTATAAAGATGATTAAAGGCAACGGAAATTCAGGCGTTGGAGTTGGCGTTGGCCCGCTAAGGGAAATTGAGAATTCCTGTGATTGAACTCCTGCATTTGTTTCACTATCACTAAACCAGAACACATAGGCAGTATAAGTGCCATCAAGATCAGTCAAGCTAAGATTGTACGAAAATACTGTTTCTGAAGGGTAAGTTATTGTTTGACTCGGGGCAGGTATACCCGCAGGATCAAGTAAAATAAAAATATATGTTCCAGATAAGATGGGCGTAAGAAGTGAGAATTGCATCTCTTGACCTAATACATATTCAGTTCTTTGAATGTTTAAATAAAATTCAACATTAGTTGAATCAGCAACGATCTCCCAATCTGCTCCATCGGATATTGAATCGTTTAGAATAATAATTTTGTGATCTGTCGTATCTACTAAGACACTTGAAGTAATATTAACTTCGTCCTTCAATACGCTTATATTTTCCCAGCTACTGGGATAATTAAATAAAAGGCTATAATTAGTGGGTTGTCTTACGATTATGGGTGTTACGCTCCACTTATTAGTTGCGTCTAATTGGGCTACAACGGAACTTGAAGACACTAAATTATTAGTAAGAGTTACAAAAAAACTAACGTTGAAAAACAAACTCTCTGAGGCTTGATTATCAACAATCATTTGGTAATTGTCAGTGTTCGGTGAGAAGTCAACTACAGTCTTGGGAAAATATCCTTTTCCTTCACTTGTATTAGATATCTGATAAAATTGATCGTCAATATTGACAGTCATATTAATTTCTTCTGGATAAACTGGAGTATTCACTTTCTGAATTAATTTATGTAAATAGGTATGATTCTGTATTCCTGTGCTCCATTGCTCAGTTTGATCGTAATACGACGCGTTTAAACTCGGATCGCTAGGATTAATATTGTTATAATACCACAAAATTTTATCGTCAATAACAGTAACAACATTAGAACCATTTATTACTAGAAAGTAATTGCCCGCAGACAATAAAATAGAACTGGGAAAAGTTTGTCTATACCACCCTTCAGTAGTGGACATATTTATTACCATTGTAGAGTAAATTGAGCTATTTGGTTTATTATTTAGCGCATCATACCCCCTTATTTGGACGTTGATAATCGTCGGATTGCCTCGGTCTTCTTTTTCTCCATATAGATCAACGCCGTAAATAGTAGTAGGTTCAGTTAATTTGATTTGTACACCCAACCCGCTAACCCATTCCCCACCATTTTTATAATAAACTTCATCAGAAATACCAGTGTAATTTTGGTCCTCAATAATTTTTATTTCTTCTCCAAATTTTATATCAGTAAAATTAAGCTCGATATCTTGAATAGACCATGAAGATGATGGTAACATAATATTAATAGAATTTACATTTTGATCAGTTTCATTAAATTTGGAAAATTCGTCTAAAACGAAATTAGTATTAAATCTTTGCGATGGTCCAATCCCATTTGCGGTAATAACACCAATCCTTAAAAATAAGCTTAGGAAAATAAATAGAGCAATCGATACTACACTAATTCTATTTAACAATTTTGTCTTCATAAGATTATTAATAAAATATCAATCTTGATAAATAAGTTTTGGTTATTATGTATAATAAATTCTTTATAAATATTTATTTAATAGATCATTAAAGGAATCTATTAATGTAAATAGAAAGATATATAGAAGGACTAAAATGTGATTAATTGTGGTAAGAAAAACAACTGAGGGAATGAGTGCTTGGTTTGGCATGTTTCCGTTATCTACATTTGGAGATGGAAGATGTTATATTGTTCCAGGCATGGGAAATACCGGAGTATTCGAAACAGATGATGGTTTAGTTATTTTTGATGTGCCTATAAAACAAAACGCTCAAAAAACTTTTAACGAAATAAGGCAACTCACGAATAAGCCCGTTAAATACATTATCTTTTCGCACGGGCATTTTGATCACGCTTTTGGTTACGGTCCTTTTATAGAAGAGATAAAAAAGAAAGGCTGGGACATGCCTGAAGTAATTGCTCACGAAAACTGTATTAAGCGATTTGAGAAATATAGAACTCTCGATTTATATCACGATTGGATAAATAAACAACAATTTGCTTCAGTAAAGAGAAAGGAACGAGGTTTGCTCGTATCTGCCCACGAAACCTTGGACCCAACAATTATTCTTAAGGGTAACGAGGATTCGTATTCGTTTAAATTAGGAAAGGTCAATTTTGAGATTTACCACGATAAGGGGGAAACAGACGATTCAATTTGGTTGTGGGTACCAGAAAAGAAGACAATTTGTACCGGTGACTTGATAATTTCGTCGTTTCCTAATGTAGGGAATCCTTATAAAGTTCAGCGGTATCCTAAAGATTGGGCAATAGCTATGGAAAGAATGCGAAATAAAAACGCAGAATATTTAGTTCCGGGCCATGGAAAGCTCATCGAAGGTAAAGGGGATGTAAAAGACGTTTTATCAATTACAGCAGAAGCTATGCATTTTGTTCACGATGAAGTTGTAAAAAGATTAAACGAAGGAAAATGGTTCGAACAAATTTACTACGAAATGCTTGAAATCTTTCCAGAAAAGTTCAAAAAACACGATATTTTAAGACCCATTTATGGTTGTTATCGTTTCGCTATTCACGCCTCTTACAGACTTTATCACGGGTGGTATAACAGTGGGAATCCTACCGATCTTTTTCCAGCCAAAACGAATGATATCGCTCGAGAATTCTTAAAATTAAATAGCGAGGAAAAATACCTGGAGCACGCCAAAAAGCTTTTTTCTGAAGGGAAAAAACAGCTTGCTTTACACGTTCTTGATATAGTTGTAAAAGGAACTGATGAGGAAAATGTAAAAACTCTAGTCGAAGCTTTGAAGTTAAAAGTTAAGATTTTAAAAGAAAAAGTACAAGATGAGCCCTCTTTCATAGCAGGGAACATTATCGATAATGCAGCTTATCAAATAAAAGAAAGATTGAAAGAATTGAAAAAAAAAATAATTTAAAAATTTTATTTTATGTTTTGATTTTTTAAGGTTTAAGGACATCTGTTTTGCTTAAAGCAGTAATTGTTTTATCTTTAGGTTCCGGTACAAAATGTAAAACAATAAATACACCAATAAATGCTACTAAGCTAAGTAGCATACCCGTCCCTAATGCTTGAAGCGATATAAAAGGATTTGCTAATCGTTCTGCTGTAGTTGTGTAAGGGTTTAAGGTGTCAGAGATTAATCCTACGAAAAATCCACCAAAACCCGCTCCCCGAGCAATAGAAAAGATAATTGAATTTGCTGAAGCTCTTACTTCAGTATCGTACAGCTCAGATGACCAAACGCCGAATATACCGTGTAACCCAAACCCAAGAGTTATGAATATTGCTGAAGTTAAGATTATTGAATTGTTAAAAATAACTAGGGTAAATATAGCAAACATTGCACCACCAAAGATACCAAACAGATTGTCGATTAAAAACGCTTTTTTTCTTCCTATGTAATCGCTTAAAACACCAAAGGAAAACAATCCTAACGCTGCAATCATCATTAAAACTAACATATATATAAGCGCAGAACTTTTTGGATTAGCCACCCCTTGAAAAGCAAAAAGATACTCGAAAAAGACCGGAGCAAGATCAACTAACGAGTGATAGGCGATTTCAGCACACCAGAAAAGGATAGTTAATAAAATTGTTAATTTGAGCCACTTGGAGCTAAAAATCTCTTTAACTCTAAATTTTTGCTTTTCTTCCCGTTCTTTCATCCCTTGATCGTATTCTTTCCAAACTGCTGATTCTGGTAGAGCGAACCAAAAGAGAATTATAAATGGAATGGGAAATAAAGCCGTTAAGAAGCACCATTGCCACCCAATGGGTCCAATTATTAACGTAACAATTATAGCAGCGATATATCCAACGACAAATGTTGAGTGAACCAGTCCTCCGGCCGCACCTCTCCTTTTTGACGAAAAGTGTTCAGAAATAAGAGAAAAAGCGATACCCCAGCTAACACCAAGTCCAGAAATTAACCGTAATATAGCAAAGAGTAGAAATCCATCAGGGGGAACTATAGCAGTTAAGGAAGAAAAAATTGCATCCCAGGCTATTGACATTATCAGAGCTTTCTTTCTTCCAAATCGGTCTCCTATCTCTCCAAACAAAATAGCCCCTGGAACAGTAAATACAAATTGTAAAGATATAACAAGCCCAATCGCAGCATCATTTACTCCAAAGAATGTTTTTAATTCCGTTGCAAGCAAACTAATTAATACCAAGGAATACCCATCGTGCATCCAAGCGATTATCGCGGCGAGAATAATTACTAATGTAGTAAATTTTGTAACTTTTTTTACTTCACCCATTTTAACCAACTTTTTTATTTTTGATTATAATTTTGAGTAATTAACTATTATATTATTTTCTATATAAATGTAATAAAAATTAGAGAATAAATTATGGGGTGTTTTGTTAATGAAAAATAATAAAAAAACAGCTTATCAAATAAAAGAAAAAGTAAAAAAATTGAATAAAAGAAATTGATTCGAAATTAAAATATAACCAAAAATTACCAAAAGCCCGCATATATTACTCCAAATCGAGCAACTAAACTATAATAACTTCATATTATTAGTGCTACAATAATCATAATTACAATAATAATAGTTGAACCAATATTCCATCTCTTGACTATTCTATTTTTCCTGTATTTGATTGCAACTTCCAGCTGGGGTTCTTCGACTTGTAGAGATTGATGGTCTCGAGCTTGAGATAACACTTGAGCGCGATACAACATCTCATTCAACCTAGTAGCTATATTGATGGGATCTTCTAAGTAGCCGCTCGATTCTAAAAAAATGGGTTTCTTATTCGGATATTGGAGGGCTAACACGGGATATTGCTTGATGTCTAGAGTAATTCGAGCTTTATTAACTATGATTGAATGCAGAATAACACGAAAATTCATGCCAAGTTCAAGGGGATATTTTTTCTTGTAAATTCTGATGGAATATTGCAAAATAGAATAGTATAAAAAGGGAGATTCAGCAAAAAGGGAAAAACGCAAATGATTATGGTTTTGGATTAAGACAGAAAACCCAAGAATATTCAACACAATGAGTACTGCAATATCAATCGCTAACCAGATAAACATTTGAGAGTGTTGTGAAATCAAAAGATACCCAACATATCCAAAGAAAATATTAGAAAGCAAGACCACACCAAAGAGAAAGATTCGACTCCACATGCGAATAGGGAAATTCTTCTCGGAAAACTGTGGTATTTTCATTATATGGGAAATTGGAGAAACTATAGGTGGATTCAATTCTGCTCTTTTATTGTCACTTTTATCAGAAGACATATTTAATATACATCGGATGGTGAATTCTAATTCGATTTTTATAAATTATTGATGCTCTATTAAAAATTAAGACAATCAATACTTATATATTATAAGTAAAGAATAAGAAAAAAGCAATTTATAGATAAAAGCTACAAATTACATTATTTTAGGTACCAGCTCTTCTTTTCGGATATCGAGTTTGTGCGTTGAGATTTTCGTGGAGTAACTTGTTAATCGAGTTAATATGGAACTATTTACTAAAAAAAAGTTGCTTTATTCGCGGGAGTTTTTATCGAAAAGAGCTTTTACATTATCTTGGCTTAGATATAGGACGATTGTCAATGGATACACAAAGAGGGTCATAAATATGCACATATACATGATGATATAGCGACTAATCTTTAATTTGAAAAAGAGACCAATGGTACCTAACAATCCTATAGCTCCAAGGGCTATAAATATAATTCCTATTACAAAGAATGCTCCTTCGCTAAAATCTATTAATTGTTGAATTATATTGGGGGCTACAATACCTAGCGTTCCAATAAGCAAGAAAAATAGCGTAACAATTCCCGAAAATCCTGCAACAATTTTTAAACCAAGTTCAGGTTTTATCCGCGGTCTCTCTGGCGTAGGAGTAGGGTGTTCATTGACATCCTTGGCAACGTAAAAGAGTAGCATTAAAGGGATGAATATAAAGATCATTGTCATAAAACTTGCTCCAACATCAAATTCTCCACCAACTACTCGCTCTCCAAGGCTGAACACGATTAAAACGGTAATTCCTAATAATGCAAAGAAAAATATTAGAATATCCTTAAATTTTCGATCTACAATAAATACCGCTAAGAGAGTAACCGTAACCAATACAACATAGCCTATTAATTGCAATACGGGTATATCCAAATCAACAATAAAACCATATCGATGAATCTCGGGAAGTTTTGGTTCAAAAACATATTCAAGAAACTTAAATTTTAGATTATTTCTAAAGATAGCATCAGCCGCAGTATGGATCAATCCGCCAGAGACTAAAAGCAGATAAGCATTCTTCCAACTTACGTCTCTCTTACCGTCATCCACAAATTTGACAAAACTCTCGCTTCGTTTAACTGAAAATCGGGAGAAATAAGAATAGAATAGTGCTAGTGGTAACGCCCAAATAAGATATGGAATCATATAATGAAAATCAACTGGTAAAAAACCAAACGGCTGAGCAGAGTCGGGACCGATCCAATTGGCTAATATAAATATCGTTGCTACTTTATAATTAAATTTATCTTTGTAAAAGTATAGAATGGGTACCATTATGCCGAAGGCAATTATAAAATGTCCGATTTCTGGCAACTTCTTTACCTAACTTAGTTTTATTTGATTGATTCTATTTTAATTAAAAATTCTAATAAATGTATTTGTACATTTTTGAATATAAAACTATTGCATTTGATTGTAGTTTGACTAATTTAACGTATAAAATAAAAGGCTAGCGACAAGGCCCCTAATACAAAGATTATAAGTCCAACAGCCCGTCCCATTGTTTTAGCAGATAATTTTTGAATATATGTAGAGGCTATTATGCCGGATATAATCGAACCGATTGCTAGATAAAACGAAAGTTCGAAATTAAAAAAGAATCGTCCTTTAATTGTAATGCCAAAAATTTGGTAAAATGAGAAAGTACATAAGCCAATTATTATGCTCAGAATTAGAGCTGTACCAACCCCTTTTTTAAGGGGGTATCCGTAAAGTATAACTAACGCTAACACAAAAACTAGACCAGAACTCGCTCCAAATAATCCCGAGTTTAAACCAATAAATATTCCAAAAACTATTGCTAATAGAAAAAACAATCGCGAACCGCGCGATATAAAGCCCTGAATAGTATCTGTTTCAGATGCTAACTGCTCGTCGATCTTTTTATTTAATTCGGCGAGTTCTTCCTCACTTTTTGCTTTTTTTACGGTTTTGCGTGCCATGTTCTGAGCCATTTTTTTTACGGATTCGTAAGTGGGAAAACCTCGCTTGAGAAATGTAAGCCCTAGAATCATGGTAAATATCGGAACGAACCATCCAAAAATCTTACCTAAAGGACTTGTCATCAATGTAAAAACGCCAAAAAATGATATAAATACGGCTATAATCATTATTACGAAAATATCTACTCTAATTTTAAATTGTTTTTTTCTGAGATATCCTATTGACACGGCAGCGGCTGTAATCAAATCATTTAGCAGATTTATTGCAATAGCTAAAAACACATCTCCAGTGAATAATAAAACGATCGGAAAAACAATTCCTAAACCAGTTTGACCAATAAAGCTAATACTGATTCCTACGAGCGCACCTATAGATATTAATATTGCGATTTGATATATTTCCAAAGCGATTATATTCACACCTTTTATTCTTTAATTTAATAATAATTAAGTAATAATTATTGTTGAATTATGATTCTATTTACGTAGCAGCAACTCTCTTAGGAAATTTGGATTGTGCCTTAAGATTTTCCTGCAATAATTTATTTACCAACTTGAATCTTTTGTCTCGGAAGTCTTTTTTATCCCATAAATTATAC